>Ga0207104_1284_pt1 | contig 11457 bp, 13 predicted proteins | sample Alteio_BWMinHeat_79_FD_153538 | JGI IMG/M metagenome (GOLD analysis project Ga0207104, IMG submission 153538) | Enriched cells from forest soil in Barre Woods Harvard Forest LTER site, Petersham, Massachusetts, United States -... | ecosystem: Environmental > Terrestrial > Soil > Temperate forest >...
TGTAAAAAACCTTGTTTCCTTGTTTGTCTCATTCATGCTGTTCGCATTCGCAAGTATTGCATCAGCACAAAACATCACGCTTTACGATCAACCCAATCAAAACGCAAAAGTGGTAGGCACGGCAGATTTAGCCTCTGGCATCATTCCCATTTTTACACCTGAAAAGGAAAATGAATGGATGAAAGTTGCCGATCCGCGCAATGGTAATGTTGGCTGGATCAAATCCAGTGATATCAAAAATGCAAGGGCAAAGGAAAATACCGTGACCTTTTCACAAAAAATTATTAGCAACGGCACAGAACCTCATACTTACCAGGTGATTCAATTTGGTAATCCACCGACCAAAATGTCAGATGAGCAAATCAAGGCATTCGTACAAAAAATGCAGACGCAGCAACAGCAGATGCAGCAATCGTTTCAGAGCATCATCAAAAACATGAATGAGGTGATCAAGCATGAATGGGATGTCTGGACTGCACAAGGCGGTTTTCCCATGATCATTGTGCCAGGACCTGTCAATCAGCAGCCAGCAAAATCAAAGGCAGCACCTGCAAAGACAAGCAGTCCAGAGGGTGCAAAGACCGGAGACAAACAGAAATAATTGTTTTTTCGTAACTGCTCGCTCCCTCTCCCCCAACGCTTCTCATTGGGGGAGACTGGCATATGCCTATGTCATCTCTGATCAAGATGAGGGCGGCCCTCAATAAAGGAGGTGAATAGCCTCCCTTGCTCGTTTTAAGATATTATTTGCATTAATGTTATATTTTAATTATAGTGTAAATGCACTCAATATCCTAATGTGATATTAAATGAACTTAGAATATAATGAATCTCAAGCAGGCGTCGGACAAGTCGAAAGGCATGTCCTAGACACTATGAGTCGTTTAGGTAAAACGGTTATACGAGCCACAGACTTAGAAAGAGAGTTGGGATACAGCAGGGCCGTATCGAATCTAATCCTATCACGCCTCACCAAAAAAGGTTGGCTACAACGACTGAAATCAGGAATATACCGCATCGTTCCTTTGGGGTCGGAAAGTGCTACTCCCATACCGGAAGATGCTTGGTCTATTGCAATGGAATTGTTTTCACCATGCTATATCTCAGGCTGGACCGCAGGCGAGCACTGGGAGCTTACAGAGCAGATTTTTAACTCTACGGTTATTTTTACCGTTCAAAAACAACGTAAAAAAGACATTGTCGTTGCTGGATTAAACTATAGAACTAAATCAATCCCAGCTAACGATATGTTTGGAACAAAGAAAATCTGGTCGAATAATACACCCATACTTATTGCAGACATACATAGGACAATCATTGATGCATTAGATGATCCAGAAATTGGTGGGGGTGCGCGTCATACAATCGACATGGTTAAAGCATATATGAAACACAAAGATGCCAATCCAGAAATACTGTTTCAATATGCAGAAAAATTGGAACACGGGGGTGTTTTTAAACGACTGGGATTCATAGCTGAAAAGATTATGCATCTGCCAAATTCATACTTAGATAAAGTTCATTCAAAAATTAAAAGCGGAATTATCAATCTCGATCCACATGGATCAAATACAGGTTCCATTATTACCAAGTGGGGAATCAGGATCAATATTCCTTTAGGCGACGTTTCATGATTCAGAAGCAAGAAATCACAACCATAGCAAAAGAATTAAAACTATTGCCAACTACAATAGAAAAAGATTATGTGCTGAGCTGGATTTTATATGGAATATCACAAAACACGTCACTCTCTAAGTGGCTATTCAAGGGTGGTACATGTCTTAAAAAATGTTATTTTGAAACATACCGTTTTTCGGAAGACTTGGATTTTACTGTACCAGATGGGGCGATCTACAGTGAGAGTGATATTAAAAACGCACTTAACGAAGTGGCTGACGTTGTTTACGATGCTGCTGGTATTAATATAAGAACCCGTGAGATTGAAGTTGAAGAGAGCTTAAACAAACGGAATAAAAAAACCTATATAGCTAAATATACTTATCTAGGACCTTTAAATCTCCCGTCGCGAACACAGCAGCGAATTAAATTCGATATCACAGATGATGAGATAATTGTTGACTTCCCTGATATACGAGATGTGCTGCATCCTTTTAGTGATGCGCCAAATCCAGTTGTAAAGATGAGATGTTATTCCGTAAACGAGATACTTGCTGAAAAAACACGGGCAATATACGAGCGGCAAGGTCGTGCTCGAGATATTTACGATATCGTTAATATTAGTCGTAATTTTCGCGAGCACGTTGATAAAAACATTGCCAGAACAGGACTTAACAAGAAATTTGATTTCATAGGTATAGCAAATCCAACAGTTGACAGTATCCTTTCTCAATTGGATTTCCCACAACTGCAAGCTGCTTGGGCAGATCAGCTCAATCATCAGTTGGAAGTGCTTCCACCCGCGGAAAGTTTTTATAACGAGCTCAGACCAGCATTATCGTGGTGGATTGATGTGCACCCGACAGAGCCGGTTCTTGCTGTAATTTCTAATATAGCAAATGAAACAACATTGCCCCGTGTACACTTCCCAGTGACTGAATCTCAGCCGTCGAGGAGAGTTGGTATGGGGCGCAATGTTAGCGGCATATTCTCACCGAATATGGGTCAAATTAGATACGCTGCTCGCAATCGTCTATGTGTCGAAATTGAATATCATGGTGTTAGACGTCTAGCCGAACCATATTCTGTGAGGCAAGCAAATACAGGAAATGTGCTTTTATATGTGTATGAGTTGACGAAGGGAATATCCAGAACGAATGGTATTAGATCATATAAAATAAATGAGATCACAGATGCTAAAGTCGCAGGAGAATCGTTTTTGCCGAGGTATGCTGTTGAGTTGTAATCGATTACAACTTTTTTATTTCAACCGTTGAAAAAATATCCATTTATTTCTTCTGCAATTCCCTGATCACCACACCCAAAAATCTCGTCGCCTCACCACCGGTCACAGCACGATGATCAAAGGTAAGCGATAGCGGCATAACCCGGCCAATCACCATCTGGCCATTACCTGCAATTACGGTGTCACGACTGCGTCCGCAACCCAGGATCGCAACTGCCGGTGGAACAATGATGGGTGTTGCATAACGTCCCGTAATCATGCCGAAATTTGAAAGTGTGATAGTCGCACCCTGCAAATCCTTTGCAGCAACACTGCGCGATGCCACAGATTTTTTATATTCATCCACAAACTTGCGCAAGTCAGCATCGGAAAGTGTTTCTGCATTTTTAATCACAGGCACAAACAATCCTTCTGCTGAATCAACTGCAAGACCAATATGTACTTCATCAAATAATTTTCTCTCCAGTGTCTTGCCATCAAACCACACATTGAGTGCAGGCTCTTCCTTCGCTGCGGAGATAATTGCTTTTAACAGGCGAACGGTAATATCGGTTTTTGGCGGCAAAGCGCTTAAATCTGCATCTTCAAAAATGGTGACGGGTACGACTTCACGATGTGATAGCGCCATGGTTTGTGCCATCACCCGACGCACACCATGCAGCTTTTCTGTTTCACCCGTTAACATTTTTGTCTGGGAAGTATTGTCAATAAATTGTTTGACATCTTCTGCTGTGATTAATCCCTGGGGACCCGTTGGTTTTACCTGACTTAAATCAATATTTAATTGCTGGGCCAGCACGCGTGCAGCAGGCATGGCCTTGATACTGGAAGACGTTTTTTTTGCAGCACCAATAATAACCTTGCTTTCATCCCATTTCTTTTCACTGCTTTCCAGTTTGCCAACGACAGAACCTTTATCAGCAACAAGAGCTTCACTCGCTTCATATGAAATGAGCGGCGCACCTGTCTTGATGATGTCATTTGTCTTGCCATGCAAGTGAACAATTTTTCCAGCATAAGGTGAGGGAACATCCACCACAGCCTTTGCTGTTTCCATGGAAACCAGGGGCTGATCCACCTTTACAACATCACCTTCCTTGACATACCACTCGCGAATTTCTGCTTCAGCAAGACCTTCGCCCAAATCAGGCAAATGAAAGATTTTCATGCATACTCCATCAGACGATATACAGCGTCAATAATTCTTTTTTCACTGGGGATATAATAATTTTCAAGTCTGGCATAAGGCACTATCGTATCAAAACCCGTCACACGTTCAGGCGGTGCCTTTAATGAAAACAGGGCTTTTTCTGCCACTTGAGCAATAATTTCTGCACCCACACCGCAGGTGAGCGCTGCTTCATGGATCACAACACAGCGTCCTGTTTTTTCAACTGAGGCAAGAATGGTATTGATATCAAGCGGCTTGATGGTTGCAACATCAATGACTTCCGCACTCATGCCGGCAAGCTGCAGGGATTCTGCTGCTGCAAGTGTTTCCTTGACCATGGCACCCCAGGTGACCAGGCTAACATCTTCACCTTCACGCAAGGTAAAACACACATCCAGCGGTAATGCCTTGCCATCATTTTTCACTTCCTGTTTTGCATAACGATACAGACGGGAAGGTTCAAGAAAAATCACAGGATCAGGATCACGAATGCAAGCCAGCAATAATCCATAGGCACGTGCAGGTGACGATGGAACCACCACACGCAAGCCTGGTGTATGGGCAAAATACGCTTCCGTACTTTCAGAATGATGTTCTGGTGCATGAATACCTGCACCAAATGGTGCACGAAACACCAAAGGACAAGTCAATCTGCCGCGCGTACGATTACGCATGCGTGAGACATGATTAATAATTTCATCCATGGCTGGATAAATAAATCCCATGAATTGAAATTCAGCAACGGGTTTTAATCCACGCACTGCCATGCCAACTGCAAGTCCTGCAATCATGGATTCTGCCAGCGGTGTATCGAGTACGCGTTCAGGACCAAATTTTTCCAGTAATCCAACGGTGGCACGAAAAACGCCGCCATTTTTTGCAACATCTTCACCAAGGACAATGACATCCTTGTTTGCTTCCATTTCATAGGCAAGCGCCTGACCCACCGCTTCCACCAGGGTAATTTCAGCCATGTGCAGCTATCTCCACTTCTTTTAACAAATCCCGTTGCGGCAAATAAATGTCTGGCAATTGGGCATAAAGATAATCAAACATGGATTCCGGTGCTTGCGGTGTAATGGCCAGATATTCCTGCACTGCCTCATCCACTTCCCTTGCACATTCCTGCTGCAATGTTTCTTCCTGCGTATCCGACCATTTTCCCTTTTGTTCCAGATAGCGGCGCAATCTTGCAACAGGCTCCTTTTTCCATTCCGTTTCACGCATGGATTTAGGTTCATAGCGGCTGGCATCATCTGCGGTTGTATGATCATGCTGACGATAGCAAACCATTTCCAGCAATCGCGGTTCACCCTTTTCCCTTGCACTTTTTAATGCTTCCACCGTGCGATGCTGCACTGCAATAATGTCATTGCCATCGATTTGCTCACCCTGAAATCCCGCAGCAATTGCCTTTTGTGCAATGGTATGGCAAGCCGTTTGCACTTCTCGTGAAACGGAAATCGCCCACTGGTTATTGCATACCACAAACACCACTGGCAATTTCCAGATACCTGCCACATTCATGGCTTCATAAAAATCCCCTTCCGAGGTGGCACCATCACCAATGAGTGACACAACTGCACGTTTTTCCCGGTGATACTTGATGGCATAGGCTGCACCTGCTGCATGCAGGGTTTGACTGGCGATGGGCACGCTGTAGGGAAAATCATCATTGCTATAATCATTGCCGCGTTCATCTCCACCCCAGTATTGCAGGATCTGGGATAATTTGGCGCCACGCTGGATAAGGGTCGCCATGTCGCGATAATAAGGAACAAAAATATCACTCTTTTCCATGGCATTGCCCACACCCACAAATACAGCTTCCTGGCCACGGGTTGATGGATAAGTACCCAGTTTTCCTGTGCGCTGCAAGGCAATGGCCTTGGTATCCATGGTTCTGGCGAGAGTCATCAGACGGTAAAGTTCGAGCAGGGAGTCGGTATCTTCTGCGAGTGGCGGGATTTCATCAGCGAGTTTGCCTTCTTCATTCAGGTATTGATACCAGGGGATTTCAAAACGATCAATGACTTTCACTCAGGAAACTCCATCCAAAAGAATGAAGAGTAGCGAGGGGGAATGTGGGAGTCAAGGCAAGTTGATTACCCATAAAAGCAAATCCATATCCCAATCCGAGCATGACAGTTTTTATTTTGCTGACCATGCGACTTTCAATCTCAGCTTCAAGCACTGGTGCTGTCAGGCCTAATGTATCCAGCATGTAAATATCTTTCATGCTGTGGTTGGCATGTTCAGCAAGGTGTTCAGGCAGGGCTCTTGTAAAATTGTTTTGCTTGGCAGGTGTTAAGTGGCGTTCATAAGCTTGAGAGGTAATCTGGAGTACGAGGGTGCTACGTGTCCAGCCATGCTGACGAGTTTGTTCCAGGTAATACTGTTTGGCAGAAATGTCTTTTATCTTGTTAAGGATGACTAAATTTTGTCCCCATGGAATTTCTGCGACAATCTGTCGCAGATTTGGATAGTCTTTATATTCCAGATAAAATCGACGCATATCCCAAAGATTACATGGAAGATGGAGTGTATAATCAAGCACCCTGTCCTCTCACATAATCAAGATACTGACGAATAAAAATCAGGCCATCAATTGACTTACCCATTAATTTTTCAGGAATGACATTTAATTCTGGATGATGTGTTGATAACCAGGCACGTTGATGCACAGGATCACTAAACATCGCTTCGAGACTGCGATGAATAGCCAGCAAGTGAATAATCACCTGAATATCTGGATGCAATCTTGAATAGCTCATTGGAATCATTTTGTTTTTTAACCAGGTATTAACGGTACTGACTGACAAATGCAGGGTATTGGCAATTTTCGTACCAGACCACTCAAGACGGATTTTCAAATATTCGAGTCCATCCAAAAGTGCCCGGCCTGCAATCGAGTTACTCATGCTGCAATCCTGTTATCAATTACCAATAAAACAGACTTGCCAAACTTGGCCAGCATATTCACCAAAACATCAATGGTAAAAAGATGCAATTTGCCACGGCGCAAATCACTGATACGAGGTTGTGAGACAGCAAGAAATTTGGCAGCCTGAATTTGCGTCATGTTTGCTTTCACAATTTCTTCTTCGATTGCTCGTACAAGAGCAGCACGAATTTTCAAATTTGCAGCCTGATCAGGATCAAAACCCAAATCATCAAATACACTGTTTTTACTTAAATGATGTTTCATAAATTCAATCTCCGAATTTCAAGTATTTCCTTATATCGCTTTCTCGCCAGGTTAATGTCTCTCATTGATGTCTGATCAGTCTTTTTTTCAAAAACATGAAGTACGTAAATAGATTCTTCAAATCTTGTCACATACAAAATACGATATTCATTTTTCTCGTGTATACGAATTTCCTTGACTCCTAATCCAATCAGGCTCATTGGTTTCCAGTCATATGGATTCATACCTCTTTGTACTTTATCAAGGTTATATCCAGCTTCCTGCCGTATAATATCTGGATAACTTTTAATTGTTTCATGCGTATTTCCAAGCCAAATTATTTTTTTCATGAATAATATCCATAGTATATATTTATTTATATAAATATCAACAATTTTATCAAATTACTTATTATTTTATATATAATTAATTATATTATTTTTAGAAATCACACCCAGCATGATCGCGGCGAGCATGCCAAACCCACCTGCAACGCCAAGCAGCATGGCTGCAGAAAATCCATGTCTCATGGCAAATCCCAGCAAAATAATCACCAGCAATGAAGCAAATCGTCCAAGGGTTTGTGACCAGCCGGCATAATGAATAAATCCTGAGCCGCGAAGTTTTGTGGTAATGACTTTTTGCAAGCCTGAAAGTACAAATGAATAACAAAGACCAATTCCAGCACACAGCAATAATTTCAGTGGAATGAAATAATTCATGCTTGTCAGCAAAATCAATAATCCGCAGATTCCCATGAGCCATGCAATTTGCCTGGGCTGATTCAGAGGCACTGCATTTTCACCAAAAACAAGCACCAGGGTCTGGGCAAATAAAAATGCTGCATACAATGCCGTTATTTCATTGAAAAATACATTTCCATTCAGCCTTAATTGTGCCAGCAATAAAAATGCAACCCCGGCAAATGCAAGATTACCCAGTATCTGAAAGCTGATCCCCCATTTCATGACTGGATTTTTGATTAATTTTGTCAATGAAAATTTGTCATTTTCCTGCTGCTGGAATGGATGATCCGTCTTCACAAACAATATCCCGCGCATCAACCATGCAGCATATACGCCGACAAGTGCAGAAATCACCAGGACAAGTATTTTTGTCATGGCTAGCATCAGCATGCTTAGGGCAAGCGCAGGTGCGAAGGCAGTCACTGCCCTTGCAAGAATATTTTGCGCAGCGGCACTTCTGCTTAAATCAATATGAAATGTTTCATGGACAGCAAAAATCAGGTCCGCACTCAGAATTGAATCCAGCAATACCAGCAGTTTAAAAATAAAATAAGGAATAACTATCAGCATCGATACATCCGTAAACGGAAGCTGGAAAACGGCAGCAAACCAGATGGCAATTAATATAAAACGAATCATGACAGAGGTTTTATAGCGTCTGGATGAGCCAAGACGCACGATAAAATGCGAAATAAAAACGGATAGCAATATTTTCAGGACTGAATCAAGTGACATTAATACTGCCGCTGTCGCCGGAAATCCTGCATGCAAAAATGCAATGACATATACATGGGTCAGGATAATATCCAGAATCAGATGCCAATATAATCCAAGTGATGTCAGTATTTTATTCATATGGTTCCTAAACTCTGGAGTAACTACTCCCTCCGTCATTGCGAGGGCGTAGAGCGGAGGTTCGTCGTTGCGAGGCCGCGTAGCGTTTGGCCGAAGCAATCCATCGGAATATTTTATGATGCAGTTTAGTAATTCCGATGGATTGCTTCGGCCAAACGCTACGCGGCCTCGCAACGACGAACCTCCGCTCTACGCCCTCGCAATGACGAAAAATACGTCACTCAAAACAAGGGTAATATCGGTATATCAGCCACATTAAAAAATTGTTTTGGATCCAGTGCATCACTTGCAAATGATCTCGCTGCAAAAATCCTTGGCAAGGGTTCAAAGCAAATCGTTTTAAAATTCAATTTAATGTCATCTTCCCTTGATGGTGGAAGATTAATTAAATCCAGCAGCCAGGCTTTTCTTTTCTCAGACATATTACTGTCTCTCAAGGATAATATCGGTCCCTGTGTATCGTGTAATATTCTTCCTGACCTTCCCTTGTATGCATCCTCAAACAACATGACAGCTTCTCCCGCTGCATGTAATAGCGCAGTTTTCAGACAATCCCTGACAGCGCCGCCAAAAGCAAAAAAGCCGGATTCTTCGCAACTGAGACTAACCGCAGCAAATTTTTTATGTCGATACTCCCTTGTTGTGTAAAATTCCAGTGTTACAGTTTTCTGAATAAGCTCAAGATTAAAATAATTCACTGGGAGCAATGGCAGGCTTCGATGGTACCAGAGATGACAAAATAGATGCCGTTCCAGGAGTTCATTTTCTGCATGGTCAATCGCCATCTGCATATTGCTGGAAATGGCGCAACCATTTGCATTGAAAATTCCTTTCGCATGAGCTTCACCAATTAAAAATGACTTGATTGAGGCTTTGGATGATGATGTTAAATTTTCTGTGCAATAAACCGGCTCCTTGTTAAAACTCACTTCATCATGTGCATAGGGCAGAAAAATCATGTGTTCAAGTAATTCATGCTGGGATTTCCATTCAGCCTTGTATTGATCAGGATCAGCAGCGAAACCAAATAGCGGCATGATGTGATTGCCAGCGTTAAGCCCAACCGCACTGCGGGCAATATATAATTCATTCACCACGCTGCTTTTTTCTGATGTCGTTTTCACTGAACGAATAAAATCATGATAATTGATTTTCATGCAACCGCCTTATACAAATCATTCACCCTTGTTTTTCCAGTGCCAAAACGATGTGATCGGCATTGATTAAATCCATACATCTGCCATTCAGGCAAGCTAATTGCCTCTTTGACAAAACTTCCCACACTCGTGATTAATGCTTTTCCATGTGAAGTTAATTTTGCATGCCTTTGAATTTCATTCAGCCCGCGCAGGGTTTCATCCAGTGTTTCAGCGAGGGGATGCAGTAAATCCGCATTTTTTGTTGACTGATATATTTTCATGAATGTCCTGGCAATTTTTGCTGAAACAAAAGTGGCATGAAATACGCCTGTCATGGGTCTTGGATCCGGTCTGATAGGTGAAATAAATCTTTCATCGCGCGCATTTAAAATCAGGGGATCCATGGACATTAAACAATTAAGATGCATGTGCGATGCTTCATGAACAATATGTTCAATGTAATACAAAACAGGATCGATATTGTCTCCCGGTAATCTCAGCATCATGGCTCCCAGAATTCTTTCATCAGTGAATCCCATGGTCACCTTGCCAGCAAATAATCTGATTAAAAGCACATGCTCCTGTATTTCATCAAGCATATCAGGATCATGATTTCTCATGCTCTCCAATGCGCCTGCTATTGAATTCGCAGCCAATTCCAGCTCCGCATTGCTTGCAGGCCTGATTTCAGCTTCCCTTCCACAATCTTCCCTTGTGAGCCTGATTGCTTCAGCAACAGCAAATGCTTCCCACTCGGTATTGCCAATGGATGCAATGCAGATATCTTGTGATAGTGAATGATTATTAACAGCCTTGATTGTTTTTTCCAGATACAATCTGGTATTGCTCACATCCTGCTGACGCATTGCTGTTTGCAACTGATAATGCAGAAAATGTATCTCCGGATTACATTCTCTAATGTTCTTCAATAATGAACAGGTGGATGTTATTTTTTCATCCTGTAATTTCAATTTTTTGATGCATTCATTGACAAGATAAATAATACTTTTTTTAACTTTTTCTGCCTGAAATGTTTTTGCCTTCCTGGCTGTAAAACCATCTGGATTGATCGTAAGCATTGTATGCATAACCTCTTGTTTTGGGGCGTGTCATTTGAAGTGTGTAAATGGCACGCCTTGTTTTGCAGCCTGGGCTTTAGCCCAGGCTACACCATTGTCAGAATGGGATAATGGATAATTGCAAGGTTGCCAATGCTGTCTCAAAAACAGCTTCATCATTGACTTCAAACAAAATGCTTTCTTCAGCAATGTTTTTTAATTGATTCATGATATGAATTCCTATGGTTAATGATATTGATAAAAGTAATTTGACTCATGCATGATCAGAAATTTGCCGTGCTGCAAATACTAATCCTGAATGAAATAGTCAGGACTGGACAACTTGCGTTGCTGATGAGGTTAAAATAAGCGCCTGATTGCATATCAGGCAAGGATCATATGGAAGAGGTGGCAATCGTACAAATTTGTGTTGTGCAA
>Ga0207104_1270_pt2 | contig 11372 bp, 11 predicted proteins | sample Alteio_BWMinHeat_79_FD_153538 | JGI IMG/M metagenome (GOLD analysis project Ga0207104, IMG submission 153538) | Enriched cells from forest soil in Barre Woods Harvard Forest LTER site, Petersham, Massachusetts, United States -... | ecosystem: Environmental > Terrestrial > Soil > Temperate forest >...
GTCTGGATCGGCGGGAGTTTTATGGAAAACTTCTGATGTTCTATCCAAATCACGAGCAAAAATATGTTTATAGCCTAAATATAAATCAAAATTTTGATTGATATTATAGCCTGCAACCAAACCAGCAGCTGGTCTATATCCATAAGTTGAAGTTGTTGGATCTGGCGTGCCAACACCTGTTCTCTTAGCAATTTGATAACGCTGATGAACTGATGCCACACCAACTTTCGCTCCAACATAGAAAGGGCTTGAAGCGATTTTATATTTTGTAGTTAATAATAAATCTATGTCATTAGATGAAATATTATATCGGCTGCCGGAAGCGTAGGTAATTGTCGAATGTCCATCATCATTATAAGCAAGTTCAAGACCCGCGGATAAATTATCGGCAATTGCTTTTTCATAACCGCTATTAACGCCCCAAGCATAATTGCCGCGATTAGTATCTCTTAAATTATTGCCACTTGCTCTGTGATCACGAATTTCTGGAGTTTGAATCCAGCTATATCCACCTTGAGCAGCAACATAAAATCCATCTTTAGCATTAGCAACGCTAGCGCTGAAGCACAAAACGGCGCATAATAAAGTTCTATTTAAAATTTTATTCATATGATTTTTTGATTGTTTAAGAAAAAAACGCAGCAAATGGTAAATTATTTTATGGTAACAGTCAATACAGACTCTAAAACAGGCAATAAAAAAGGCGTGAATCTAAAAGAAACACGCCTTTTTATTTAAATCATTAAAATGATTTAATTAGAAGTGATAAGCCAAACCAAGATTAGCTGTATCTACAGTTGAAATTCCTCTGTAAACATCCGGGCTGACTGGATCAGCAGGAGTTTTCTTGAAGGCTTCAGAAGTTCTATCCGCATCACGAGCGAAGATATGTTTGTAACCTAAATATAAATCAAAGTTTTTATTGATATTATAGCCAAGAGTTAAGTCAACTACTGGTCTGAATCCATAATTTGATCTTGTTTGATCAGGAGTTCCGCTCACATATTTATCAATTTGGTAGCGTTGATCAACAGAAGCAACACCGGCTTTAGCACCAATGTAGAAAGGGCTTGAAGCTAGATTATATTTTGCAGTTAACAATAGATCAATATCATTAGAAGAGATTGTATAAGTGTTATAAGAAGCATAAGTGATGGTAGAATTACCGTCGTCATTATAAGCTAATTCAGCACCAGCAGAAAAATTTCTAGCAACAGATGTTTCATAACCAGTGTTAACGCCCCAAGCGTAATCACCACGGTTATGGTCTACTAAATTATTGCCACCAGCTGCTTTATGATCGCGAATTTCTGGAGTTTGAATCCAGCTATATCCACCTTGCACACCAACATAAGCGCCATCTTTAGCGTTGGCGATACCAGCTGTTAAGCACAATGCTGCACATAACAAAGTTTTATTCAAAATTTTATACATATTTTTAGTTATTTGATTATTAAAAAATTGATTGCTTAAAATAAGCGGCGTACATGATAACCTGTTTTTTGGCAACAGTCAATTAAATTTCCTTGCAGAAGATAACTTTATTATCACCATCTTTGTAGAAATCTGACATTTCAGCAACTTTGGCAAATCCGGATTTCAAATAAAAGCCACGAGCCGCCGCGTATGTTGGCAGAGATGAAGTTTCAGCATAGATTTTTTTGCCACCTAATTTCTTAATTTCACTTTCAGTTTTCTCCAAAATCACCGTCGCCAATTTTTGGTTTTGCCATTTTTTGGAAACCGCAATCCAGTAAAGATCGTAGCGGTCTTTGGCCATGCAAATTTCGCCGTAACAGCTATAGGCCAGAACATTATTTTGTGCGTCGCGCAGAAAAATAAATTTATAAGCTTCCGGATTTTTCAAAGTTTCCGCAACCAATTCGCCACTGACTTGAATTTCGGCCGGAGAAAAAACGCCAACTTCGCTGATTAAATCCACAATTTTCTGCACATCTTCCTTGTGAACTTTTTCATCAAAACGAAATTGGGTATTATCAATTTTTAAAGCTTCATTTATCATAATTTTAACTATTTTTTAGAATGTTAATAAGAAGATTTTCCTGTGAAATTCCATATTCTTTTGCTGCAGCAAAAAAGCCGGCATCTGAAGTTAGGCAAGGGTTGGCATTGACATCGATGACAAAAACTCGGTCATTTTCATCAATACGAAAATCAATGCGCACATAATTATTCATTTTAAATAATTCCCAAACTTTCAGGCTGGCTTTTTCGATATTTTTCAGCAATTTTTTATCTGCTTCAGCATAAGAAAATGAGCGATCGTAATCATTATAAGCCAAATCTTCGCAATGCCATTTCGCCGAATAATCGACGATTTTATGTTTTTGATTATGAGCATTTTTAAAAATTGTTTCGGCTAAAGGCAGAACTGTCGCCTTTCCATCGATTTCCATCACAGAAATATTAAATTCACGGCCGTCAATAAATTCTTCAGCAAACCAAACTCCGCCATATTGTTTTTGTTTGGTTTTAATGATTGAGGAAATATTTTTATTATTCACCGAATCTTCGTCAATGCCCAACGAGCAATGTTCCGTCGTCGATTTTACGATATATTTATTAGGCAATTCTTTGTCATTTGCTCTTTTTGCTTCCAACCATTTCGGGGTTTTTACGCCGCCGGATTTTAGAATTTGTTTGCTGACAATTTTATCGGCCGCAAGCAATAAAAATGGCGTTTTAGCCCCAGTATATCTGAGGTTGTGGCAATCGAGCAAAGAGGTAAATTGGTAAGTATTGGAATCGCTACCGTTAAAAGATTCAACCAAATTAAAAATTATAGTTTGGTCTTTGTCGTAATTGGCGATTTTTTGAAAAATATTGGAATCGGAAACTTTTTCTATTATAGAATTAAAACCGAATTTTGTCAGCGAATCATTGATTTCATTGGCTTGCGCAATGGTATCAGCATCATCAATTTTTAATTCTGATCCGCTGTGAATTATAATTATTTTTTTATCCTTTAAATTCACTTTTTTGAATTTTTAATTGAATATCTTTGATGGAATTTCGCTTTTTTGCAGCATCAATAATTCTTCTAATAAGTTCTTTATACTCAATACCAGCTTGGGTCGCCAGAATCGGCAAATCCGAATGAGTTGGATGAATTCCAGCCAGCGGATTGGCTTCCATAAAATGCGGAATTCCTTTATCATCAGAACGTAAATCTAACCTGCCAGCATCGCGGCCGCCCAGCGCCAGCCAAGCTTTTTTGGCAGTTTCACCAGCTTTTAAAGCTTCGGCGTCATAGGAAATTTTATATTCAACCAATTCTTCACAATTTTCTTTGTTCGTGTAAGAATGACAATAATCTTCAGCATTTTCTTTTAAAATTACTTCCAAAATGCCGATCACTTCACATTCCGCGCCATTTCCGACAATTCCGACAGTAAATTCACGGCCGCTCAAGAAAGTTTCAACCAAAACCGGCTGCTTAAATTTTTCGAGTAAATCTTTACAGACTGTTTTCAATTCTGCTTTATTTTTGATATGAGAATTGGCCGAAATGCCCTTCCCTGTGCCTTCAGCTAAAGGTTTGGCAAAAAGTGGGAAATTTAAATTGAGATTTTTTAAATCAGAAATTTGTTTAATAGTAGCAAAATCAGGAGTTGGAACTCCAGCTTGGCGCACCAAAATTTTGGCGATGGATTTGTCCAAAGTGTTAATCAAAACTTCCGGTGGAGAAAAAGTGTAAGGAATTTCGTAAATATCGAGCAAAATCGGAACTTGCGCTTCGCGAGCCAGACCATTCAAGCCTTCAGCGATATTAAAAACCAGATCCCATCTTTGGCCTTGTGCCAATAATTTGATCAGATTTTTTACATTTCCGATGCGAACAACTTCGTAACCCAAATCAGAAATGGTTTTTTCTATAATATTGATAGTTTCCGGAGAATCAAATTCAGCAATTTGTTCTTCACTCAAACCCAAACCTTTGTAATCGTCTTTTAAATCGTAAGTTAAGCCTATTTTCATTAATTCTAATTATGTTTGTAGAGGCCGTTTTGTTTGTCCAAATCAAAATTATTTTGGCGTAAATAATTTTGTGCATTGCCGGTTGTGCCTTGCGGATCAGGATATCTGTACACACCATTTTTGTAGTTGGTGATCAACAAATCATCGCCATCGCGCCCCAAAACATAATCCGGCAATACTGGAATTTTTCCGCCGCCATCTGGCGCATCAATTACGAATTGCGGAACGGCGTAACCAGTGGTGTGGCCGCGCAAATGACGAATAATTTCCAAACCTTTGGAAACCGGAGTTTTGAAATGCGCTGAGCCGGAAACCGGATCGCATTGATAGAGATAATAAGGTTTCACCCTCATTTTCAAAAGACCATGATATAAAGTTTTTAGAATTTCGGCATCGTCATTGATATCTTTCAACAAGACAGTTTGGCTGCCCAAAGGAATTCCAGCATCAGCCAAGCGATTCGCAGCTTCGATAGCTTCCGGCGTTAATTCATCTGGGTGCGTATAATGAATACTCATCCATAACGGATGAAATTTTTTTAGAATTTTGCACAGATTTTTGGTAATTCTTTGCGGCATTACGACCGGAATTTTGGTTCCGATACGAATAAATTCCAAATGCGGAATTTTGCGCAGCCTGTTTAACAACCATTCCAACTTATCATCGCCGATACTTAAAGGATCGCCGCCGGATAATAAACAATCGCGAATTTCAGGATGAGCTTCGATATATTGCGCTGATTTTTCCCATTGCGAAACGCTGAAACTATATTCGCCATTGGTTTCGCCGACCATTCTTGATCTGGTACAATAGCGGCAATAGGTTGAACAGAAGCCGGTTGTTAAAAATAATACGCGATCAGGATAACGATGAACCAAACCCGGAGTTGCAGTGCTGGCATCTTCGCCCAAAGGATCTGGATCTTCACCCAGAGATTTGATAAATTCGCCACCAACTGGAATATGCGTTTTGCGCAAAGGTTGATGCGGATCGGTTTTGCTTAAAAGTGAAGTGTAATAAGGTGTGATGGCAATCGGCAAATTGCCGGTGCGCTTCTCGACGCTGGCTCTTTCGTCATCAGTTAGATCGATCATTTTTTCCAAAACTTCTAAACGACGAATTCTGTTGCGAACTTGCCATTTCCAGTCATTCCATTCGTTAATTGAAGTTCCCGGATAGAATTTCTTTAAAAATTCACGGGAATTTTCACTGGCTGGAAAACGGTTAATTTTCACAGCTGGTTTGGCTGAAGCGCGTTTTGTGATTAAAATGTTATTTTGGATATCTTGGGATAGAGAAAGAAGAGTATTGGAAAAATCTGGAGTAGGTTTAGAACAAAATGAATTTAGTGAAGCTGAATTTGAATTAGCTTCGTAGGAATTCTCCCTAGAGCTAGGCTCGGGATCTTCAGAATCAAGTTTTTCAATAGCCATAATTTATACAAATTAAGTTGATAAAAATTCTAAAGAATTAAGTGATAAATGACCTTGGTTTTGAACCAAAAAATCATCTATTTCTACCCTCTTTTTTGGCAAACATAATTTAAAAAATTTAAAAGAAAACAAATTAATTCAAATTATTTTCAAATAAAAAAATATGGATTTTATTGGACGAAATTTTAACAAAAAATTAATATTCAAAACTGTATCCGCCGCCCGTAAATATTGACTTGTACTTATCATCAGGCTGTTTTGAGAAAATCTCAAAATATTCCGAATTTTTATCCTTAACTTTGAAAATTAAGTTAGAAGTTTTGTCTTTGCCATTTTGATAAATATCCCAAAATTCATATTCTTGATGGTTATTTCTTAAAATAATATTATTATCCAAATCAACATCCATATCCGAATCGATAATTGTTACAACCCAATCATCTTTTTTGGCTGGTTTTTCTTTTTTGGTTTTAGCAACCTCTTGATCTGTAGTTTTTACTTCTTGATCTGTAGTTTTTGCTGTAGCTTGAATTTTGCCTTTAATTTCCGCTTTAAGCTGTTCTGCTGATTTTGGCGCTTCTTCTTTTTTACTATCTGGTGCTGGAATTGCTTTTGCAGCGCTCATATCTTGTTTCGGCGCTTCTTTTGAAGCTTCTGTTTTTGCTGTTTGTTTCGGTGCAGCTGCATCTTTTACCGGATCTTTCGCGGCTTGCGCTGTAGCCGTAGTATCTTTTTTATCATCTTTAGTTACATCTTTTTGATCTGCTTTTGTATTGTCAGCCATTTTGTCCTTATCTTTCTTGGTTTGATCTTCTTTCGGAGCCTCTTCTCTAATGGTTTTGTTATAAGCAACACCAACAACATATGAAGTATTATTTATACTAGTAGCACTGTAAAGATTACCGACATGACGCAATAAATACATTTTAAAAATAATCAGATCCGGATTGGATGGAATGACCCACAAAGAAGTTAGAGTCATGCTGTTAGCAGTGTTTTCATCCAATTTTTCATATAAAAATTTCTGAATTCCCGCTGTTAATTCCGGATAATCGCGCAAATCGGTGAGCCAACTTAGATTTCTGATTCTTCCCGTAGAAAGTTTTACATTATTTTCGGCATCACCTTCCCACAATCTCCAAGTAAAGAAATCATTTCTGTCAATTGTTGGTTTTTGTTTCAGGAATAACGCTTGATTCACAATGTGATAGCCTCTAGAACCGTTCGGCCCGACCTCAATTCCGGCGTAATTATTTCTTAAAAATGATTCGATATTAATTAAGAAGGAATAATCGTGATTTTTGGTTAATTTTTTCACTTCTCTATCAGATTGCAGCTTCGGAGAAATATAGGTTGAGGCTAGAACATTGGATTTAATGGCTTTGAGAACGATAAGTTTATTTTCGCGCATTTCCTGCGAGGCGTAGCGCAGCACCAGACCATCTTTTTCCACAGCGGATGACACGAAACTAAAATCATTTTGCAATCTTTCAGAAGCATACATGAAATTTTTTGGACGCAGATTTATCATATCTTCCATGAATTCTCTGTTGTCTAACAAATCGTCAGACGCATATTCCAAAGCTTTATTATAACGGCCGGCGATGGATTTGAAAAATTCCGGATCACTTTTTAATTTTGGCGCAATATAATCCAAAATATCCGGATATTTTTTGACAAAATTTTTGACGAAAGTTACATCGCCTCTGATGCTTTCATCGGCATATTCAAAATAATGGCTATTTACCTCCATGAGGCGAGCGAATAATTGGTAATCTTTACTTTGACAATCAGTTAATTGCGAAATGTAAGTGCTGTCCTTTTCAAGATTTGTAACTATTTGTTCGATTTCAGAATCGGAAAGATTTTTGCATTCAGCTGCTGGATTTACAGCAAAGGAGCGGTTTGGCGACAATAAAATTAAGGAGAATAGAGATAAAATTAGAATGGCTTTTTTGAAGTGATTCATATTTATCTGCAATTTTTATCCTTTCATTGTTGATCCGGATTTAACTTCTATATTTCCTTTATTTTTATTATAAAGAACCAGAATAGCTAGACCAATAGCGGCTTCAGCGCCGGCGACGGTCAAAACAAACATAGCAAATATTTGGCCAACCAAATCTTGCAAATAGGCCGAAAAAGCCACGAAATTGATATTAACCGCCAAAAGCATAAGCTCGATTGACATTAATAACACGATGATATTTTTACGATTTAAAAATATTCCAGACAATCCAATGCAGAAAACGATGATGGATAAAGTTATGAAATGCGTAATTTGAATATTTTGTATCATAAAATTTGTTTTAAATTTCTATTCCCTGTCCAGATTTAGGAGTTACTACTTCCACACAATCTGCTTTTTTACGGTTAACTTGTTGCGAGATCGATTGTTTTCTGATAAATCTTTGATTTTCTCTGATCGTTAAAACAATGGCGCCAATCATGGCTACGAATAAAACGCCGCCGGCCAATTGGAATGGGAAAATGAAATCGGTATATAAAACATTGCCAATAGCTTCAGTGTTGGTAATGTTTGGATTGATTGGAAGCATGCTGGTTTTTGTGAAATTATATGAGAAAATATCGGCCATGTTTGTGATGATATATAGTTCTATCATTAAAATGGCGGAGATTAGGATGGTGAAAATATAGCTGGTGCCTCTGATTCTTTTTTTGACTTCGTCAATGTTCAACATCATCACGACGAATAAGAATAACACGGCGATGGCGCCGACATAAACGATAATTAAAAGCATCGCCAAAAATTCAGCTTGCAACAAAACAAAAAGGCCGGCGGCGTTAACGAAAGCTAAAATCAAGAACATCACGCTGTGAACTGTGTTTTTAGCCGAGATAACAGCCAAAGCACAAATCACCAAAATGGATGAAAATATATAAAATAACAGAGTGGAAAATAACATTTTTAATTATCTATAATTAATATCAGATTCAATATTGTGTTTGAGTTGCGGCTCCCATCTATCGCCGTTACTCAATAATTTTTCTTTATTATAATATAACTCTTCTCTGGTGAAAGTGGCATATTCGAAATTGCTGCCTTCAACAATGGCGTCAACCGGGCAGGCTTCTTGGCACAGACCACAATAGATGCATTTTAACATATCGATATCATAAACTGTAGTTCTTCTCGATTCGTCACCTTCTCTTTCTTTGGATTCGATAGTGATGGCTTGAGCTGGGCAGATCGCTTCGCATAATTTACAAGAGATACATCTTTCTTCGCCGTTATCATACCTTCTTAAAGCATGTTCACCTCTGAATCTTGGGCTTAACGGGCCTTTTTCGTACGGATAATTAATCGTAACCTTCTTCTTGAACATATATTTCAAAGTCAAGGCCATTCCGGAAACTATATCTTTTAATGTAAAAAATAAAATATTGTTGGACATATCTAATTAGCGAAATAAACCACGAAGGCAGCGGTTAAAACTACCCAAATTAATGAAAAAGGTAAAAATACTTTCCAGCCCAAACGCATTAGCTGATCGTAACGATATCTTGGTAAAGTCGCCCTCACCCAAATAAAACAGAATAATAAGAAAAATACTTTGAGCGCGAGCCAGATTAAACCTGGAATGGCATCGAAGAATGCATTGTGGAAAGGAGGAAGCCAGCCGCCCAAAAATAACACGGAAGCTGTGGCTGACATTAAAATCATATTGGCATATTCGCCGAGGAAAAACATACCGAAAGGCATGGAGCTATATTCGACATTATAACCGGCGACCAATTCTGATTCAGCTTCCGGCAAGTCAAAAGGCAAACGATTGGTTTCGGCTAAAGTTGAGACGAAGAATAAAATAAACATGGGAAATAAAGGCCAGACAAACCAGCAATCTTTTTGGGCGTAGATGATGTCACTCAAATTTAAAGAACCAGTTAATAAAATGACATTGATGATGATTAAACCAATCGAAACTTCGTAGGAAATCATTTGTGCTGAAGAGCGGATCGAACCAAGGAAGGCATATTTTGAGTTTGATGCCCAGCCGGCAATGATTATACCGTAAACACCTAAAGAAGAAGTGGCTAAAAGATAAAGAACGCCGACATTAATATCGGACAAAACCAAAGTTGGACCGAAAGGAATTACTGCCCAAGCAATCAGAGCAAGAACGAAAGTGATAACCGGAGCCGCCAGAAATAGAATTTTATTGGCTTTAAGAGGAACGATAACCTCTTTTAATACTAATTTTAAACCATCAGCGATAGGTTGAAGCAAACCGAAAGGCCCGACAACATTCGGCCCTCTTCTAAGTTGCATTGCGGCAATAACTTTTCTTTCCATCAAAGTTAAATAAGCAACAGCGCCAAGCAAAGGCAGAACTATCAGCAATATTTTAGCAAGAATGACTATTGTATCAACTAAATATCCGAAATAAATATCTGACATGTTTAATTAAAATTTTTATTTTTACGGCGAATAATCGCCGGGTCGCTGGTCTTATTCGATAAACACCTTTTTCTTCAGATAGGCTAATTTAAATTTTATAAATTTAAAGAACTTTATTTAATTAATTCAAACTAAAATAAACTCATCAAAAATGGCAACGCCATCACGGTCGCAGCGCTAAAAACGCCAGCCGCAACATCATCCAGCATTACTCCCAAACCGGCTTTGAGATTTTTATCCAAATAGCCGACCAGACTTGGTTTTAGAATGTCGAAGAGGCGGAAAAAAATAAAATTAACTAGAAGATAAAAAAGCGGATGTTGGAAATAAATTAGAATGATATCGCCGGAAGTTGGAAAAATTTTGACCAGAATAATCGCCAGACAAAAGCTTAAAAACAACGAAATCAATTGCCCAACAACTTCATCGATAACAATTTCCGAGGCATCTTGTTTTTTGGTTTTTTGAGCATGAATATCGGCGCAGCGCAAGCCTAGAAAGAATAAAAACGCAATAAATAAAATCCAAAAACCAAGGAAAACAATCAATCCATATTTCAATAGCGGATAAAATCCCAAAATCCAAATCGGAAAAGCCGCCAAACTCCCAAAAGTTCCGGGCGCAAATTTAATTTTGCCAATTCCAAAAAATGTACAAACTACATTATAAAATTTCATATATGTTTTGTTTTTGTTAAGGCGAAAAATCGCCGGCCACTCAGTCGAACGGCTTACTCGATTAAGTTTAGTTTTTAGTAAAGCTGCAGAATTTTTTTATAAATTTCTTTTAGATTCACAATATCTTTAATTTGAGCATTTTCATCGATTTGGTGTGCCGTTTTATTCATTAATCCTAATTCTACAACCGGACAAAAATCTTTAATAAAACGCGCGTCAGATGTTCCTCCACTTGTGCTAAGCTCAGTTTTTACATTAATAATTTCTTTGATGGCTTTGATGGTAATGTCGCTTAAAAAATTAGGTTTGGTGATAAAAGATTCGCCACTGACGCGATATTGTAATTCGTAATTGCCGTTCATAACGCTGCGCGAACAAACATATTCCACCCATTTTATTAAAGATTGCGAATTGTGAAAATCGTTGAATCTAATATTAAAATTGGCCAAAGCATGATCCGGGATGACATTTCCACCCAAATTCGGCGAGGAAATATGGGTAAATTCCAAATTTGAAGGATCGAAAAATTCATTGCCATTATCCAATTTATGATCTTTTAAAATTTTCATAATATTATTGAGCGCCGAGATAGGATTTACGGCATTTTCAGGATAGGCAACATGGCCTTGTTTGCCATGAATTTTAAGAGAAAATCCGATACTGCCTCTGCGACCGATTTTAATAATATCGCCCAGAGACATTGAACTGGTTGGTTCGCCGACAATACAATGTGACATTTTATGCTGATTTTCAGCCATCCACTGCAACATTTTTTTGGTGCCATTAATCGATTCTGCCTCTTCATCGCCCGTAATTAAAAGGCCGATGCCGAAATCAATTTCT
>Ga0207104_1285_pt1 | contig 11339 bp, 11 predicted proteins | sample Alteio_BWMinHeat_79_FD_153538 | JGI IMG/M metagenome (GOLD analysis project Ga0207104, IMG submission 153538) | Enriched cells from forest soil in Barre Woods Harvard Forest LTER site, Petersham, Massachusetts, United States -... | ecosystem: Environmental > Terrestrial > Soil > Temperate forest >...
AAAGGAAGGGGGGATTCATTGGACTGGAACATGGGAGCATGTTCTTGCTATTGCGTTTGGACGATCACTTAAGACATCCGAAGCGGTACAACTTCTTTCAGACCCCTGCCGCCCTCGTTATCTATGGGATGATGCGTTCGTTCTAACGCGGTCTCTATACGAAACCTTTGTTACATTGGAATGGGCGAGAGTGAGCACCGACCGGGCTCAGATAGTCTTGGACGAATTCACCCTAAAGCTCGCCCACTTTGTCCAACATCTTCGTAAAGATCGCCTTAATCCAGAACAAATTTTGGAAATAGTCGCTGATCGGGACGCTGTCCTTAAGCGACACGGGCGCGGTCCAGGTACTCTTAGTTTATTACCAAGTGTCGAACATAGGGTGAGGACCATTGCAGAGCCGCTCAAGGAAACACATGCCAATCTTGAGTGGGAATATGAATTCTATTACCGTGATGTTTCAGGATTTGCTCACATGTCTGGATGGGGTCTTGTTTTATCTATGTCGGGAGAAACCGTTCAGTCATCCCCCCGCACAGGTTATTACGCTGTCCTCTGTAATGGCTTATGGCTTTTTCGGATCCTGAATTGCTGGAACAGAACATTCCGTTGAATCGCTGGTGATGCGCTTAATGATTGGTTCACTGAGTGGGCAGCGAGAGCAGAAATATCAGAAAGCAAATAAAAAAGCTGCACAGTAAGGTCCGTCGTAGCATGCAACAACATCTTCTATATCAAAAACGGTATCGTTGAGCGTTATGTTCCCGTCGGAACAGGTGGAATGCGATGTATGACTTCTGAAGAATTGCAACCGAACCAGACTGGACCCATGAACCTTCGATAAGTCATGAGATTACGAATGGCCTCGAAGACGACCCGAAACTGGGAATCGTACTTCTTTCCCAGCTCCTCATTGAGGCGTCGGGCAATCCTTTTGTTTGGTGAAAACCTACTGGCGGCCGTCGGACGAGGCCCTTCGGAGGGCGCGCGTTCAGCGAGGGGAGCCCGCGACCGCGCGTTGCGCGAGCACAGAAGATCATCTAGTCTGTCCTCATATACTTCCCCTAAGCTCGCCCGCGTTCTCTCTCCAGGAATGGCACCCGTGCTGGTCTCACTGCGGCCGTCGAGCGAGCACATTCTGATCGTGCGCGCTCCGGGAGCAAGGGATCAGCACGAGAGCTAATCCTCATTTACTGTTGAATCGCCGAGAGCAACCACTTCCCCTCTGGGATTCGCATGAAGGTCCAGGCTTCGCCCGATTCCGTCGGTATCTCTTCGCTGCCTTCGACGAGATAGCCTGGTTCTCCGCGCTGCTTCGTCAGAGACAGGTTGTAGTCGAGGGCACTCCAGCGAAGCCCTGCCGTCACATACTGTCTCGCCTGTTCGGTCCAGACTTCCAGGATTTCTGCTCGGAGGAGCACCACATTATCCACATGGTTCTTGATGCCCTGACTGGTATTGTCGGCTAGGGCGGCGCTGAAGTAAGTCAGCATCTCCGGCGTGACGAACTGCCCTAACTCGGTCAGGTCTTGCTTGCTCCAGGCCTTTTGAACATCGATCAGCAGTTGCTGAAAGGCGGCTTTGTCATCGGAGGTGACGCTATCAACCGATATTTTCTGTCTGGTTGTGGCAGACCGCCTTGTCGGCAGATTGTTGCTGGACGGGTCGCGGCCTGTGATCCCGGAAAAATCAGGGAGGGAGGGTCGTTGTATTTTCAGGAAATAAAAAACCGTCGCGGCTGCCAGGAGCAGAAGGGCCAGAAGAATTCCGGCGGAGCTGAAATCCCCGGTGGTGTTGTTGGTTTCGGCAGCAGGCGCATCGGCATCGTTGGTCTGCGCGCTGGTGTTCGTCGGTCTGAGGAGCATTTGGCCGATCCATGATCCGGCGACTCCAGCTGTGAGACCAGCCGGCAGGGGAGAACGTTGCGGATGGATAATCGGCTCTGGGCCGCTCTGGTCATCGGTGCGTGATCCGTGGCTGCCGTTGCCGCCTGGGACGTCACCGCACCATGAACCGCTGGAATAGGTTCTGCAAGATCCGCCTTTCACCCTCGCAACGGATACGGAGGGGTCTCCGGTCAGAGTCACCACGATGGGTGCGGCAATGAGTATCGTTGTGTTCAAGACAAGCTCCCTGTTATCGGTCTCTTGGCGAACCTTGCCCCGGCTTCGTATCCTAGCAGCAATGGCCGCTTGAAAACGTAAGATTCGAGCATAGAGACCGGGGCGTTCGATGTTTCGCCTGTGGATGAGAAGCGCGGGTGGAGGTTGTCAGCGGAGCAGCTAAGTGTGTCAGGGGCACTCTTCAATGTGCCTGACTACTATTTGGGAACGGTCCGGCCTTCTTCGAGGTCTTGTTGATCAGTCAACTGGTGAGATCGGTGTGGGAGGGATCGACGGTATCCCAGCAGTTAGGTTTTGAACCCGATTCGTTTGACCTTGAGCTCTGGCTCCGCTATGAGTTCACGAATTGCTTCGAAGACAACCAGAAACTAGGCGTCGTACTTCTTTTCCAGCTCATTGAGGCGTCGGGCAAGCCCCTTGTTCGCTCCGATCATCCCTCGAAGTCGAACAACCTCTCGCATGATGGCGATGTTTGCCTGCACCGCGCACTCGAAAGCATGGCGTGAAGAATCACACAGGCCAGCGGCGTATATTAATCGTGTTTGTGGCGGCAAGTCCGTAGGGTTACGGTCGAGTCAGCGGGGCGGTTACTGTGATCGCTCCTGCGAGATCCCCTTCGCGATGTCCTTCCTTGGGATAGCCGGAGATATCGAGGTCGCCTTTGGGCTCACCGTGGCAGTTCAAACAGGCGGTGACGTAATAGAGTGGCATCACAACACGCAGCGTCCGGCCGTGATCGGTGAGTTCGCTGACATACGCTTCGGCTCGCGGGCGTTCTGACAGCCACTTCAGCACTGAGGCTTCGTATTCGTCCGGCTCATTCTTGGGATTGCGTGGTTGCAAGTTGGTTTGCTTCAGTCTGACATGCGATCGTTTGGAAAAACGTTCGGCAGCCTGGCTGCCATAGGTGGCCGGGATAAAGTTCTTGTACCCGATCCCCCGTTGATTGATCACAGCCTGGGCATCACGGACCACTTCCTTGCTGGCGAGCACGAAGGCCGGCAACAATTCTTTGGCCAGGGGAGGCACCAAGAAAGACGCAGGAGTGCTCTTGAGTTTGGAGAGATCAAGGCCGGCCTGTTTGCGAAATTCCTGAACGAGTTGCTGTTCAAACACCTCGGGCGTCAATCCCTTGTCTCCCTTCTGTGGATCGTCAATCAACAGTTGATTATGCTCAACGACCGATCGGCCGGCCTTGAGCAAATTGGCCAATAACCGAGAGGTCTCTTCCGCCTCTGCGCGCTCAACAGCCCAACCCGATGGCGGCAAGACGAACTGGATGGTGACGAACGTGACGAGCCCTGCAATCAAGGCGATCCACACCTTCTTCGTGCAGCCTCTCTGTCCAGCTGGTGGGGTCGGTGCGGGAGGGGATCGACGGCATCTCTGTGTTTGGTGAAGTATTCCTGCTTCCCCGGGATGCCGAGCCCCCGATTCAGCATTGTTTGGTTCCATGCTACCAACTCGGCTGGAGGATGTGCCTTCGCCGTCTCTGTGAACCATTTCGCCAATGTTTCGTCTGACGGATTGGCTTTGACGGTTGCAGTGAATTAATTGGCCGTGATCCCTGCGAACTCCATGAGCCGGTCATCCAAAATCAATAGTCGCCTGACCCTAAATCAAGTTCCCGCACTCATCGGGCAGCGCGGGCAGCAAGCTCCTCAGGTATAGGGTAGCGTCTTGGCCCGAAAATCGCCGTGCCTACGCGCACCGTGGTCGCGCCTTCCGCTATGGCGATATCCATATCTTCTGACATCCCCATGGAGAGAGTGTCGAGTTCGTATCCATCTCGCTTGAGCCGATCAAACAGCTCCCACAGCATGTGGAACTGGCTGCGCTGCAAGGCCGTGGCAGTCGTGAGTTCAGGAACGGCCATCAATCCGCGTAATTTCAGGCGAGGCAGGCGAACGACATGAGCTGCCAGATTCGCCAATTCTTCCGGCGCCACCCCGCTTTTACTCGCTTCCCCGCTCACATTTACCTGTAAACAGATTTGCAACGGTGGCAGTGATTCGGGCCGGTCTTTCGCCAAGCGGTCGGCAATTTTTACTCTGTCCACACTGTGAACCCAGACAAAATTCTCCGCTATGCGTTTTGTCTTATTGCTTTGTATCGGACCGATGAAATGCCATTCAATCGGTAAATCGGCAAGGGCGGGCATTTTTGCCAACGCTTCCTGCAGATAATTCTCGCCAAAAATAGTTTGCCCGGCGAGCCAGGCTTCCCGCACTCGCTCGGCAGGGTGAGTTTTACTCGCTACCAACAGTGTGATCTCGTCCGGTTGTCGGTCGACGGATTGCGCAACTCTGGCAATGCGGGCTTTGACGGCTTGCAAGCTTGAGGCGATTGTTGTCATGATTTATGCGGATGTCCCGCGTTCCTGAATTGGCTCAAATGTGACGCGGCATCACAATTTAGTGGTCTAGCGATAGATGTGCTCGCGCGTGAGGGGGATGGCGTTGTTCAATCCGTTCGTAAACAGGACATGATAGAGCCGTATGTCCCCATAGCGAAAATTGGCGGCGCTCCCATTGAGGAACATTCGCCACATGCGAACGAACGACGCATCGTACATTGCCTCGACCGTTTTGGCATGGACCTCGAATCGTGTGCTCCACTCCTCAAGCGTTCTTGCGTAGTGCAGGCGAAGATTTTCGATGTCCGTTGGAACGAGCTTGGCTTCGCCCATGGTCCGTACAATTTCGTCGAGCACGGGGATGTATCCACCAGGGAAGATGTATTTCAATGTCCAGGGATCGCCGGGTATTGGCCGTTCTTGTCCGATGGTGTGGAGCAGCCCTATGCCGTCGCGCTTCAAGAGCGATCGTGCCTTCTCCATAAACGTCGGGATGAATTGCTTCCCCACATGTTCAAACATTCCAATGGAAACGAATTTGTCGAACTCGCCCTGAACGGTCCGATAATCTTCGAAGACGATCGAAATCTTCTCCGACAGACCCTCACGCTTCAACAGCTCGGTTGCATACTCAACTTGCTGCTTCGAAAGTGAACAGCCGACGCCGCGCACGCCATAGTGTTTGGCTGCGTAGATCAGCATCCCGCCCCAACCGCAGCCGATGTCGACAAGTGTTTCTCCGGCCTTCAACTGAAGTTTCCGGCAAATGTGTTCGTACTTCTGCTGCTGTGCTTGCTCGAGCGTGTCGTTCTCATTACGGAAGTACGCACAGGAGTACGCCATGCTCTCGTCAAGCCACAGCTTGTAGAAGTCATTCCCGCGATCGTAATGGTGGGCGACATGTTTTGGAGAACGCGAGAGCGTGTTGAGCGATGTCTGGCGCAGGTGCCGAATTGCGAGTTTCGTTTTCAACCCGAGCGGCAAATTGAGGAACGCGGCGTCTGACCCGAAGCGAAGGAGTTGTTTAAAATCTCCCTCCACCTGAATATTGCCTGCCATGTACTCTTCGCCGAAGCCCAACGATCCGCTTTCGATCACATGGTCAGCCGCTCGCTTTGTCGCAAAGGTGAGAATGAACTGTGGCTTATCGGCGCCGAAGGACCTTTTCACTCCATCCCAAAACTGCACCTGAAAAGACACATCTCGCGCATGATCGCTCAATTGTTCAAAGAGTTGCTCGAATGTTTTTCGCATGACCGTCCTCTTCCGGGTGATAGGGCTTTGCTTTTGAGGGGCGGTTCGAACACCTTCAAGAAGCCCCAACCGGTGTCTGTGATTAGCTCTTTCCCCGGTTCTTGTCAAGATGCGCATGTGGAGGGGGAAGCCGGCGAAGAGGCCGGGATGCCGTGTGACACAGGGCTCTCGGCCCTCAGCGGAGGGAGTGTCGCCAAGAATCACCGGCTTGGGACAGGAAGCGTATCTCGTGAACATACCGCAGCCGGTTCTGCAGCGAGAGACGAACGACGGATGAAGAGGACGGCTTTTTTGAGCATCCTGCTAGGCCCAAGCGATTCCTGTCGTGGAGAGACACAGAACAGCAGCTAATGACAAGCATAACCGACCAGTTGGGAGAACGCAGGTACTGAAAAAACGGGGTCAAAAGACACGGAGCCTGCACGCTCGACAGTCAGTCAAAACCGTTGCTGACCCCTTAAGTTGATGTGAATGAGCGATATCGACTGTATTGTTCATATCAATCGTGTGGGGGTTGTTTTTTTTAAAAAAATAGCTGACAATGCAGCCCGTTCGTCAACCAGCAATAAACCGGTCAACTCACCAATAACAACACAAGAGGCGTAACGATGAAATTACAAAATATTTTGTGGGTAGCGGCTCTATTGATTATCCCTGGCAACGTCTGGGCTTATGGTGACAACAGTGGCAGTGGCAGTGGTACAGGGATGTGTAAAAAAGTGAATTTTTCCGAATTCTCGCCAATAAATAATGCAGAAGTGGCCCCACAATCGGATTTTTCATTTTATGCGTCCGAAGCAACCTATCCGAAAAGTATTAAGGTGACGATAAAAGGTCAGTCCATACCGGTCACCGTGATTGAAAAACAAGGTGGGTATAAGGTATCCGGCAAACTTCCTGACACACTCAAAGGAGCCTTCGCAAAAATTAATATTGATGCGAGAGGCATCAACCAATGCGAAGTCAGCGACGGATGGCTGGTAAAAGTGACTGAATAATTCCGGTAACCGGCTTACGTGACGATTCGGTCCTGCCACAATGGAATCGTCATAAGGGGTCGGGAGTCTTTTCTCGTAGTATGCGAGGGGGTCGGCTCAACCTGACCCCCTCTTAGTTTCCGGAAGACCTTCAGAAACGTTTCCTGAAAGTCTTTGGCTCATCTTCCTACCGCACAACCTAACCTGCATTACTCATGAGCGCTTCTGCTGTAATCGCCGATGCCTGACTCAAGCGAGACGGGCGAGACCGGCGGGAAAAGCGCGACAGGTCGGGACAGGGCTCACACGTCACGCGAGTCGCGCTTGTCACGCGCCGTTGCCATTTCGCGACGAACCGTCATGAATAACGCGGGCTAAAGGCAACCCGATACATCTGGCCCACGGTTTCTTGGTAGATGCGGTCGAACGTAGCTAGGGCCGGTCCCGACCGTCGTGGTCGGGACCGGCCCTGGCCTTGCCTCGTGCCTTTTTCAGAAAGAGAGGGTATGTATCAACGGATGCTGGTGATCCGCCACAGGCAGCACCTGTGCCGTTCCTGTACTATTTAGGAAAGGCTTTCGGCGCTGTGGCCTGCTGCCACCCTTCGCCATTCAGCGTGTGAAGAAACTGCACAAGATCGTGCTTCTCTTGGTCCGTCAGTTCGAGCGGAATGACCAGTGGATCCATATGCGGATTCTTGATCCCACCCTGGTTGTAAAAGTTCACGACCTCTTCCAGTGTCTTGAATCGTCCGTCATGCATGTAGGGCGCAGACCGAGCAATCTCCCGCAATGTCGGCGTCTTAAACGCACCAATATCCTCGGGATTCTTGCTGACCATATAGCGCCCGAGGTCGACCGTATTGGTGTCCCACCCGATCCCAGCATTGTGGAATTTCTCATCAGTGAAGTTGAACCCTGAATGGCACTTCGTGCACCGTGCTTTCTCCCGGAACAGGAGGAGGCCGTGTTGAGCCTCTTCTGAGATGGCTCCAGCTTCTCCGCCCTGATCAAACCGGTCTGCCGGGCTATTGCCGGAGAGGATGGTGCGCTGGAAGCTGGCGATGGCCTTGCCAACATTCTCGATCTTAATGTTTTCGTCTCCAAAAGCCTCCTTGAAGAGTTTGCGGTAACCGGGGATCTTCATCATCTTCGCGATCATCACATCGTAGTTGGCAAAGCCGTGCTCGATCGGATTCGTAAACGGACCGATCGATTGGGCTTCCAACGTTGCAGCCCGGCCGTCCCAAAATTGAGCGCTGCTGAACACCCGGTTGAAGGATGCCGGCGCGCTGCGACCGCCCTTCTGGCCCCGAATGCCTGTGGCGACCGGCTTGCCGTCCGTAAACGCGTTTTTCGCCAGGTGGCAACTCATGCAAGCGATGGTGTTGTCCTGCGACAGTCGCTTGTCAAAGACCAACAATCGGCCTAACTCGACCTTCTCAGTCGTCAAAGGATTGTCGGCTGGAATGACCACGGCGGTCTCTTCTAGACCGAAAGGAATCTTGAGCTTGTACTCGGTCGCCGATTCCGCATTCGCGGCCAGCGTCGCGATCCAGGACGACAGCACCATCACTGCGCAGATGGCCAGGGCCCCGGAAACTGCTTTCCGGAGTTGGGTTGATGGTGGTAGCTCAGTTTTCGGTGTGGCTAATTTCATCGAGGCTCCTTCCGTTTGGGTTTTCATGACGATTAATCCTTTGCCATTGAATTGGTTTTCAGTCGTTTCTGGCTGTAATCTGCGCTGTATCGAAGCATCCAAGACTCTGAACCGACGGGTAAGTTTTCATGGTGCGTATCGTAACCATCATGCTCTTCCGCTGCAAGTTCTTTTTTCAGCTATTCCGAACTTTTCCCCCAGTTTACGGAGGTGGGCTCTAGCCCAGACTATTCATGAAGACCTGCTACGCCGTCCGATCTTCTCGCCCGGCGGGCTTCGGTCTTGAACGCCTCGCAACGGCATTCATAAATAATCCTGGCTGGTATTTTCTCGAGTGAAACTCGACCAGCGAAGTATAGATTTCGCTTCAATCCGCTTGGGAGAAGCACCTTGTACGACCAAGCTACATCGGTATCTGAAAGATGCAAAAAGTCGCGCAAAACCCTACGAAAAGGCTTTTCGCAGCCGATCCTGATCTGTCGGCAGACGCTCGTCATCCCTCCAGCCCTCTTAGCCTGCATCATTCACGAAGGTTCGTGACGAAACCGCCGAGACGGCACGCGAGACGGGCGTGCGGAGCTGTGAGGCGGGGCAACAGCCCGCCTGGGAGTTTCGAAGAGGGTGCCGCCGCCCCTATAGGCGTGGGCAAGGCATGCTCCAGGGCCGAGCCTGCGACGGGAGGGATGCATACTTGAGTGTTCCCCGCGAGCGCGGGGTGTCGGAATAAGGGGGCAATCTCTTACAGTCCGACTGTCTACTTTGCGGCTTCTGGTTGCCTAGCTGCTTGTGCGCACGCTAAGTGGGCACGAACTTCAGCGCGACGCCGTTGATGCAGTAGCGTAGCCCCGTTGGCTTGGGGCCATCCTTAAAGATATGTCCTTGATGCCCCTCGCAGCGTGCGCAGTGGACTTCGGTCCTTGGGAAAATCAGTTTGTAATCGGTTCTGGATTCGACCACCTTTGGATCGATTGGTTGCCAAAAGCTGGGCCACCCGGTGCCGCTGTCGAATTTGTGTTCCGAAGAAAAGAGGGGCAAGTCGCATCCCGCGCAGTAGTAGACACCGTCTCTCTTGTTATCGTGCATGTTGTCGGTAAAGGGGCGCTCGGTATTCTCGTGCCGTAGGACCCCATAGGCCATCGGTGCGAGGAGTTTCTTCCATTCGTCGTCGGTTTTCACAATCTTCACGATCGGCCCGATATTAATGTTCTGTGCCATGAGAAGCCTCCTCCGTGCAGATACAGATAACGTTACAAGACAGCAGTCGATTGACAACCACCATCCTTACAACACTCTATCAGGTTGCGCTCCCCACTGGTCAACAAACACACCTCCGCGAGCGTGGACAAAGAGCTGCCCGTCACGCTTTGCTAGCCCGGACTATTCATGAAAACCTGCTCCGCCGTCCGATTCTCTCGCCCGGCGGGGCTTTTCTCGTTCGGCCTCCTCGACGGACTGCAAGTACGCCTATGTCGGCCTTACTTGCGAGAACCCCCGGCGGGCTTCGGTCTCGAACGTCTCGCGACGGCATTCATGAATAATCCGGGCTAGTGGGTGTGGGAATCCCCTTGCGCATCGAGCCAGACACGATTTGAAATTCGTACAAGCGACATTCCAGCGGACCATTGAAGAGGGGAGTGCGTTTCGATGGCGCGAGCCCGATGAGTTTTGGGACCCGCAAATCGCCGGTAAAGATATAGGCCCGCCATCCGCTGAACCGCTGTTTCAACCAATCGCCCAGCTGGGGATAGAACGCATCGAGTTCCTCGGGCCGGCTGAGCCGGACTCCGTAGGGGGGATTGATCAACAGCACGCCCTGTTCAGCTGGAGCCTCAAGAGCGAGCACGTCGCTCTGCCGCAGGCGAATATCGACGGCGACTCCCGCCCCCTGAAATGTCCGTTGCGCGATCTTGACCGCGGCAGGATCCTGGTCGGAGGCATAGATGGCAGCCGACACTTCTGCCAATTGTTTCAGCCGAGAGGCTTCGCGCAGATGGCCCCAGCGTTTGGCATCGTGGACAAGCAAACGCTCAAACGCGAATGACCGAGACTGTCCGGGCGCGATCCGACGCGCCATCAGCGCGGCTTCGAGCGGGATCGTTCCGCTGCCGCACATGGGGTCGAGCAGCACGTCGCTGGAGGTCCATCCAGCGAGTCGCAGCAAGCCCGCCGCCAGGTTTTCGCGCAACGGTGCTTCGACGGACACGACACGATGCCCCCGCTTGAAGAGCGGCTCGCCGGACGTGTCCAGATAGAAGGTCGCCGTTGACTCATCTAGAAAGGCGTCGAGCCGGATGTTCGGACGATGCCTGTCCACACTCGGACGCTTATGGCGCACCGACATAAACTTATCGCAGACGGCGTCTTTGATCCGCAGGGTGACGAAGTCCAGGCTGGTGAGTGGACAACGGCGCGCACTCACTTTCACCTTGATGGTCTGTGACGGCGTGAACCAGTCTGGCCAGGGCAAACTATAGGCCGCGCGGTACACATCGTCTTCCGAGCGATAGGGTGCCTGTCCGACTTCCCAGAGCACGCGGCTGGCAATGTGACTCTTGAGATTGACCCAATACATCGTGGACCAAGGAGCCTGGAAGGCGATCCCGCCGTCGGTCTTCGCGGTCATAGGCACGCCAAGGTCGTGGATTTCCTGTTCGAGAACCCCCTCCAACCCACGCGGGCAGGGTGCAAAGAACCGTAGTTTTGTGCTATCCATGTGAGTCAACCACGCGACTGTGTTCAGCTATGAACTATTGCAGCGCCTGCGGTGCCTCAGTTACGAAGAAAATTCCCGCCGGCGACAACTTGCCCCGGTTCGTCTGCGATACTTGTCGGGCCATTCATTACCATAATCCAAAGATCGTCGCAGGCTGTATTCCGGAGTGGGACGGTCAAATCCTCCTCTGCCGGCGTGCGATCGAGCCCAAGTCCGGTCTCTGGACGTTTCCTGCGGGCTTCATGGAAATCGGCGAG
>Ga0207104_1286_pt1 | contig 11308 bp, 10 predicted proteins | sample Alteio_BWMinHeat_79_FD_153538 | JGI IMG/M metagenome (GOLD analysis project Ga0207104, IMG submission 153538) | Enriched cells from forest soil in Barre Woods Harvard Forest LTER site, Petersham, Massachusetts, United States -... | ecosystem: Environmental > Terrestrial > Soil > Temperate forest >...
CGATTGAAAAAATATCTCCCGTGGCAACCCAATATGATTTATCAGCTGAACACCCCTGTCTTTACTTGTATACATCAGGAACTACGGGAAAACCGAAAGGCACGGTGCATACCCATGGCGGGGCTATGGCTCAGATTGTCAAAGAACTGGGATTAGTCTTTGATGTACAAAGTACAGATAGATTTTTCTGGTTGACTGATATTGGTTGGATGATGGGACCATGGGAAATGATCGGTGTTTTATATTGGGGTGGCACTTTAGTTATGTATGATGGGGCTCTAGATTATCCAGAGCCGGATAGGCTTTGGCAGTTTGTCGCTAAGCATCGAGTAAGCACTTTAGGAATAAGCCCAACGGCAATTCGCATTTTAAAAGCAGAAAGTGATCATTTAATTTCAAAACATGATTTATCCTCACTGAAATATCTTGGTTCAGTAGGCGAGCCCTGGGATTATGAAAGCTACATGTGGTTTTTTAATCGAATTGGACATGGACGCCTGCCAATCCTGAATATTTCAGGCGGCACTGAATTAATTGGCTGTCTTCTTACACCTTTGCCGACAATGCCACTGCCAGCATGTTCTTTAGGAAGCAAGGGCTTGGCTATGGACGTAGATGTTTATGATGAAGGGGGCACTAGTCTTATTAACACGATTGGACATTTAGTGTTGAAGCAACCAGCACCATCTTTAACGCGTGGCTTTTTGGGAGACAGGCAGCGTTATCTTGATACTTATTTTAGTCGTTATCAAAATATTTGGTATCATGGCGATTGGGCTATGCGCAATGATGATAATTATTGGTTTTTATATGGGCGCTCTGACGATACAATAAAAATTTCTGGTAAGCGTATTGGACCAGGAGAGATTGAGTCTGTCCTGATGGAGCATCCTGTGATAAAGGAAGCAGCCGCTATTGGTGTGCCTGATGAAATAAAAGGCGAGATTCTTGTTTGTTTTGTGGTTTTGCATCGAGATGTTACAGAGTCAGTCGAACTGGCGCAAGAAATAATCAAGCATGTTGCTACTAAATGTGGTGCTATAGTGAGACCCAAATGGGTATACTTTGTTGCTGCTCTACCTAAAACAAGATCAGGAAAGATTGTCAGGGGAGCGATTCGAAAAAAACATCTTGGTGAATCGATTGTCGATATATCATCTATTGAAAACCCGGACGCTTTACAGTCTATCCCTAAACTAAAAGCATAATTAAATAATTTACAAAGAGAATCATTCATTTTTATCTTATGTATAGTGTGAATGACCCTAGTGTATTGTGTAGTAGACGCTAGAATAGTCAATCCAAAAAGCGTCTTGGATTCTCGACATTTACTTATGGAAAGGAGTTTGAGTATGAAGCTATCAAAGCTCATTATGTTATCAGCGGCACTTTTATTGCAACAGTCTTCTGCTTTTGCCATCGGTTCTGAAAGTATTGTAAAGCGAAGTGAGACAGGGCTAACCAATGCTTGGAAGATAGATCCGGCTCATACAAGTGCACATTTCACTGTTAAGCATATGATGGTTTCCAACGTGCGTGGTGATTTTTCTAAAGTCTCAGGTACTGCCAATTACGATGGTAAGAATTTTGATAACAGTAGCGTCTTGGCAGTAATTGATGCGAGCACTGTCAACACAAATGAGCCAAATCGTGATCAACATCTAAAATCTGCTGATTTCTTTGATGTTGCGAAGTATCCAACTATCTCATTTAAATCTACAAGTGTTGAATCGCAACCGAATGGCTTTAAGATTATTGGCGATCTCACGATTCATGGTATCACTAAGACTGTAACACTTGAAGCAGAGTCGCTTCCGCCTGCTATCAAAGATCCCTATGGTAATTTACGCACAGGCACGGAAGCTAGAACTAAGATCAACCGTAAAGATTTTGGCTTAGCCTTTGACAAAATGCTTGATAATGGCGGTGCCTTAGTTGGTGACGATGTTGATATTACAATCGATGTCGAGCTTATTCAAAAGCCAGCCACAGCCGACAGCAAGAGCACACTCTAATTATACAGTTTGGTTTTCTAAGGTGCTATGTACTTGCCAATATCCGTTAAAGTATAGGAGGTACTTTATTAGTCAATTGCCAGGTGGCAACGAGAGTGGAAATTAGCCATAGAAGCGCAACAACGGCAAAAGCAAGTGTGATCTAAAGAAATACGAGTTCTGATTTCTTGTGATATTTTAGTTCCAGAGGTAAAAGCTTTTGCCAGACTGTTACTTAGCTGAGTGCCCTAGCGGAAGTAGTGCGGTCGGCTTTGTCTAGTGCGGCTACTCGTAATACACGCGAGCGACCGGCTTCTAAGACTAATAAAGCACCGTCTGCACTAAATGTGATACCAGTAGGATTGATTAATCCAGTGAGAAAAGTTTCAGCGTGACCTTCGCGATTGACACGTATGACATTGCCGGCACGCCCAGCTGTGACATAAAGTCTACCTAAGCTATCCATTGCCAAATTGCCATCGAAGCCATCAGCAAAATTAAACGCTTGTGAATCAGCAACAGTAATACGCGCTACTGTCGTTCCAGTTAGTGATCGTTTAACTGCCGTGCCGGTAGCATGCTCTAATCCCCAGAGAAAGCCTTCGTGATCTAAAAGTAATCCTTGCGTGCCTTGCTGGGTTCCAGCGGATAGAATTTTATAATCACCGTCTGCTTCCACTCTAAAAATACCGCCGGTTGTGTTAGGAAAATTAGCAACATAGAGTTCTTCTTGTGGACCTATAACTAAATCAGCCAAAAAGATTTCTTTATTGCTTTGTCCGTTAGCTAAGTGTGCTAGGACCCGGCCACTCTTGCTTGGATCGATGCGATAAATAGTGCCTTGAATGGTGGCAACATAAAGAACACCGCGACTATCAAAGCACACACCCGAGATTGTGCTATTGCCTCTAATGCGGGCATATTCGATTAAGTGTCCGCCGCCATCAATAAACCAAATACTGCCGTCGCAAGCAAAATAGATTCCACCTGGTCCTGAGGTCATGCGAGAAAAATGATCAGAGTGCGAAGAATTTAGTTGCGAAATAACTTTTACGCCGTAACCTTTCGGGGTATCGGGTAAGTCAACCGCCGCTGCTAGAGTAGACAAGAGTTTGTTGGTTTGCCCTTCATCAGCCTTCACTAATTCTTCTTCCTCGACCATATCGGAAGATGTAATGTCAATATGTAGTATTAAATGCAGTGGTACAAGTATTCGCCGCACATGAATTTGCCCATCGTTTTCGTGCGAATAAGATTCAACATCAATGTGGTCATGATCCACGTTTAGTACTCGTCCGGTAACGGTGTTATGACAACCCATACCGTACCAAATTTGAATTTTTTGACGGGTTTCTACAAATGCTTGTAGTCTAGTTCTAAAACTCATAGTGTTGCCATGACCCCCATTAGCAATTTGTCTAACTGTCTGACCAGCTAGCTTTGTCTACAATCAAAGCGTGATTCCAAAATTTTTCTAAATTGTAGAAAGTGCGCTCCCGCTCTTGCAAAACATGAATAATGATTGGACCGTAATCCAAAAGGATCCATCTGCTCTCCGCTTTTCCTTCTACTGTTAATGGCTGATAACCCATTGCTTCAAGCGTGGCTTCTATGTTGTTAACAATGGCTCTTGTTTGAGCTTGCGAACTCGCCCCACAAATAATAAAAAAGTCAGCCAGTGCGGTTACTTTTCTAACATCTAGTACCAGGGTGCCAAGGGACTTTTTTGCTTCAGCCGCGTTCGCTGCAGCATAACAAGCCTCCCGAAAAGTGAAACTGCTGCTATTAGCAGATAATATCGAGCTTTTTTGTGCACCGACAACCATATCGTCAATGTGTCCAAATTAACCTTTAGTAGTATTGTTGTTCCCTTTTTACAGCCCTATTTACACAATTTAGGCAAACATTTCCCATAAATTGTCCAAGTCAATGCCTGCTTAGGTTTAGCTTTCTTTATCAAGCGTAGATTTTATGCAGAATACCTTGTTTCGTGCCTGTGGGTGCGGTATTCTTGCCCATTACGTGGTCAATTACCTGGTTTTGACTACGAAATAAACAGGAGGAAGTACGTGAATAAAGCAGAATTAGCCGCTGAAATTGCTGTGCGCACCAATAACACCAAGAAAGCAGTTGAAGAGACCTTGGCAACCCTGACTGATGTGATAACTGAAGTAGTTGCTAAAGGCGACCGGGTTACATTAGTTGGTTTTGGTACTTTTGAGCGCCGTAAACGTAATGCCCGGGAAACAAATAATCCTCAAAAGCCTGGCGAAAAAATTAAGGTACCAGCTAAGATGGTACCCGCCTTTGCGCCTGGTAAGGAATTTAAGGAAAGAGTGGACCGTAAATAGTCTTACTGCTTACAGGTATTGCGAAAGCATTAAAATTAAGGAAGGGTTTTCCCTTCCTTAATTTTTTTGGCATTATTCATTAAAACGCCGTTTTTTACAGACTTTATTTTGCTGCTAATTAAATTGGCTAATTCGTGCGCTTCTGCGTTTCCTGAATCAAGGTCTCTCACTTTATTAATATCAGCTTGAGCTGCGCGAAAATTACTTTGAATCGCTTCCAGTTTGGCCAATTTGAGTAAAATCTGCGTATCTTGTGGATGCATAGTAAGCAGCCTTTCATAGGTCGATTTTGCTAAAGGATAATCTTTCGCTGCCTGAGCTGAGGAAGCCAATCCCATTAAAGTGGCCATGCTTAGTGACGAATTTGCTTGGCCATGTTCTTGCAATAATTCATCAGCAAGCTTCAATTGCAAAATAGAATATTTGTAATTGCCCTGCAAATATTCGCTTGTACCGTTATCGTAAAGCCGATAGGCTTTAGCAAGGATAAGATTTCTACCTTCATTAAGCCTTGCTTCCTGCGCCGCGGCAGCTGCGGCTTCCTTGGTGGCTAGATCTTCTTCTTTTGTACGTTTGTGTTTTGCTGCATGTGAGTGTCGTCTGGATTTTAAAGTTGATTTCTTTGTTTTAGCAAAAGTAGATGGCGATTCGATAATTGCTGGCAAGATTAAACAAGCTAGCAGGTAAACAACAAAAGAAAAACCTAGCGTGTGCCTAGTATAGTTCTTATGCATTACCGGAACGTTCAAGTGCTTCTTTTTCTTCGCTGCTAACACCTTTTATAGTCAGGTTAACCCGGTTGCGCTCATCAATTTCACGTACTTTGACTATTACTTCTTGACCAACAGAAACCGCATCTTCCACTTTTTCGACACGCTTATTATCTAATTGTGAGATGTGGACCATACCTTCTTTTCCTGGCAGTATTTCCACAAAGGCACCCACGGGTATTATGCGTGTCACGCGACCTTTGTAAATTTCACCAATAGCAATGCGCTTAACGAGCTTTAAGATAGCTTCACGTGCCGCTTCGCCGCCCTGTCCTTCTACACTGGCAATTAATACTGTGCCATCATCTTCAATATCAATAGTAGCGCCAGTCTCTTCGATGATGCGTCGGATCATTTTGCCGCCAGGTCCAATTACTGTGCCAATGTCTTCCGGGTTGATGCGAATGGTGATAATTCTTGGCGCCCAACGAGAAAGTTCTGGTCTTGGTTTTGGCAGCGCTGCCTCCATTTTTTCAATTATATGTACGCGCCCACGTTTTGCTTGTTCAAGAGCCACTTTCATGATCGCTAGCGAAATGCCTTCGATTTTAATATCCATCTGCAAAGCGGTAATGCCATTTTTGGTACCAGCCACCTTGAAGTCCATATCGCCCAAGAAGTCTTCCAAGCCCTGAATGTCAGACAAAATAGCAAAGCGATCGCCCTCTAAAATCAATCCCATAGCGATACCGCCGATGGTTTCAGCAATCGGCGCTCCGGCGTCCATGAGAGCTAAGCTTGAACCACAAGTGGAAGCCATACTCGTAGAGCCATTTGATTCTAATACTTCTGAAACTACGCGGATGGTATAAGGAAATTTGTCCAAGCCGGGTAATACTGGTATTAAGGCTCGTTCTGCTAGCGCGCCGTGACCAATTTCGCGTCTGCCTGGTCCGCGATTTGGTTTTACTTCACCCACTGAAAAGCCAGGGAAATTATAGTGGTGCATATAACGCTTTTCTTTTTGCGGATCAATAGAATCCAGCCGCTGAGCATCTTCACCTACGCCAAGCGTTGCTACAGAGAGCACCTGCGTGGTGCCACGAGTGAATAAACCGCTGCCGTGCGCCCGCGGCAATAGGCTTGTTTCAATAGTGATTGGCCTTACTTCATCGCATCGTCTGCCGTCTGCTCGTACGCCTTTGTCTAAAACTTGTGCTCTCATAAGCGCAGCTTCGTGTTCTTCTAGATAATATGCTAATTGCGTCTCTGTTGTTTGCTTGAGAGGATCCTCATCAGGCAGTGTTGCAATAGCATCAAGCACTGCTTGCTTCGCTTCGTCAATTATGGTGCCTCGCATATCTTTATCCGTGACGCCATTCATCGATGCTTTGAGCCTGTCTGTAGCTTTTTCAACAATCAACGCTAGTAGAGCGCTGTTTGCCGGTGGAGCCTGCCATTCACGTTTTTCTACACCCACTTGTTTGAAAAAAGCAGCTTGAGTTTCTACCTGCTTTTTAATTTGCTCATGAGCAAAATCAATAGCGGCCAGTATGTCTTTTTCGCTTACCATTTTGCAGCCAGCTTCAACCATCATAATTGAGTTTTCTGTGCCTGCGACAACAATGTCTATATCTGTTTCAGCAATTTGCTCATAACTTGGATTAGCGACAAATTGTCCATCATTCCGTGATACTCGCACAGCTCCTAGTGGTCCCTTAAAGGGTAAACCAGCTAAACCAACGGCAACCGATGCGCCCAGCATGGCTAATGTGTCGGTTGGATTATCATCATCAGCGCTCATGGTGACGGCCATGATTTGCACATCGTTACAATAACCTTTTTCAAATAAAGGTCTGATGGGACGATCAATTAACCGACTAATTAATATGGCTTTATCTGGAGCCTTACCTTCTCGGCGTCCAAAACTGCCTGGTACACGCCCCACGGCATATAGTTTTTCCTCATAATCTACGGTGAGTGGTAGAAAATCTATCCCCTCACGAGGCTCTTTGCTGTCGACACACGCAACTAATACTTTAGTGTCCCCACAAGAGATTTCACAAGCGCCGGCTGCTTGCCTAGCCATACGCCCGCTTTTTATAGATATAGTCTTGCCTTCAATTTGGCAGCTTGTTTCGTGAATCTTAAAGGCATCTTCCGTCATTACTTGCACCATGCTTTTCCTCAAATTCTCTCAAATATTTTCATCTTCTAACAACCAAAAAAACAAAGGCTCGGCCTTTGTTAGTTAGCACTATCGCCTGCCCGCTTTTTAACGCCGCAGTCCTAATTTATTGATTAAGTTGCGATAGCGCTCTGAGCTTTCGCTGGATAAATATTTGAGCAATCGACGCCGCTTACCAACCATTATAAGTAATCCCCGGCGGCTGTGAAAATCCTTTTTGTGCACACGCAAATGCTCAGTAAGTTGGTTGATTTTCTCCGTCAATATTGCAACTTGCACTTCCGGAGAACCAGTATCTTTACTATGTAATTGCTGTGTAGCTACTATTTCCTTTTTCTTCTCCAATAGCAAAACCATTGTCTTACAATTTCCTAATATTTTTTCCACTAAGTTCTAAAAAATCATAGCATAGAACAACCTGAATGACAGCGCCAAAGCATATCTGCCAGGCTGTTCTCAAGATTTCAAAGAAAAAGGTGCCCCATTTAGCAGGCACCTTAATAAATAATTTTGTTTATCAGCGAGTGCTGAACCTACGCAGCCTCACGGTTTTTGTAATTCAGGCTTCCATTCATCAAGAATAGCGCCTTCAATTGGGCAAACCGAAAGACAGGCACCGCAATCAATACATGTGGCGTCATCTATATAGGTATATTTCATGCTTTTGGCGTTCGTTTTTCCTTCTGCCCAGTGGATACATTCAACTGGACAAACTGGGATGCAATCACTCACACCCTCACAAACGTCAGCGACAATGGTATATGACATTTGGCAAACTCCTTACGGTGCTTATATTAAACAATCTATCAGATATCCACTAAATAAAGCATGCCTCGAGCAACTGATCGATATTCATGGCTGGCTTGCTCATTTTTCTTAACACAAGCTATGAATATACCCAGCTCCTAATTCTCTGCAGCTATCGATGTTTATTTATGATTAGTTAGCAAGATAAAATGGTCACGAAATTAACTTATGAATTAAATTGGTAGGAAGTTGTCTTTTGCACACATTTCGAGATAACAAAAGCACCAGGTGGAGAAATGGCTGAAGCAATAATAAATATCTACAAAAGAAATGGCGCCTTATTAGGTTATTTCCGTGATCCTAAGATCAGCCAATTAGGTGACGACGAATATGAGATTCATGGTGTTTTCCATCAGGCAGATGGATACTTGGCTAGTAAATTAGACTTTAATCCCCAGTCCTTGCCTTATTGGGCAGAGATTACAGGCGCATCCGGTGTAAAACATACACAGTTAACCAATGTCTATGTTCAGCGTGGCAGACAACCAGCGACAATTACTGGTTTGGGTTCTTAAAAGGTGGACAGAGCGAGGCATAGCGGAATGAACGGCGCCGGAGCACTGGCAGGCTTCAATGGCATAACTTATATGCCATTGTGCTGCAGGAAGTATACGAAGGGACTGAGCTGAGGCGGCGCTAATAATAAAGAAGCAGCCAGAGCACAGGCTGCTTCTTTAAACGGGGATACCTCACAATATTATATAGACCAGAGCAAAGGCGGGGGAGGGTTGGTACTGGTCAAGTCTTAATATGGCGGGCAATATGGAGGTATCCTTCTTCGTAACTACAGGGTTATATTTTCGTTATAGCAAGTAAGCCCACTATGTAGTCGGCGGCAAACCAATAAATTATTACAGTATTTCTTATATTGCCAAGGGCGTTTATATTAACTAATAATAGTCAATGTATAAGCTAGTGGTTAGTTTGATATAGGTAAGGCTTTAAGAATATGATGGATAATCAACAATCCTGGTCGCCAGATAAGCGCCTAGTATTGTTTTTGGCTAATAAAGAGGATGAAATTAAGCTTTGCTGTGACGCTATCCAAACCCAGGCGCCTCTTTTTGCCGTTGAAGTATTAAAAGATGGTCGCCAAGCCCTTACTGCTTTGGCTCAGAAGCATTATGACCTAGTGGTTATGGATTTTGAATTACCCGATATGGATGGAGAGCAATGGGTTAAATCTTGCCATGAATTAAAACCCCATTGCCCCATTATTGTGATGACCGCTAATGAAAGTACTGAACTTGCTTTTAAAGTAATCGTGGCAGGGGCATCCGATTTTTTGCCTAAGATTGGTTCTTATCAGACATTTTTGCCCAGAGCCTTAGTAACTAATGTGCAAAGAGCGATGTTATTAGAAAATCTGCGTGATGCCTATAAAAGGATGGAGCAATCATCTAACGATGAGGCATTACTTAATCGATTAATTATTACCATCCACGGCTCGCTTGACCTTGATTATATTATTGATAAAGCAAGCCAAAATATTGCCGGCGAATTTAAATCTTCCCGCACAATCATTTGTACCATTTCAGATAATCTTGATAAAGTTACAGTTATGCGGCAAGTGACAGCGCAAGCGTTGGCGCCAATCTCAGAAAAAAGTGTTATTTTTGTCCGCTATCACGATCTTTTGCTATCTCAAGATGAAAGACGCCCGCTGGTTGTAAACGAAGATGATAGCTTCCCATTTGCCTGTGATGTAAAAACAGATTTAATCGCCTATGGTATTAAATCCATGCTCATGGTGCCATTGATATATCGCGGGCGCTTAATGGGATTTTTACACCTGGATGATTGTTATGAGATGAGAGTCTGGACTCCTGTGCAAATTAATCTGCTCACCCGAATTGCCAATCAACTGGCTATTGCCATGAGCCAAGCCAAGCTTTACCAGCTTTTGGAAACACAAGGACGTAGTATTGACAAATTAACAGACCTTTGCAGTCAATTGAATAGTGTCGTTAACTCTACTCGCCGCCTCACAGAAAAACAGGAAAGCCAGGAAAGAGTGCGCATTAAACTTAGTACGCGTGAAATCGAAGTTTTGCAAAAAGTTGCCGAAGGACTATCCAATCGTGAGATTGCGGATACTTTGCATATTACCGAAGGTACCACCGAGGTGCATGTCTCCAGATTACGTAAAAAGCTTAATATAGGTAGTAGGGCTGCTTTAGTTCGCTATGCTTATGAAAATCATCTCGCTTCTTGAGGTAAACTGCTATTTACGTCGTAAAATAAAGTGCTTCCAGCAATAGACAGGATTTTCCTTGGTAGCCACAAAAGCAATTTCAAATAATAACAACAAGGCAAAAAAGCCTGGTCGTAAAAAGAAAGCTCAGCGAGAACTGTTTCTCATCAGAGTGACTTTTCTTGCTATGTGGCTTAGCTTTAGCGGCATTATTTTTGTTATTGCTGCGTTTTCTGACATTAACTGGATGAGACCAAGCCTGGAACAATTTATTGGGCAATCCGTTCATCGCAGTGTCAAACTTGGTCGCCTTTCCTGGCATTTTGGTTGGCACGGTCTTTCTGTGCATACATCCAGATTGCTTGTTGCTGGGAGAGCTGGCGATCCTTTTTTGATGGCCAGTAATTGCGAAATTGGTTTTTCAATCTGGCCTCTATTGATAGGCATAGGTAGGATTGAATATGTTGATATGCAAAAGCCGCTTTTTATGGCTATTCGGACCGGACCAAAAACTTGGAATTTTGATGATCTGCTAGTTACCTCTCCAGATATTGATTTTATTCAAATTCAAAGCGGACATATATTTGTTGTAGATCGTGAGGGAATGGAAAAATCCCAGCGTTTCCCTGATACAGAACTCAATGATGTGCAAATAAAACTACAGCGAGCCGGCAATTTTATTCCTGCTCAAGTAAACATCTCCTTTGGTTTATCGAGACAACCTAACAGCGCTAAATATAGCTTTACCGGTTCTGCTTGGGGGCAAGAAAGTAAGCCGTGGTGGGAGAAAAAATGCCATTTTGATTTAACTAGCAAACACTTTACCGTTGAAAACTGGCAAACAATTGCGTCCCTCATTACGGTGGATAATAAAAATTTGTCCTACCCGAATATCATTTCCAGATTAGCCTCGGTCATTACTAAATCTATCTCTAGTTCGCCCAACGCCCCGCAAATATTCATTCCTACCTCAGGACAATTTGATTTGCACGCTAATGGGGACGGTGTGCCAAGCCAGAACCTTAAAACTGACCTGCAATTTGGAGTTGATAATTTGGTTGTTA
>Ga0207104_1157_pt1 | contig 11263 bp, 11 predicted proteins | sample Alteio_BWMinHeat_79_FD_153538 | JGI IMG/M metagenome (GOLD analysis project Ga0207104, IMG submission 153538) | Enriched cells from forest soil in Barre Woods Harvard Forest LTER site, Petersham, Massachusetts, United States -... | ecosystem: Environmental > Terrestrial > Soil > Temperate forest >...
ATATGGAAAAAATAAAACAACTACGGGAGAATCTAGGCAACTATTTTAAAGACAACCCTAAAGAAAAACTTTAAAACTGCTTTTAGCGTCAGCAAATTTCCTTATCAACTCCATCATTGACAGCTTTTCCGTCTCATTCCTAACGCGATCGTAATGTTGATCAAGTACAACATGGCGTAAATGTAGATTTCGATATTGACCAGACTCTTTGATTGCACAATGAAGAACGTAAAAGTGATCAAACAAGTCCCTACATAATTCTGCGTGGTCGACTTGGCGATGCGATGCATAGGTCCGCAACAGATAACTTTGTCTATTTGTCTTTGGATTAAAAACCTCAAAAAACAGCAGCATACGATAACGAGAGCCTCGCTTGGGAGGGGCCGCGATTAGTGAGGTTGCAATCTCTTGAGCGATTTTTTTTATTCTGTTTTGCAGTTCCGAGTCCTCTGTCTTTAAAGGCGACTGATAAAGAGCATACTCTTTGGTGACGCTATTTAAAGAGAAAATCATACATTTCACCTGTTTTCCGATAAATTGCTAAGATATTAGCGAGTGATTTATTTAAAAACAATCGATTTTTATTAGACTTCTTTCAGAACTGCATTGGAGGGTCAGGCCTGACCCCAAAAATACCCTGGCGCTTTTAAAAGCATCACAGCGTCAAACCTGACCCCGATGCTAACTAAAAAGCTTTTGAGCGTTTTGTGAAGTGATTTTCGCCAGGTCAGCCAATGTAAGTCCCTTAACTGCGGCGATCACTTCCGCTGTTTCCACAAGGTAGGCTGGCTCGTTGGGTTTTCCCCGTTTGCTTTGAGGAGCAAGAAAGGGAGCGTCTGTTTCAATCAATAATCGTTCAAGCGGAATCATGCGGGCGATATCCCGCATCTCCACGCTTTTTTTAAAAGTCACAATTCCGCCCAAAGATAGATGCCAACCGCGCTGCAAAACTTGTTCAGCTTCCGCTGCAGTTCCGGTAAAGCAGTGCAGAACGCCTGGACCATGCTTCCCGTCGACCACATATTCGCTATCGAGAATCTTGAAAAAATCGCTAAAAGCTTCGCGACAATGAATAATAACAGGAAGACCGCATGCTAATGCAAGTTGTAAATGCTTTCGCAAAAATGATTGCTGGATATCCGGAGTTGAATGGTGATAATGATAATCTAGACCGGTTTCTCCAACAGCTACCAGGACGCCTTGACGGGCATGGAGGGACACTATTGGGAATAAGTTCTCCCCCTCTTTTTCAGCGTCATGCGGATGCACGGCTGCGGCGTTATGCACCCACGGATATCGCTTTGAGAGCTGCAACCCTCTTTCTAAACTTACAGCGTCTGTACAGATGTTCACTATCGCGGACACGCCCGCCTTTTGAGAACGTTCCAATACTCCATCGATCTGATCGAAAAGATCGGATGAAGTCAGATGCGCATGTGAATCGTAAAGTGAAAGTTCCACGTGGAAAACCTATTCAATGTGCATTGGGGTCAGGCCTGACACTATGACACTTTGAAAGCGCCGACGGCGCTTTCAAAGTGTCATAGTGTCAGGCCTGACCCCAATGCAGTTCAATGCTATTCAAGATCCGCTAGTTGCTGCAGCACGACATCTTGCGTCAACACTTGAGGCAGCGTTTTTGGAGGCTCCGCAGGCTCTGAACCATACAATAAATAAAGGGGGACGCCGTTGCGGCCATGCTTGCGCAGCTCTTCCGTGATGACAGGATCGCTTTTCGTCCAATCAGCCTTCATTTTAACCACGCCCAGCTCAGCTAATTTAGCGTCGACAGCTTTGCTCGATAAAACGATATGGTTTGCCTGACAGATCAAGCACCATTTCGCTGTGAAATCGATTAAAACCGGCGTGCCTTGACGGCGAAGCTCCTTCACCCTTTCCGGAGAAAATTCCTCCCAAGCGGTGATCTGTCCATTATTCGAGTGCGGGTTGCCATCTAAGGTCGTCGACTCTAAAGCTGCGGCTGTGATGAGGATATATCCGCCCGCAACACAACAAATTGCAGCCATCGCTGCGCTTATTAAACGCGACGCGCGTGCGCTGGTGGGCGAGCCCCATCTGCCGTAAATCCAACATCCGAGAGCAAAACAGAAAAAGGCCGCCAACATTAAGGAGATGCCCAAGCTGCCCGTTTGCGCGCCAAACACCCACAGCAGCCACAATACTGTAGCCAGCATGAGAAAGCCCATCAGCTGTTTAAAAGTTTCCATCCAAGCCCCTGGCTTTGGCAAGAAGCGCAATAAACGAGGGAAGCAAGCAAAAACCATGTAGGGAGAGGCCATTCCTAATCCCAAAAAAGTAAAAATCAACATCGCCTGAGCAGTCGGCACAGTGATTGCAAACCCGATCGCCGACCCTAAAAAAGGTCCTGTGCATGGAGTGGCGACGGCGGTGGCTAGTACGCCGCTCAAAAAAGAAGCGGTGAATCCCTCGCTCGAGCGACTTTGCGCTTGCCCCGCCCAATTGGTCACAACTGAACCCAATTCAAAAACTCCAAAGAGACTCAAGCCAAACACCAGCAAAACGGCCGCTAATATGCCCACAAATAGAGGTTCTTGCAACTGAAATCCCCATCCCACTTCCTGCCCATACGCCCGGAATATAAGCAATATTCCTGCAAGGACCCAAAATGAGACGATGACGCCCAAGCAAAACACTGCGCCATGCTTTAAAGTCAACGCCCTGCTTTGGCCCGCCATCTTCACAAAACTTAATATCTTGATCGAAATCACTGGTAAAACGCATGGCATGAGGTTAAGGATCATTCCTCCTACAAACGCCAATAGCAAAGCCATGCCGAGCCCTCCTGAAAAGTGTTCAGAAGAGGGGGCCGCCAGCAGCGGTTCGGAGGCCTTCTCATACTGAGAAGAATGTATTCCGAGCGACCCTGATTGTTCGGTCATGCTTACGACTTCATCATGACGCCCCATATCAATAATCGAGGCGTCGACCTCAATAGCATGTGTAATTTTCGATAAATCTTGACCGCCTGAAACGACGACTATGCCTTTTAACGTTTTTGCTTCAGTGGAGGGCGCTGCTTGTAGAGCGATTACATAGCTTCCGTCGGAATCAGGAGAGGCGGTCATAACGGCTTCCACATTATGGTCGATCACATGTTTGTCTTCCGGACAGAAATAAGCGTCGGTCAAAGGAGCGTTTTTGGCATTTGGCAATTTCAATTGAAGTTCAATCAAGCCTTGATTGCGATACGCTTGCAAACCTTGCTGTTTCTTAGGCAGTTGCGTACGAGTCAGCTTAAATAGGTCCGCCCACTGTTCGCTTGGTTGAGGAGCTGTATTGTTGAAAGGCAATTGCAAAGAGAGCTCGGAGTCGCCCGGCATACAGAAAGAATCGGAACAGATAAGCCAGCGCACATCGGCCTTCAATTCCATCGATTGAGCGGCTTGATTATTCGGAAGGGAATTCGGTGGAGTGATTTGTGATAAAAGCAGGACTTCGCCTTCATAGCCATAGCCTACAATGGACTCGACAACAAAGCGTTGCGGAGTGGGCCAAATGAGGGGAGAAGCTGAAAATCCTGGCGGAAGCTTCCATTCGATGGAAGTCGCCATGCCGGCGTCGCCAGGGTTTTTCCAATAGGTGTGCCATTTGTCTGCAAGATGCAAATGGACAGCCACCCAAAAAGGGCGTCCCGCTTGAATGGAATTTTCTTCATTAATCAAAGAAACTTGAATATTAGGAGCCTCAGAGGCTGTAGATTCAGCTCTAACAAAGGCGGAACTTAAACAAGTGAACACACATAATAATAAATAAATGCCACGCAACATCAACCTTTCCTTTTTATTCTTTCCTCAAAAAATGTACATACATTTTTAAGTCGAATAATTATGAGAGAAAGTTTTCTATCTCGTCTTTCATTTATGCATTGACAAATAGCTATTCTCTCGATTATGAATCATAATATTAAAGTCTATTATAAAGGATTCATTAATGTATGTAAATATATTTTTTCTTCTTGCCAGCAATCCTTTTTTTGACGCTTACACCCATTCCGACTTTTTGGGGAAGCTCATTTTCATAGGACTCATCGGGTTATCGATCATTAGTTGGATCATCTTATTGCATAAGGGATGGATCACCTATTACGCGCGCAAACATTCCGTGCAATTTCATGCGTTTTTTCAATTGCAAAAGTCCAATCCTTTAAGTTTGGATTGCGAACAAGCAATACTGCAAGCTTCTCCCAGTCCATTCTTAGATTTATATGCGATTCTTAAAAAACAAACCATCGATCTTTTAAATAAAAACCGTCGTTTCAGAGCTGCAGCTCAAGCAGAGGGGGCTACGGAAAGCGCCATGTCTTACCTTTCGCCATCGGATATTGAATTTGTGGATACCTATTTGATGAGTGCAATAGCGAATCAAACAAAGCAACTGGAAAAAAATTTATTTATTTTATCCACTGTTGTCGCTTTGGGTCCTTTTTTAGGCTTACTGGGCACGGTATGGGGAATTCTCACCACGTTTTCTGAGTTGCAAGCGAACAGCATGAGCAGCGCCAATCAGGCGGTGTTGGGGGGGCTTTCATTGGCCTTAGCGACTACCGTATTGGGCCTGCTGGACGCGATACCCGCTTTAATTGGATATAATTACTTAAAAAATACGATTAGCTCCTTTGAAGTCGATATGGAAGGATTCTCTACGGAGATCCTAGCTGCGGTTGAAATGCAATATCGCAAAGTTGATATTCAGTATGAGTAGGCGTTCTTTAAGGATCACTCGGCAGAAACACATTGAAGAGCCTACGGTCAATCTGACGCCGCTGATCGATGTCGTTTTCGTCATTTTGATCATGTTTATCCTTATCGCGCCAATGTTGGAATTGGATCGTGTTGATCTGGCTGATGCGGCTGATGAGCGTGCAAATGCACCCATTGCGGTTCAAGAAGCAAGTAAGATCACTATTTATGTGCATAAAGACAATAAAATCACGCTCAACGACCAGCCGGTCACCATTGACCAACTTGCGGAACAGCTCAAACAGGCCAAAAAACGCCATCCAAACGCTCGGCCCCAGCTCTTTCATGACAGGCGAGGACATTTCGGGGTATATCAGTCTGTTAAAAACGCCGCCGAAGCCGCCGGCTTCCAGCAGATGGACATTATCCTTAAACCTGTTTGAGCTAAATAAACGATTGCCTTCTCGCGCCCCTTTCGGGGCGCAACGTCAAATCTTGTTCACCCCGGGTTCCGCTTCGCTTCACCCGGGGCTAATCACGCTACCCCCTACCGGGGGAAGGAGAGGGGCAAAGCAAAGTCAAACTAGACTCTTTGCCTTTCCCCCGGCAGGGGGTAGCGTGATTAGCCCCGGGTGAAGCGATTAGCGGAACCCGGGGTTAGGGTGTTAATTTTGATGCCATTTTGGCAAAGAAAAATCACATGGGATTCGATTATCGAAAGTGACCCCATATTATAATATTGGGTCACTTTCGATAATCGAATCGCATGGATTTTTCAAAGCCAAAATGGCATCAAAATTAACACCCTAACCCGGGGTAAACAGCATTTGACGTTGCGCCCCGGAAGGGGCGCGAGAAAGCGCTACCCTGATTTGAACTATGCATGCATACTCACGACCTGATGACCGCTCATTGCTTCTCATTGCGCTCGCTGTAACGCTCACGCATGTGGCTCTTTTATTGTGGGTTTCTTTTTATGCAGATCTTTCTCCTCCACCAAAGTCTGTGGAACGCCTGGTTGTCAAAACCATTCAACTCGATGAATACAAGCATCCAATCGCAGCTTCCCCAAAACCGCTTCCGGTTCTTCCTACTCCTCCGCCGCCTCCGCCTCCAGTTATCCCCGAGCCAGCCGCAGCCACGCCTATCCCTGAACCAACTGCAGCCGCGCCGGAACCAGTAAAAATTGAAGAAACTGCAGTGGAATCCCCAAAAATTGAACCTAAAGAATTACCAGCTGAGCCCGAACCTCAACCGAAGCCTCAAAAAAAGCAAGCTCCAAAGACAGCGAAGCCGGCTGTTCAAAAAGCAAAAGAGGTTCCTAAAACAAAGCAGGTTCCTAAATCGCAACCCCAACAAAAAACAAGTCAGCCTCAGCCAAAAAAACCTTCCGCTGTAAAAGAAACAAAAAAAGAAAACATCTCCGCCGTAAATAGCAAAGCCGAAGCGGCAAAAAATGAAGCCGCCAAAGCTAAACGCCGCGCTCTTTTGGCGAATGCACAGAAAAACATTGCACAAATTGAAAAGAATCATGATAAACTTAGCGAAAACCAGAGCGCTGCAATGCCCGCGCAAATCGATTCTCTGCAAGTGGAAACTTTCTTCGCCGAGACCGGCGCTCAATTGAATTCACAAGAGATCGGATACTATGACGAGCTCGCCAGCTACCTTAAATTAAAATTAAGGCTGCCGGAATATGGGGAAGTCAAATTAAAATTAACTTTAGACCGTTCAGGGCGTTTCGTGAAAGTGACGATTGTTAATTCTAAAAGCGAAAGAAATCGTAAACATGTGGAAAAAACACTCGCAACGCTGAAATACCCTAGCTTTAGCGGCAACTTTGGAAATTTGGCGCAATACACTTTTGTGATAGCCCTCAGCAATGACTTATAGGAGAACCCTCTGCATGAATGGCAAATATTTTTCAATATCTTTTTTTGCGTGCTTCTGTTTTCTTCAGCTGTCTCCAAATCCACTCAAAGGACAACCTAAGGAAGAGAGTGAACAAATCGTCGTGCGCTTAGCCACGGAAAATCAATTGATCCCCCTGTATTTGACGAAATTCAGCGACAACAACTCGGGCTTAACACAGAAGCATCTACAGCAATTGGAAAATGTGCTGCAATTTGATCTTAACCACAATGGGATGACATGCACGATAGCCAGGAGCGGCGAAAAGGATAAAATCGTTAATAAATTCTCTTCTGATGACGCTGGAGACCCCAAAACGCTGCGCTCCTTAAACGTTTTTTATGTGATTAAAGCGTCCGCCGGATCCGATAAAAAATTATCGGCGACCCTCTTCGCCGTCAATGGAGATTCCATCAAACAAACCAGCAGCGCGCCATTGTCGGGCTCGCTTGGAGAAGATCGTCGAAAAATCCATCAGCTGGCGGACGCGATCCACAAAGCTCTTTTCGACGCCAACGGCATCGCCTCCACACATATCCTTTACAGCGTGCGCAAAAAGGCCCCGGAAGCCAATCGCTGGAATTCTGAGATCTGGGAAGCGGATTACGATGGAGAAAACGCGCGGCGGGTTGTGAATGATGCAGGATACAACATCAGCCCTGTTTACGTTCCGCCTAAACCAGGCCATCATTGCAGCGGTTTTTTTTATGTAGGGTATCAGGCCGCCCAGCCAAAAATTTATGTGGCTTCTCTAAAAGAGGGCGTTGGCAGACGCCTTACCTATTTGCGCGGAAACCAACTAATGCCCGCCATTGCGACCAAGCGCAATCAGGTGGCGTTCATTAGCGACGTCGCAGGCAATCCCGATCTATTTTTACAGGCGTTTAATCCCGAAACAGGCGCAATAAACAAGCCGCATCAGATTTTTGCGGCTCGCAAGTCGACGCAAGGATCGCCAGCTTTTAGTCCGGATGGAACGCAACTGGCCTTTGTATCGAATAAAGACGGCTCGCCGCGCATTTACGTCATCGATGTGCCCGCGCCAAATACTCCTCTAAAGGATGTCCATGCGGAACTTGTCACCAAACACAGCGTGGAAAGCAGCGCGCCCGCCTGGTCGCCCGATGGAGCTAAACTAGCCTACTGCGCCATGACGAATGGCGTTCGACAAATTTGGGTCTACAATTTCAATACGCGCGAAGAACGTCAACTGACCCAAGGACCCGGAAACAAAGAAAACCCTTCGTGGGCGCCGAACAGCCTAAATCTTGTCTACAACCGCAGTCAAGGCGATGAGATCTCCGAACTGCACCTCATTAATTTAAATCAGCCGAACGCCACAAAAATCACTTCAGGACCTGGCGAAAAACGCTTCCCCAACTGGGAACCTCTCCCATGACGATTGAGATTTGTCATAAACCATTTTGCTTAATGGCGTGAATATGGTAGTATGCGTTTTTATAGAAAATGAGCCTTTTACACTTTTTAGCATCTTGAGGTCATATGAAAATTATAAAAATCATTCTGCTTATTAATATCGCAATGCTTTCTTTAACTTTTACTGCGGGCTGTCGTCGCAATACCGGCGCGGTATGGGATGATACTAAAACAGCTGGACGACATATGAACAGGGGATTCCGCTCACTTGGCGGCAAGCACGGGAGTTCCCGCCAAATCAGTTCCAAAGATGAATTCTATTCAGACGATCCTCAAAATGGTTTCGCAAATAATTCTTCGGCAAATTATTCCTCGGCAAACTCCGATTATGTGCCGTTGAGCGATGATCCTAACAATCAAGACCTGGCTATGAGGGATTCCACACCTCAACCGCGTGAGACTCCAGGCGATCCGGGCAGTTCCATCCCAGGAATCGATTCCTTCCAAGATCCTAGCAATAATTCAAAGCTATCCGGCATCTTCCGGAATGTCTATTTTGATTACAACAGCTCGCTGGTTAAAGGCCGAGATAGCCTCCAAGCTGTCAAAAACGTCGCCGACTACATGCAGCAAAATCCTAACACCTACATATTTGTCGAAGGACATTGCGATGAAAGGGGTCCCGCGGCGTTCAACCTGGCCTTAGGATCAAATCGCAGCAATACCATACGCAACCTTCTCATCAATGAAGGCGTTAGTCCGGACAACATCTTTACAATTTCATATGGCAAGGAGCGTCCGGTTTCATTAGGTCACGATGAGACCTCTTGGGGACAGAATCGTCGCGCTGAATTCAAAGTATACCAACGCTGACGCTTTCTATGGCAGAGATCGTTTTTTTGCTTCAAAGGATGGGAAGAGGCGCTCTCCTCTTTCCCGCTCTCTTGCTGTTTTTTTCCTCCATGCTTTCACTTCATGCAACGCCGCGCAACTACTATGATCAAGAGACTGCAACAGCGCTGCGCGAAATGCGCGATACGCTTGGCATGCTGCAGCACGAATTGGCCAATCATGAAATTGAAATGCGCATGCTCGCCGAACGCATCAGCAATCAGGAAGCCACCATTTCTTCTCTTAGACAACAATTATTGGACGCAAATCAAGCTAATAAAGAACTCGTTGTTAATAATATTGCAAGCTATGAAGATAAAATCTCTCAACTCGATGCGGCGAATAAAAATCTTGTCGCCGACATGCGTCAGTTAAAAACGCATGCCAATGAAACCTCCACAGTCTTGGCCGAATTTAAAAAAACGTCTGGGCGTCAGACTAAAAACATCGACAACTTGCAAACCGCCCTCCGATCACTCACAGAGGCCTTGCAAGCGGCCGATGGAGCTCCTGGAATGCCCAAAGATCAGATCGCCGACAGCGACTCCAAAATTTATGCGGTTAAACCTGGAGACAACCTGGAAAAAATCGCTCGCGACCGCAACACCACTATCAAAGCGATAAAAGAGCTAAACAATCTTGCCAACGACCGCATCAAAGTGGGCCAAAAACTCCGAATTCCTTAAGTCCTGGATCTTTATGAACAAACATAAACAACCCCACTCCATCGGGATGTTCGATTCAGGAGTAGGAGGGTTGACGGTTATGCAGCAGATCATGCGCACGCTGCCCCATGAACATATTGTTTATTTTGGGGACACAGCTCGCGTGCCTTACGGGGAAAAAAGCCCTGAAACGATTATACGCTATTCCCTTGAAATCGCCCGTTTTCTGATGGAAAACAATAATATCAAAGCCCTAGTTGTCGCTTGCAACACCGTCTCCTCATGTTCTCTTGACGAACTCCAAAAAATTTGCAAAGCGCCCGTCATTGGGGTTATTGAACCCGGAGCGGAAAAAGCCGTAGAGGTCACCCGCAATGGACGCATCGCGGTGCTTGGAACGCGCAGAACCATCGCCTCTGGAGCTTACGAGAAGGAGATCTTGCAGCGTCTGCCTAAGGCGTTTGTCATAGGCGTGGCTTGCCCGCTACTGACGCCATTGGTAGAGGAGCATTTTATCACACATAACGCTGCGAAGATGATCGTGCGAGAATATCTAGCGCCTTTGCATGATCAAAATATCGATACTGTTCTGCTTGGGTGCACCCACTATCCTTTGCTTCGGCCGTTAATTGAAGCGGAGCTAGGTCCGCAAGTGACGATTGTGGATTCCGCGCAAACCTGCGCGGAAAGAGTGGCTGCGATACTGAAAAACAAACGGATGGAAGCGTCCTGTTCAGCGGCGTTTCCGCATAAATATTTTGTTTCAGACGACCCTGAAAGATTTCGAACGCTCGGAAAAACCTTCTTAGGGATGGAACTGGAACCGGTCGAAATGAGGCGGTTGTTGTAGCGTAGACTTCAGTCTGCGCTTGTTTACGCAGGTTTTAACCTGCGTTTGTTTTTGCGGGTTTTAACCCGCAAAGTCACTGATGTTTTTGCGGGTTAAAACCCGCAAAAACGAGCGCAGGTTAAAACCTGCGCAAACAAGCGCAGACTGAAGTCTACGCTACAAGGTATTCTTGGGCATTATGATAAAAATTTTATCTCTTTTATTAATGGCGCTTACCATTTCTCTTTGGGCTGGCGAGGCCGCATCTTTATCTTTTACGACCCTTCGCGGACTAGATGACAAATTAGAAAAGGAAGCCGCCATACAGCTTCTTAGGCGTCAATTAACACTCTTCCATCAGCACGAAGTGGAGGTGCGAGGCTTCCTTTATCAGAGCGCTGATCAGCGCTGGATACTCGCCTCCGAACCCAATTTAAAAGTGTGCTGCATGGGGGCGCCATCTAAAATTTCTCAACAAATTTTTCTTTCAGGCAAAGCGCTGGTTCCATCCAATCAGGCAGTCACAGTGCGCGGTTTGTTCCAAGTAGACCCCTTATGGGGCGAGCAAGGGATTCTGCAACAGCTGTACCGAATGGAAAATACAATGGTCGTCTCAAGAACGACTTGGCCTCTCTCCTCGTTCGCAATGGCTGGCGCTGGAATCGCCAGCGTCATCTTCCTTTGTATTCTGCGGCGTATGGGTAAGAGCTGATGGCGTGATGGACGAACTGGACAAGTCTTTTGTCGTACGTTTTTAAATCATAAAAAATATTTTAATTCTATTGCTTACTAAAACCACTTCTTTTATAATTAAATAATACTTTTAATAATTTAACCATGGTCTTTTATGTCTATTTCTTTAAATGCAG
>Ga0207104_1252_pt1 | contig 11261 bp, 11 predicted proteins | sample Alteio_BWMinHeat_79_FD_153538 | JGI IMG/M metagenome (GOLD analysis project Ga0207104, IMG submission 153538) | Enriched cells from forest soil in Barre Woods Harvard Forest LTER site, Petersham, Massachusetts, United States -... | ecosystem: Environmental > Terrestrial > Soil > Temperate forest >...
ATTCGCAGCTGGCGGAGACTCTACTGGCCCGCGGCGTCGAAGTGGTTTCCCTTGGGGAGAGCGAGCGCTCTCCAAATCTCTGTTTCTGTCGCGATCAATTGATCACGATGCCATGCGGAGTACTTTTGGCAAAGTTCTCACATCCGTGCAGAGCTGGAGAGGAACAGATCGCCGGGGACGCTCTTCGGTCGAAAGGAGTATCTCCTTGGCCGCCTGCCGCCGGCAGCGAGAGCTACGAAGGAGGGGACTTTGTCCTGGCCGAAGATCGCATCATGCTCGTCGGCTGCAGCGAGCGAACCTCTCTTGAGGCGATTCAGAGATTGAGCCACATTCTGCACCAAGGCGGCGTAAGGATGATCGTGCCGATCGAGGTGCCGGACACATTCCTTCATCTCGACTGTGGCTTGTTGCCGATCGGGAAGCGGAGGCTGATCACGGCGTTTCCCTTACCGAATTCAACTCGCGAGATATTGGAGGGCGCCTGCGGATTCAGGGTGATTGCGATACCGGAGCAATGGACCGGAGCGAATCGACTAGGACTCAACATTCTGTTTCTGAATCCAGATGTCGCGCTGGTCCCGAAGTCCGCGCCGAATTCACTGCTGCTGTTGCTGCATGAGGAAGGCATCCAATCGATTGTTCTGGATGTAAGCGAATTTGAGAAAGGGGGAGGAGGTATTCACTGCCTAGTCGGCGTCATCGGCCGCGCAGAGAAACATACCTCCTGACTATTTGGTGTCCTGTTCAGCCAAGCGCTCCGAGGCATCCAGGCTTCTGTTGGTTGTGGGTTGCACGTCGAAGCGGTGCACTATGGTCTCATGGAGATCCCTGAACCCGTAGAGGATCGTGAGTACCATGACCGCCAGAACGAGTGCCAGCCCCACATTCTTCGCCTGCTTGCCCGAGAGTTTGTCGACGTGATCGAGGATGCGTTCCAGATGCCAGAACACAACAGCTTCAATCACCAGGATGACAGCCACGTAGATTAGCAGTGTTAAAGTATTCGCGCTCATGGTACGAGATTGAACCGAATTCACGCTCCCCGATACGCGGTAGCGCAGGCACACAACCGAATGTGTGTCTCTCGGGTGTTCTAATGGCTCAACCGTAGGGCTTGAGCTGCTCTCCGGCCACGTAACCCGACGGCCAAAGCGAACTAGGATTCCTTCCACACTCGGGATTCAAGTCGATAAGCGTGAGCCCGAGAGGGTAGGTCGACGGCTTCTCGAACGGGTCAGAATCAGGATCATCGGTGGACAAGGCGAGTCTCTGGGCACTTGCCTAATCCTGAGAAACGCCCCAGGGTCCGGGATTGAGCTTAGGACGATTTAGCGCATTCTTCAGAGCATTGGCACCCCCAACCGCTTGCCTGTACCCGGAAAAATCATGTTCCCGGGCTCTGGCGAGCGCAGGGAAGCAGCGGAGTCATACCAATCGGGCAGGTGATTGCTATTGATAACAGATTTTATCAAGACTAATATGCGCACATGAATCCGGCCAAAACCCCAGTAAAGACAATTGTCACGACCCGCCTGCTCACGGCAGCTGAGTTTCAGCGCCTGGCCGAGGTTCCGCCCGAAGCCGAGTGGTTCGGGAATATCCGCAATCCCGCCACGAAGCGCGCCTATGAAAACGCGATCAAGGATTTTATGCGGTTTGCTGGCATCAAGCGGCCGGAAGAATTCCGCGGAGTGACCCGCGCGCATTTCATTGCATGGCGCGACGAACTGGGCGACCGAATGCTGCGGGATGGCGAGACGCTAAGCGGCGCGACGATCCGCCACCGGCTGGCGGCGGCTGGGATGACCGCCCTTCGCCCCGTAGACGATTGCCGGCGACAGAATTTATCGGAATGAAAATCAACTAAACAATGCACACCCACGGGACTTGTAAAAGGAATCCCGCAGGCATTTAATAGTTAGCAACACTTCATATTTCACCTGCCTTGAGATTTGTGAATGATCACGCGCGACGAGATCGAAGCAAAGGCCTCGGAATTCGGGCTGCATCCGTCCAACATCGAGCGCGACTACGTCTTCGGGTGGTTGCTTACCGGCATCTTTAGCCAGAGCATACTCAAGGAGACGCTCATCCTTAAAGGCGGGAACTGCTTCCGTAAGGCATATTTCCCGCACACACGGTTCTCCAATGATCTCGATTTTTCAAGCATCAGTTACGTTCAGGAACAGCAACTGATTGCCGAGCTGAATCAAATCTGCGCCTTCGTTCAAGAGCAAACAGGCGTCACATTCGAGACGGAGCGAAATTGGGTGAGGGAAAAGGCCAACTCCGACAAGGATCGCCGCATCTTCGAAGGCCGGTTATATTTCAAGGATTTTTATGGCAATCCGCACACGACCACGATCAAGGTGCACCTTGATGTAACTGAATACGACCGGATCTTTCTCCCGATCCAGGACCGCAACTTAATCCACCCGTATTCTGACGGCGCCCAATGCACCACCGCGATTCGATGCCACAAGCTGGAAGAGCTTCTTGCAGCCAAGCTGAAGTGTCTGTTGCAGCGCCGTCATTCGTTTGATCTGTACGATTATGTCTATAGCGTCTTCATCAACCGCGACCTCGCTATCGACCGCGGCGAGCTCCTTCGGACGTTTCTTAAGAAGACCATTTTTGAGCCGAGCCCTGGTGTCGCCAAAGGACTCCTGCTCGAGCTTCCTCTGGAAGCATTCCGTGCAATTTGGCGTAAATACATCGTTTGTCCGCTGCAGAGCTTGGTTGATTTCGACGTCGCCCTCGAACGCTTTAAGGCGAACATTGAGGATCTCTTCGCCGGCTTCCATTTGGATCATTACGGGCAGATTGCATTTTTTCCGTCAGAGCTGCGCAACATGATCATGGAATCAGCCAGCAAACTTAAGATGCTCGACATCACATATGACGGCCAACGCCGCCTGATAGAGCCCTACTCCCTCGCTTTTAAGCGCCGCAAAGACGGCTTTGGGCAGGAGTACTTTTACGCGTTTGATACCACCGGCGGCCGATCGAGCGGTCCCGGTCTGAAATCGTTCCTTCATCCGAAAATCCAGGCGCTGGCCGTTGCAGAGCGGGCCTTCGAGCCGAGATACCCCGTTGAGCTTGGAAAAGCGGGCGAATTTGCGGGAAAGACCTATTTCGGAGGCAGCGGTTTCAGAACGATGTCATTCAGATCGTCGGTGAGAAGCGCCACTTCACATGTGTATCTCGTCGAGTGCTCCTACTGCGGGAAGCGCTTTCCTCGAAAGCGTTACAGCACGAGGCTACGCCCCCACAAGGACCAGCGCGGCAATCAATGTTATGGCCGATCTGGCTACATCGCATATTGAATCCTGAACGTTGGTAATCCTGCTAGCGTCAACCCTTACGAATCGTTAACGATGTGTCGTCCTCGAAAACGACGGATTAACATAGACACACCATGTCATGTCTTCCTCAATCTGGCGGCTGCGAAAGGCCGTTCACCGACGTCTTCGTTGCGCATCTCAATCTCACCGAAGGCACACGGTATGTGCACAGCGCCTGTCTCGATGTCTTGGACAGCACTGTTCCCCAACCAGAGGCCCTCTACCTAGATGCGGAGAGCGGTCATCAGCTCGTGGTTGAACGGAAATCAATTTCCTGGCCGATTGACTATCCCTACCGTCATAGTAACGATCACGTAGTAGGGGATATATTTTCTCGCGAACTGGGCGATCTTACGATTGACGATTTGTATGAGATTCGTCTTCCAATGCTGATCGAAGGCAAGCGGGCAAGCGTAGAGGCGTTTGCTCATCAGGCTGCAGAACAGATTCGGGCAAGTTGGCCCATCGTCTCCACCGGCTCGGGACTGAAAGGCAGAGCCGGCGACAAATGGTGGTGGCGCTTTCATAAGGTGCCTGAAGATGAAAGAGAGGACAGCGCTCCAGCCACGGGTCTCACGATTGCGTTAGAGGGGCAAGCGCTTTCATTGTTCGACTTCCTCGATCCTGCCGATCTGCCGGATGTATTATCTGCTGCAATTAAGAAAATCTTCACGAACTGCTCAGGAAAATTCGCTTCTTACCAAGGAATTAGGCGGATATTATTGCTTGATCCGCACGAGGATTTGCAGACAAAGAGCGCTGACTGGTGGCACAACGTTTGGGCCAATTTGCCGCCTCCACAGCAAATTGGCGAGATTTGGTCCGGTGTCTTTGACGGGATTGATGAGGAGGGTAAAGACTGGGCATTTCAGCGCCTGCACCCGACACCATCCATATAGCGCACAGCCCCCTAACTCGGTAATGTATTTTATCGAGTTAGGAAATGCAAGACCGCTGAGGAGACTTTGTGGACATCGCTAAACTTGCGGACGGAGACACAATTCATATTAACTCCAGCATCTTTTACGGCGCCGCCTATGGGAACCTCTGGAACGACCATCACCGTGACTGGAAGAACCAGCATGTAATCTGGGCACACGCAGAGAAGCTTCTTTCCCAGCCCGGAGCATCCCAACAAGATCGCGAGTTGGCCGTAATCCAGCTTCAACGCGCCGTCGAGCACCGGGACAAACTACTGGACGAAGTTTATGGGTTTGAGCAGATACCTGGGAAAAAGGGCCGTAACAAGTATGACATAATGACGGATTTGGCGATAATCAGGCCGAACCTCAAGAAGCCGCTCCGCGATCTCCGGAATTCACTTGTCCATCAGATCACCGCGAGCCCATTGAGCGCCGATCAGTGCGCGCTCCTATCCGATGCAGCATGGTATTACATAAAAGTTACCGATCATATCGCACGGCAGAGTGCTGAAGAGATCGTGGTCGAGCATACTCTTGGTGCGAAGAGCGCCGCGAGTCTCTCATTAACGGTCAAAAAGCGCGATTGGATCGTGAATGTGAATGACGGACACACTCACCCGGATTTCCTGCAGGAGCATGCAGCACCGGATTCCTTGACGGTGCGAATGACCAAATGCGAATTCGTAAAATATGACGGCGTTCTGAGATTTCAGGGTGCTGTCACAGGCTCCCTATTGGCGCTCGGTCGAGTAATTCAGATCTTCTTCGAAGAATCAGATTTAGGGTACTGATTGTGCTCGGGTATTCCCTCATCGCTTCTATAGGTCCCGAATTGTGCCTTGGCTCTAGTTTCGCCGCTTACGAATTGCCGCAACCCAATTCGTGAGCGCGTCAATGTCAGCTTTGAGTTCGGCGGGCGCAGGAATCGGTGCACGAGCCGCGGCAGCCTTGTCGTGACCGGGCAGCCACGTCGAGCACTTTGTCATGGCTGTTTCCACAGCCTTGCAGTCTTCCGCCTTAATGTCGGAAAGTTGGGTGATCTGCTGCGTCTGGACGCCTGGCCTGTAGCGCTCGACCACGCCTCCCAGTAGCACTTCCTCCAGAGCACGCTCCCAGGCTTCGCGCAAGAGACCATAAAGATATTTCGTTTCCTTCTCGTAAGCATCTTGGTGTCCCTCTCGCGACAGCTTGTCGGCGGCCTGCCAAGAATTGTTCAAATGGCCGAGCTTCCTTTTCACAGGGAGCGCGACCCAAGGCAACTCCTCTGCGCACACACCAGCGCCCTTAGAAAGGTGACGAACATGCTGATCAAGCGACTCGACGCCGAGTTCTTCGGCATATTGCTTTAGAGACAGCAAGAAGACAACATCATGCGTGAAGACGATGACCTGTCGCGTCTTCGACTCCAGAACTAGTCTTCGGGCCACACCATTGCGCCACTGGAAATCTAGCGAGGACACAGGATCGTCGAACACGATACCTGACGGATCATCAGCCGTGCTGAGTTCAGCAAAGAATGCAGCGATGGAAAGGCAGCGTTGCTCGCCTTCACTCACCACTCTGGGCAAATCTACTCCAGGCGCGCGCGTAAGAATCAGCTTGTGATAGAAGATGCCATCCGCGCCGCCAAGCTCCTTAAGCTCCACTTCGACGTCCCGGAAAGAAAGATTGATCAACTCGTCCTGGAAACTCTTCTTGAGTTTCTGCGAAACGGCCGTCTTGGTAACGGCTGTGCTCTTGGTCGTGATCGCCTGTGTCTTCGTGTCGTCAATGCAGAGGCCATAAGCAGCGTATCTCTTTCGACGCTCGACGTCATTGAGTACGGCGTCCCGATGCAATGCGAGCAGCTTGCGGGCACGCAATTCCTGCGCTTCAGCCATAATTGTCTTACGCGTCTGGTCATTCGCCCTGGTGCGAAGCGTGGTGATTCGATCGTCGATCTGCACGGAAAGAGTCTCTGCTTGGGAGACAACCGACACGATGCCGGGGCAGTCAGAGGCTAGGTCTTCGTCTTTGCTTAAGGCCAAAGCGACAGCCGCGCCTCGCATCTCATTCGATTCCAGTGCTGCAACGATGGCATCGGCCACCGCCTCGTCGTCGATCCGTATTTCATTGAGCGTCTCGCCTACGGTTTCAGTTGCTGTCTTGAGATCGGCGAACGTCTTTCGCCGCTGCTCGAAATCTTCCCTGATCCGTCGGAGTTCGCGCTCGACCGTCGAAGACACAAAATCTTCAAATTGTTTGAGCCTGTGGCCCGCTGCGTGATCAAGGTCTTGCTGGCAGAGGACGCACTGCGCGCCGGGCTCTGTCACAGGAAACGGCTTCTCCCGGTAAGCTTGCTCCTGGGAGAAGCGACGTGCGGCCTCCCAGAGCGCCGCCCAAAAGTCCATGCCAGTTCCCGACAAGAGCCCTTGAGGAAACGTGGCGTCCCCCAACCGCTTGGCTTCTACACTTTTTCGACGTCCTTCGGCGCGGACTTCGAAAACAGCCGTGATGGCCCCATCGGACAATGCCCCCTCTACCTCCTTCAGGTGACGGACAAGAGCCTGAATCCGTCCCGCGCGCACCGTGAGCTGGCGGAGCAACTTCTCGGGATCGTTAGCCTGCAGGTCGAGCAGAGATCTCTCTAATAACTCAAGACGAGCTTCCTCGTCCGCGGACAGATGTGCGAGCGCCTGAACAGCGTCGGGTTTGGTTAGTGAGCTGATATTCGCAAGGAACCTGGCAACCGCAGTACTTTCCGGGATTGTTGCTTGTACTGTCGCCAAGGTATTCGTGCCGAGCGCCCGTTGTTCGGATTCAAGCTTGGCGCGAACGGCCTTGCATGCCTTTACAAGCTTGTCGAATAGGTCCAATCCGAACGGCCGGAACGCGACGTCGGTCTTCTCCGTTAGATAAACGGCGGCGCACTGCGTGTCGAACACGCTAACGCGGGACACAAATTCGTCGTCACTATCGCCGGCCCATTCGCGTGGTTCGGTTTCCGCGCTGGCCCTGTACTTGATGGCGACAACGGGTGTATGCGGGGTAGTACCGGACACGACATTGCCAAGAATCCTCTCCTGTCCACGGGCTCGGCATGCGCTTTTCAAAATGCGGATATAACCGGTCTTGCCCGCGCCGTTATCGCCATAAACGACGGTGAGACCAGGTCCGAATTTGAGCGTTTGATCTTCCGCCAACGCATTGACGCCCCGATGGTGAAAAATCGAAATGAGCGACACGGGCGTGCCCACGGCCTGTTCCGGAACATGTTCCTTGGCGAGCGGAAAGGTTTCCTGTTGTTCGGCAAGCCCATGCGCGCTCTTGCATATTTCCGTCAGAGTGAGAATGTCCTCCTCAGTGAGGTCACCCCTCAGCGTCAGACGGCGCAGCGCATCACGCTGCCAGATAGGGCGGTCGTGCGACCATTCAAGAATTTCTTGCAGAACTGTCACGCTGGCCTCTTTGCTTCACGGATTGTGTTCGGTGGCCCAGAAAGCTGTGCTGATAATGTTCCTATCCATACGCTAGATGGGCAGAAGGGATGGTTGCAAGCTGTCAGGACTGTCGGGATAATGCAGACATGACTGATTACGAGTTGGCAAAGAAGTTGCATTTGCTTGCGCTAGCGGAGAGTTTCAGCCCCCTCGTTTTAGCTAATGCCAGCCAGCTCGGCAACTTCATACCAACCGAGAACGACTGCCACGGAAATGTGGACCGCTGGGTTTCCTTGCACCCTCAACAGAAGGCGGTTCGCGGATACCTGATCATCAACGACTGCATATTCAACAAGCACTCAGTCGTCGAAACGGGGACCGAATTACTCGACATCACTCCCCGTCTTACAAATGACGCAAAAAACTTGCTCAGATTTATCGAATTCAGGAACATTGATCGGGGCGCCTTTGACCTTTGGCCAAACCAAGTCATCTACTCTGGTTGATTCTGCTGATCAACGCGGCTCCTCTGAAATTCAGTAATAATTGCTTGGTTTTCCGCTACGCGCGCCGCGTCGGTATCCTGTCGCGCCTCGACAGATCGGAGAGAGGCAATGTAACTCTTTGGAAGTTCGTGTTGCTCGGCGCCCGCGGTGACAAGTTCCTTGTACCAGTCGTAGGGAACCAATTTGGAATCTGTTCGGTCGGCGATATAGGTAATGGCATCCTGTACGCCGCTCTCGGCTACGACGCGGACCCTGCCCTCCTGATACCCTTTTCCTAACCCTTCGGCGGCATCCAGGCTCTTTTTTTCCCGGACGTCGATTCGGAATAGGACCCCATGAACTATGTCGGTCGATTTGCCAGTCACGGTGATGTTGCATTTCCCGGAGCCATCGTGGCTCACTTTGTCAAAAGTGAGCCGGTATCCTTCAATGTATCCTCGGGCCGCGACGCGCGCAGAAGGTGTCCGCGCCTGCAAGCGCCGGGTGAGCATGTTCGATCCGTAGGCAAAATACTCAAATTCGTGAGACATGATGTTCCAGCAGAGATCTGAGATTATTGTCGATCATGTTTGCGACCTTGTCAGGCGATAGAAGCCAGATCGCGCTCAATTCGTGAATGGCCCTTTCAACATGCCAGGGCATGACGGGCTCCCCGTTCAACTGAGCAAACGGCCCATCCGACTCTGTCAGTATGCGCTCGCGCGGCATTCGTTGAACAAGCTTCTTGCCATTCTCGCTCGTAAGCATTGCCGGTCCCACGCTAAACCAGCATCCAAGCCTTATCGCTCGCTCCAGATCCCGGAGATTTCCTGAAAACCAATGGAGAACCGGCGTGCCAGAGCCGCTAAAGTCTTCCAAGTGATCTAGTACGGCGGCGGCCGCCCGCCGACTATGAATGGACATGATCCGCCCCCCGGCTTCACGGCATTTTGAAAGGATGTGCTCAAAAACCGATACTTGGTCGCGCCAGTACTTCCGGAACTCATGCGCCCCATCAAGGCCAATTTCCCCGATGTACCGTGTTTCGGGTATAAGAGCGTCGAACAGAGTCAATTCGCTTCTGCGCTCATGAGCGACTTGCGGATGGAGACCGAGCGCCGTCCGAATGATCTCTGACTTGGCGGCTAAAGCTGTGGTGCCATGCCATGCCGAAGGCGTTGTCGTAACCGACAAGACGTACACTTTCCGGCGTAAGCATTCATCGCGCACAGCATGCGGATCGGGATAGAGGTCCAGGTGGCAGTGAAAATCGATCACTTGACACCATACGACTTCATCAACGCCCCTAGCTCCGTCAGGCCACGGCCAACCATTGCCTGAAGCGGGGTGACGTCGCTGAGCAAGTTCGTGCTCAGGGCAGTTCCGAGCCACATCTCCAGGCCGTTAGTCTGCACTTCAGCCAAAGCCATAGCGACGGAACGGACATCGTCAAACCCGGCGTGATCTTTGTCATCGCGGCCAAGGTCGCTAAACACATATTTCGTACCGTCAGTCACGCCGGCGGCGTGAAACGCTGCGCGGCGAACGAGACACGGCACGCAGCGACCGCAGTGCGTGTGACCATGTATTAGGTATCGACCGCAACTCGTCGTGTTGGAGGCATGAGCGAGCAAGGCCTTTTGATCCGCGCAATCCCGCAGCATCTCTCCCTTTGTCCTGAGTTGGTAGGGATTCACCAAGCGGACGCGCAGTCCGGCTTCATCGAACAATTGATGCAGAAGACCGAAGAAGACCGGATGCGTGGTTCTCGTGCTGAGACTGCCGAGGCGCATCTCTGTCAATGGCGGATTGATCGAAATGAACCCATTCTCACAGACATACAGGGTCACTGTGCCGCCGTCATGATATTGCTTTAGGGCTGTCGCAGCGAGAACACCATATGTGATGAAAATCATCGACCGCGCGCGCTGCGAAGATGGCGTTTCCGGGTTTGGAACATCCGCATTGTGATTCATTTGCAAATGCCGAAGACCGCCGCCCATATGGTTCGCAAATGCGCGTTGCTTCTCGCCATCACCAACAACTATCTGGCTAACCGCGAACGGCCGATTCCCAGCAGCCACCAAATCTAGGTTGCCGATGAAACTGTCCAATCCTCCCGAGAGAAGACTGACACAATCCTCCATGGGCACCAATGGCCTCCTCGGAGGCTTGGGGGAATAGCCACCATCGATGAAATTGACCCTCCATAGGTCCGTCGTAAGAAACCCAAGAAGGTGCTGGATCAGTTGACGTTGACTATTCCATAACGCGCTATCGGCGACCGCAACCTCCACTTCCAGTTCGCGTGTCCATCCATCAGGGCTTGCGGCCCGATGACCGGCAAGGTCAGCGGCGATCACTGCGAGCGCCAAGGATAGGAAGTCCCACGCCTTGGGTGCCGGATGCAAATTCCATTGGATAATCTCGTCTTTAATGGCTGCGCCCGCACTTCCCCGCGTCGGCCGGTCAGCCCGCCCATACAGGACAACGTCCAGTGCATCGGCTTTACCTTTGAACTTGTGATCCTTAGGTGCGCAGATCAGCTTCATTGCGAGTATGCCTCGAATACCTGGAAGGTTTCATCCAAAGCAACATGGACAACTTGGTTGACGCGCCCAGTCGTAACGCGCTGACCGGCCCCGCGCAGTTTTCTGAATGCCGCCGCAACTGTTTGCTTGATGTACTCCTTTACCTCTTTGAGACGCGCAAGGCCCGCGCTTGCCGTTGGCGCTTTATCTTGGATCGCCTTTCCGATGTCCAGCATGGCGCGCCGATGAACGTCAATAGCAACAAACCGCTCGATTGCAGTCCCGCGCTGATCCTCGGTCAAGTTGAGAAGATCTGCGTCGGGAAACATCGTCAGGAGTTCGGATAATGCGTCCTTGATCGAGGCGCGGCTTGCCTCGGCATCCTGGGTCCCATCTCCTGGGCGGACCGCCTCGACAATCGCATCCATCACTTCACGCGCCGATCGCCCGGCAAGAAGGGCCGGATCGAGCGGACTTCCGGGCGCGGCGACTTGTCCGCCAGCCCCGCTCGACAAGGCCCCGTATAGATTGCCTGCTGTTGAAGCCGTGCCGCCGAAGC
>Ga0207104_1240_pt1 | contig 11200 bp, 10 predicted proteins | sample Alteio_BWMinHeat_79_FD_153538 | JGI IMG/M metagenome (GOLD analysis project Ga0207104, IMG submission 153538) | Enriched cells from forest soil in Barre Woods Harvard Forest LTER site, Petersham, Massachusetts, United States -... | ecosystem: Environmental > Terrestrial > Soil > Temperate forest >...
AATCTTACCATCTTGATCTGAAACTATTCTTGCGTTTTCTCTATGCGCAAGGAATCGAAAATATTCTCAAAACTGACGAAAATCTCATCAAATTATATTTAAGCAAACTTTACAAAGACGAAATTTCAACTGCGTCGGCGTCCCGTAAAATCTCGACTCTTAAAAGATTTTTTAACTTTTTGGAATTGGAATCTCACCTCAAAAAAAATCCAACTATAAATTTAATCAAGCCGAAAGAAGCCAAAAAATTGCCCAAACTTTTGAGTGAAAAGGAGATTTTGGCGTTGCTTGAAACTGTAAATAAGGATAAATCCGATTTCGGAATTCGTCTTTCGACTATGATTGAGATTTTATATGCTTCGGGCTTACGAGTTACGGAATTAGTGTCTTTGCCGATCAGCGCCATTCATAAAAATAATGGGGTGATCACAAATTATATGATCGTCAATGGCAAGGGCAATAAGGAAAGGTTGGTTCCGCTCAATAAATCGGCGCTTCAGATTTTGTCCGATTATTTAAGTTTGCGCGAGCGTTTGGGGCAGAAAGATTCGAAATGGTTATTTTGCGGCCATTTTCGGGCGAGTAAAGATATGAATTTAATCAAAGATGGCCAGAATTTTGATATTTCCGATCAACATATCACGCGCCAAAGATTCCATCAAATGCTCAAAGAGTTGGCTTTTAATGCTAATGTTAATGAGAAAAAAGTTTCGCCTCATGCTATTCGCCATTCTTTCGCGACACATTTGTTAAATAGAGGAGCTGATTTGAGAGTTCTGCAAGAATTATTGGGTCATAGCGATATTTCCACAACCCAAATTTACACTCACATTATGAATTCAAAATTACAGGAGTTAGTTCGTAAACATCCTCTAGCGACTTAAAAAAGCAAAATTTTTTATTCGATCTGCCACTTTTTGGTTAGATAAGTAACAATATCATTAACTTCCGTATCGCTCAAAGCGCGGTCAAACATAATGATTTCGCCGAAAGCGCCATCAGAGAATAGGATACTTCCAGCTTCTGATCCAATATATAAATTTGTGGTTACAGAGGTGTTAGGAATGCTTCCAGCCGAATTAGTAAAGCTGTTGCTGTTTCTTTTATAAGATATATTGGTTCCATCGTAACGCAAAACTCCAATTGAAGTTATATATCCTTTAAACCAATTAAGATCAAAAGTACCATTAATAACAGTGCCGTTTCTGCTTACTCCTCCGACTTTATTACCAAATCCATAAAAGTAAAAACCATCATTAGAAGCCATGCTGACACTATGTTCAATAAATGCAGTTTTACCGCCGACTGGGCTGAAATTGCCAACTACGAATAAGGTCATATAAGAATTGGCTTTGAAATTGGAAATTACAAAATTGTCATTTACCCCATCAAAATCTAAACCTGGTAAATCATTAAGAATAGCTTTTCTGTAAGTTGGTCTATTGGCAACCGTGCCTTGAGTGGCGATATAAGGAGTTACATTGTTTGGATTTGGATTAATGTCGTTCCAATTAGCAACTGTAGTTCCGTCATCCATTGCTGTATCGAAAGCATCTTCGGAAGTGGCATCAAGCCATAAAATCAGGCCTGGAATGTCATTTACTACGGAAGATTTGGTGATACTTCTTGCTGTGCTGAGTCTTGCGGTTTGCAAAACATCGCTTGATTGCGTGATCATGCCGATTATAACTGCTATGACGAGTAAAACGATCGATAATTCCAACAAAGAAAAGCCCCTTTTTTTGCGCATATTTTACAACTTAATTTTTTATAAAGTGATGTGATGATAGAGCTGTCTATCTTGGCTTTAACGAAGTTAGATTATTCGATCTGCCACTTTTTGGTTAAATAAGTAACAATGTCAGAAACTTCGGTATCGCTCAAGGCACGATCAAACATAATGATTTCGCCCATAGAGCAATCAGAAAAAATGCTGCTTCCAGCACGAGAACCAATATATAAAGTTGCAATTGTTGGTGAATTAACAACGCTTGAAGCCGCAGTATTAATGAAGCTATCGCTATTTCTTTTATAGGATATATTAGTTCCGTCATATCGCATAACGGCAATTCCAGGTACTGCTAGTGTAAACCATCTGATGTTGGAAGGATTACCTATGCCATTTGGGGATCTTCTTATATCTGTTGGGCCTAGACCGCTTCCCCAAAGATAAAAACCGTCATTAGCACTTGAGAGGACACTTTGTTCAATAAATAAATTTTCTGTATGAGCAGGACATTTAGCAACCATAAACAATGTCATGTAAGCGTTTGCTTGGTAATTTGGAATTGTCATATAATCATTGATTCCATCAAATGTCACAGCCGGCAAATCATTAATCATGCCTTTTTTGTAAAGTGGTTGACTACCAGAGCTGGCTTGTATTGCGTTGTATTGAGCTGTGGTCTTAGAGGGTTTGATGTCATTCCAGGTAGCAACGGCTGTGCCATCATCTATATTTGTTGAATTAAAGCTATCTTCAGATGTGGAATCAAGCCAAAGAATTAGGCCTGAAGTGTCATTAACTACGGAAGATTTGGTAATATTTCGCGCGGCAGCGAGTCTTGCGGTTTGCAAAACATCGCTTGATTGCGTGATCATACCAATTATAACAGCGATTACGAGTAAAACTATCGATAATTCCAACAAAGAAAAGCCATTTCTTTTTTTCATATTTGAAAATTACTTTTTAATTGGAGCTGGTTCTTGCGTTGTTTTTACTTCTATAGCTTTAGTTGGTTGAGTGGCAGCTGGAGTTGGGACTGCAGCTTTTTCGTCAGTTTTTTTTACCGAATTTTCTATGGTTACTGCTTTTTTATCAGTAGTAATTGCAGAATTATCCTGAGGGGCATTTTCATCAATTTGATTGGTATTTTCTGGTGCCGACTGATCTTGTTCTTTTATTTCATCGAACTCGATTTCTTGTGGTTTATCTTCAAAAATCCAGTTGGAGAAATTTTTGGTTGGCTCAGAATATCTAACGCCGAGTAAGAAGGCTAAAAATAAAACGATAGCGCAAAGGATAATTTTTAATAATTTGATCATAATTTTATAGTAACATTGATATTGGATTTTCGATAATCTTTTTTAAGGCTTGGAGAAATTCGGCGCCAACAGCTCCGTCAACAGAGCGATGGTCGCAAGATAGATTGACAGTCATAATGTGACCTATTTCTATTTTATCATTTTGCACGATCGGTTTTTTAACGCCGGCGCCAACTGATAAAATACAGCTTTGTGGTGGATTTACAATCGCATTAAAGCTAGTAATTCCATACATTCCAAGGTTGGAAATACTGAAGCCGCCGCCTTGGAATTCCTCAGGTTGCAACTTACCGTTTTTCGCTTTTTGGATTAAATTTTTCATTTCATTAGAAATATCGATAATCGATTTTTGCTCGGCATTGCGAATAATTGGCGTAATCAAACCGTCATCAATAGCAACGGCGACGGAAATATCGATATTATTGTAAATTATAATCGCCTCATCAGTCCACGAACTATTGGCCGCCGGAACAGCTTTCAAAGCCATTGCGGTTGCTTTAATAATTAAATCATTTACCGAAATTTTGTAAGCTGGTTTTTCGTTAATATGTGGCGCGGCATTGTTGATTGATTGTCTTAATTCCAATAATTTATCAATTTGGATGTCAGAACCAAGATAGAAGTGCGGAATTGTTTGCTTTGAGGCCAATAATCTTTGCGCGATTACTTTGCGGATATTATTGTTTTTTTGTAGATTATATTCTTGTGGATTTCTTCTGACAACGCCAGATTTACTGCCGCCTTTCGAGAAATTAATGACATCTTCTTTGATAATTCTGCCATTCGGGCCAGTTCCTGAGATTTCACTAATATCAATATTATTTTGAGCTGCGATTCTTTTGGCAAGTGGGCTGGCAGCGAGTTTTTGATTCGATTTAGTTGGAATTTTCGGAGCGGCAAATACCGGCGCGATTGGTGCTGCAGGAGCTGGTTTAGAGGCCTGAATCTCAGGCGCTTTAGCTTCTGGAGCTGCAGTTTTTTTAACTTCTGGAATTTTATAAGAATCTAAAGCTTTTTTATCTTCACCTTCTTCCAAAATTAAGGCAATTAGAGAATTAACTGCGACATTTTCCGTGCCATCTTTTACCACAATTTTGCCTAAAGTTCCTTCATCAACCGCTTCAACTTCCATTGTTGCTTTATCAGTTTCAATCTCAGCAATTACTTCGCCGGCGACGATTTTGTCTCCTTCTTTTTTCAACCAACGAGCGAGATTTCCTTCAGTCATTGTTGGTGAAAGTGCTGGCATTAAAATTTCAATTGGCATAGCAATTAATTTGAGTTGTTGAAAGGAGTAATTAAGCATGAAATTAGGCAAATATTATTGTCTTGAGATTAAAATGTCTAGATCTTAATCTTGCGAAATTTGTTAATAATTTACGAAATAAATTGAAATGAAGAAATTTCCGAAAGCTATTATTTTTGATTGGGACAACACGATAATCGACACTTGGCCGCTGATTCATGAGGCGATTGATGAGACGATGGTCACTATGGGCAAAAAACCTTGGGGTTTGGCTAAAGTGAAAGAAAATGTTCATAAATCAATGCGCGAATCTTTTCCGGTAATTTTTGGTGATGATTGGCAAAAGGCTGGCAAAATTTATAAAGATAGCTATCACAGAAATCATTTGGAAAAATTAGTTCCGATTAAGGGTGCGCTTGAGTTGATTGATCTTACGATAAAATTAAATTTGGTAATTTTCGTTGTGAGTAACAAAGGTGGCACAACTTTGCGCGATGAGGCGGCGCATTTAGGGATAAAAAACAAGTTTTTTAGTATAATTGGCGCGATGGATGCGATTTATGATAAGCCAAGCAAGGAAGTAGTTGAAATGGCTTTGGAAGGAAGTGATTTGGATGTAAAAAAGGATTTAATTTGGTTTATCGGCGATAGTTATATTGATATCGAATGTGCTTTAAATTCTGGCTGTATGCCAGTTTTGTTTAATGAAACTAATGGATTATCCAAAGATTTATTGCGAAGAGTAAAAGAGGCAACTGGAGACGAGCTGCTGCATTTCAAAACTCATCAAGAGGTGATGGATTATCTGCAGAATTAAAATTTTAATGTTCTTTAATGACTTCCCCCAAATAGGCGCAGACTAGTATGGCGAAGATATAAGATTGCAAAACGGCCACAAATAATTCAAAACCAGTCATAATTATTGCGAATAATATTGGCAATGATCCTAGAGCTATAAAAATTGTTCCCAAAGAAATCACGAAAGCGGCAACTACTTTTAGCAACACATGCCCAGCGACAATATTGGCGAACAACCTGACGGATAATGTTACTGGTCTAATTAAAAATGAGAAAAATTCGATTAAGAATATGGTTGGAGCCATCCACCACGGCACTCCGGCCGGTAAAAACATATGAATAAATCCGCCGAGTCCGTTGCGGAAAATGGCGAAAAGGGTGATTGAGAAAAAGGCGATCATCGCTAGAGTGAAAGTAATGGCGATATGGCTGGTAGCCGTGAAGGCATAAGGCGTCATGCCTAAAATATTGCACATCAAAATGAAGGTGAATAAGCTGAAAACCAAAGGGAAAAATTTTTTACCTTCTTTTCCCAAGCTGGAAGTGATCATATTATTTAAAAAACCGTAAATTGATTCGGCAACAACTTGCGCTCTTCCTGGAATTATGGCTTTTTTACGGGTGGCAAAGATCATGAAAGATACTACTATAAAAGTGGCTATAACCATATAAAGAGCAGAATTGGTGAAGCTTAAATCGTAATTACCTAATTTAATTTCAATTAAATTTTGGATTTTAAACTGACTTAATGGGCTATGATGAGCAACTTCTGACATTACTTATTTTGAATTTTTTCTATAATATTTAATGGTTTTGAAAGGGCTAATAAACTTCACAAAAATAATAAAAAGTCAATATTTTATTGTAAAATATTAAATATTTCTTATAAAAGATTTCTTCCAAACCAAAAATTAATTTAGATAAAAATGCAAAAAATATTATTATTTATTACAGCAATTTGGTTGCAATTTCTCGCCACTAATTCCTTTGCCGATGAAGCTCCAGACACTGCGAAAAATGCTGTGGAAACAGTTTCTGTTAAAGATTATCTAGATACTCCAAAATCTGCGGACACAGCTCCAGAAGCCAAATCAGTAGCAGCTCCGGAAGTTTTTCATGAACATAATAATGATCAATATTTTGACTGGGCTTTTTTTATGAATAAGCAAGGTTCAAAAAATCTATGTTATATTACTGCAACTGCGATCAAACAATCTGGTGAGTTTCAAAATCGTGGCGAGCCTTATTTTATAATTACCAAAACCAAAGGCAAATTGCCGGAAGTCAGCGTTTCCAGTGGCTATTATTATAAACAAGATTCGCAATTGGAATTATCGTTCGGCTTGCAAAAATTTTATTTACTAACCTTCAAAAGCCGCTCCTGGACTTACTCCATCGATGATGACATCGAAATCATCAAAGCCATGCGCAATGGCGATAGCGTAATTGTCACCGCAACTTCTAATTTAAACATTCCGTCGCAAGATACCTATTCTCTAATCGGATTCAACAAAGCCTTTCAGCGTTTGCAAAAAGAATGCAAATAGATAAGTAACCTTGAAAAATTTTCGGGAGTTACTATATGAGAAAAGTCATAATTCTAAATTAACAAAATAATTAAAAATGAAAAACGCAAAACCAAATACCACTGAAACCGCTTCTCAAACTCAATATGAATTTGATGTTGAGGTTGGCAAAATTCTCAATTTGATGATTAATTCTTTATACACCAATAAAGATGTAGCCTTGCGCGAGTTGATTTCCAACGCTTCCGACGCTTGCGATAAATTGCGCTATTTATGCTTGCAAAATCCGCAATTAGGCAATGAAGAAGAGCTAAAAGTTACGATTTCAAATAATGCTAAAGCTAAAACTTTAACGGTTCAAGATAATGGAATCGGCATGAATAAAGAAGATTTATTGGAAAATTTGGGAACGATTGCCCATTCTGGAACCGAAAATTTTATAAAATCTTTAACCGGAGATAATAAAAAAGATGTGCAATTAATTGGCCAATTCGGCGTTGGTTTTTATTCGTCTTTCATGATCGCCAATGAAGTTGAAGTGATTTCCAAAAAAGCCGGCGAAGATAAAACTTATTGTTGGAAATCGGCTGGTCAAGGCAATTTCACCATTGAAGAAACTGAAGATGCGGTTCATTCTGGAACCAAGATTATCCTACATTTAAAAGATGATGCCAAAGAATTTTTGAATAATTTCCACATTACCAATATTGTCGAAACTTATTCAGATCATATCGATATTAAAATTGAATTGATTGAGGAAGATGGCAAGTCCGAAACCATTAATTCTTCAGGCGCGATCTGGACAAAATCGCCGAAAGATATCACCGAAGAACAATATCAAGATTTCTACAAACACACATCTCATCTGCCGGGAGCGCCATTTATGACGATTCATAATAAAGTCGAAGGCGTTTTGGAATATACGAATTTACTTTTCATTCCTTCAATCAAACCTTTCGATTTATTCCATCCTGATCGCAAAGGCCGCGTCAAACTTTATGTGAAAAAAGTTTTCATCAGCGAAGAGTTGAGCCTTACTCCAGCTTGGTTGCGCTTTATTAGAGGAATTATCGATTCGCAAGATTTACCGTTAAATATCAGCCGCGAAACTTTGCAACATAATTTAGTTTTAGAAAAAATTAAAACAGCGATTATTAAGAAAATTCTAAGTGAATTAAAGAAAAAATCGGAAAAAAACGAGGAGGAATATATCAAATTCTGGAATAATCTCGGCGCCGTCGTTAAAGAAGGATTGTGCGAACCGACGAATTTTAAAGACCAAATCTTTGAAATCAGCCGTTTCTACACATCAAAATCGCCAGAAAAACTAGTTTCTTTGAAAGAATATTTGGAAAATCTGCAAGAAGGTCAGGATAAAATTTATTATATCACTGCCGAATCTATCGAAAAAGCTAAAACCAGCCCGCAATTGGAAGGTTTTTTAAGCAAAGGCATCGAAGTTTTATTTTTAACTGATGCTGTTGACGAATTTTGGGTTACTGTAAATAGTTCTTATCAAGAAAAAGATTTCCAATCCGTGACTAGAGCCGATATAGACTTAGAAAAAATCGGCAAAACGCAAGATAAAACTGCGGAAAATGATGCCGAAGAAAATACAAAAGATGTTACGAACAACCAATTTGATGATTTGAAAAAATTAATCAAAGAAGTTTTGCAAGATAATGTGAAAGATATCCGTATTTCCAAAAAATTAACCGACAGTCCAGTGTGTTTGGCCGTAGAATCTGGCGCGATGGATATTAGAATGGAAAGATATTTGCTTGAACAGAAGCAAATTTTGTCGGGGTCGTCGAAAATTTTGGAGATCAATCCAAATCACAATATTATCAAAAATTTGAACGAAAATCTGAAAAATGAGGCGAAAAAAGCGGATAATATTTTAATCATCAAAACCCTTTTTGACCAAGCCTGTATTATTGAGGGCGAAGCGATTTTGGATAATAAAGACTTCTCACAAAGATTGGTGAAATTAATGACAAATGCTTTTGCAAATTAAAATTTAATGGAATAATCTCTTTTCGTTTTTCACCACTCTTAATCAACTTCAAACCTTATAAATATGTCATTAAATAAAGTCACATTAATTGGCAATGTCGGCCAAGATCCTGAGATTAGATCAACTCAAGATGGCAAAGAATTGGCTAATTTTTCTCTTGCTACAACTGAAAGCTGGAAAGATAAATCAACCGGCGAGAAAAAAGATAAAACCGAATGGCATAGAGTTGTCGTTTTCGGGCCTTTAGCTGGAATCGTCAAAAATTATGTCAAAAAAGGTTCAAAACTTTATGTTGAAGGCCAATTAAAAACCAGAGAATGGACTGATAAAGAAGGCATTAAAAGATACACAACTGAAGTGGTTTTACAAGGCTTTAATTCAAATTTACAAATGCTGGATTCACGCAATTCCGGCTCCAGCGCGCCAAATTATTCCAATTCTGGCGGCGATTATCAGCAACAATCTTCTAATTCTTACGATTCAGCGCCATCCAATAATTCGGCGTCGAATTTTAATGAAGAATTGGATGATGATATCCCTTTTTAAAAGTTAATTCTTAGAACCTGTTCTCATATGCCTTCAATTACAATCAACGGTAAAACGATTCAAGTAAATGATAACATTACCTTAATTCAAGCTTGCGAGGTCGCCGGCGTTGAAATTCCGCGTTTTTGCTATCACGAAAGATTGCAAATTGCTGGAAATTGCCGTATGTGTTTAGTTGAAGTTGAGGGCGGGCCGCCAAAGCCAGTCGCTTCTTGCGCCACACCAATTCGCGATGGAATGGTGGTGAAAACTGATAGTTTGATGGTGAAAAAAGCCCGCGAAGGTGTTATGGAATTTTTATTAGCCAATCACCCACTTGATTGCCCGATTTGTGACCAAGCTGGCGAATGTGATTTGCAAGATCAATCTTATGTTTACGGCAAAGATCACAGCGAATTTCACGAAAATAAAAGGGCAGTAAAAGATAAAGATATGGGCCCTTTGGTCAAAACCAATATGACGCGTTGTATTCAATGCACCAGATGCGTCCGCTTTGTTACTGATGTTGCCGGAGTTGAAGAACTTGGCGCCGTCAACCGTGGTGAAAATATGGAAATCACTAGCTATTTAGAAAAATCCCTAACCTCAGAATTATCCGGAAATATTATCGATCTATGCCCCGTCGGCGCTTTAACTTCCAAGCCTTATGCCTTTAGAGCCAGAAGCTGGGAATTAACCAAAACTCCATCAATCGATATTATGGACGGCGTTGGAAGTAATATTAGAATTGACAGCAGAGGCCTAGAAATCATGAGAATTTTGCCTGATTTAAACGAAGATATTAACGAAGAATGGATTTCTGACAAAACCCGTTTTTGTTACGATGCTTTCAAATATCAAAGGTTGGACAAAGCCTATATTAAAAAACACGGCAAATTAGTTCCGGTTTCGTTAGGAGAAGCCTATCAAGAAATCGCCGATAAATTTAAACTTCTAGAAAAATCAGAAATAGCAGCTTTGAGCGGCAATTTATCAGCCGTTGAAGATGTTTTATCGTTAAAATTATTAATGCAAAAATTAGGCGTTGATAATATAGATTGCCGTGAAGAAAATTCAGTGATCGATGCGCAAGATAGAGCTTCTTATGTGTTTAATACCAAAATTAGCGGCATTGAAGAGGCCGATTCTTGCTTAATAATCGGCGCCAATATTCGTCACGACGCCCCAATAATCAATGTTAGAATTAGAAAAAGATACCTAACTGGCAATTTAAAAATTGCTACTATCGGTGTTGATCAGGATTTAACCTATAAAACTTTGAATTTAGGCTCTGAAATCAAGGCTCTAGAAGAAATTGCCAACGGTAAATCGGAATATTGCAAAATTCTAAAATCCTCAAAAAATCCAATCATAATAATTGGCGGAAATGTTTTGAATCAAGAAGGTGCAAGAGATGTTTTGAATTTGGCTTATGAAATTGCTCAAAAATATAAAATTGTCCGCGATGATTTTAACGGTTTCAATATTTTGCACGATAATGCTGCAATCGTCGGCGCTTTAGATATTGGTTTCGTTGCCAATAATAAAAATATCAATCGCCGCAAAATTCTTGAAGGTTGCAGAACCAATAAAATCAAGGCTTTATATTTATTAGGTGACGATTCAATCAATCCAAAATTAATATCGCCAGAAACTTTCATTATTTATCAAGGTTCGCACGGCGAAGTTGGCGCTGCCATTGCTGATGTTATACTTCCAACCGCTGCTTACACTGAAAAAAATGCCATTTATGTCAACACCGAAGGCCGGCCGCAAGAAACTACCAAAGCCGTTTTTCCTTTGGGCGATGCGAAAGAAGATTGGCAAATTATTTTAGAATTATCCAAATATTTCCAAGTTAAAATTGGTTTTGAAAACCTTGATGAATTAAGAGAAATTGCGGCTTCGATCAATACAATTTTTGAAAATATTGGTGAAGTTCAAAAAAATAATTGGATTGTGAAAGAAAACCTAAGATTTAGCGGCGATAATAATGAAATTAAATGCAATAAAAATAATTTCTTTAAAACCAATATTATAGCT
>Ga0207104_1046_pt2 | contig 11192 bp, 10 predicted proteins | sample Alteio_BWMinHeat_79_FD_153538 | JGI IMG/M metagenome (GOLD analysis project Ga0207104, IMG submission 153538) | Enriched cells from forest soil in Barre Woods Harvard Forest LTER site, Petersham, Massachusetts, United States -... | ecosystem: Environmental > Terrestrial > Soil > Temperate forest >...
AAACATCTTAAAACCTCTTGTATTGGTAAAATTTGTTTGGTTAAGCATTTCTCAATATCGGCAAAAAACAGTAACCCCTATTTGAAATCCATGGTACAATCCCGTCATCATTTGGAGAATTTAAGATGGACATGACTTATCAATTTGCCTGGAAGGAAGGTGAAACAGCCTTTTATATAGATGCTTTTAATTGGGGTCATAATTGGGGTCATGCCTGACATCCTGACATTTCGGCAAATCTACAAATTTTCATTGCTTTGATTTTTTGATTTTTTATATAGTTCTTGTTCTATGGCAAGACGACACAGATTCCACGCGCCTAATTCCACCTATCATGTTATGCTACGAGGCAATAACGGGCATGATATCTTTTTCTCAGATGAAGACAGATATCGCATGTGCCTTCTGTTGCAAAAATCAGCAGAACGTTTTGGTCACAATGTTGAAGCTTACTGTTTCATGACAAATCATATCCATCTTGCAATTAGGGTATTTGAAACTAATCTGTCTAAATTTATGCATTATCTTGCATTTTGTTATGCTCGCTACATCAATCGTAAATATAAACGCATTGGTCACCTATTCCAAGGGCGTTTTCACTCGGTCTTGGTTGACGACAACGAATACCTCAAAGAATTGATTAGATATATCCACCTTAATCCTGTCAGAGCGAATATGGTAAGCAACCCAGAAAATTACCCCTGGAGTAGTCATAGAGTCTATTTAGGACTAAATAAAATTGTCTGGTTATCCGTAGATCGTGTCCTAAATAGATTTCATCCTATCCCCGATGATGCAATGAAAAACTTTAAAAAATATGTTTTGAATGGGATCGGAGTTGAGACTACATATGATTTTAAGTCTGGATTAATGAACGGCATGGTAGGCAATGATGAATTTATCAATGAAGTATTGATGACAGCTAGCATAAATTCAAAGAAAAAAATTAAATTACCTCTACTCATAGATAAAATATGCGAACAAAGCAACTTGTCTACAGAAGAGTTTTGTGCTCCAGGAAAGAGTGTCAGGCCTTCCCATGCACGAGCATTAGCATCTCTTTTGGTAAGAGAAATTGACGGCTTATCTCTTGAACAACTTGGAAAATTTCTAAATCGCGATCCAAGCGGCCTTACAAAGCTTGCAAATAGGCTAAAGACCAAATGCAGTAAAGATCTCTTGGCAGCAAAACAAGTTCAAGAAATGCGCGAATGGATTTTAAATCCCACGGATCAAACTTTGCAAATGTCAGCATGTCAGGCATGACCCCAATTCTGTCAGGCATGACCCCAATTCTGACCCCAATTCCTATAAGGCTGTTTATTTTCGAGGATCGAATAGAAATTATTAATCCAGGCAATTTGCCCGATCACCTCACTGTTGAAAAAATCCGTGCAGGAAATTCCATTCAGCGTAACCCCATTTTAGCCTCATTTGCAGCCAAAGGACTACTTCCATACCGAGGGCTTGGAAGAGGAGTAAGACGTGCGCTACAAGATTGGCCGCAAATTCAATTTATTGATGATCGTAACGGATGCTTATTTACTTCTTTAGTTGAGCGGCCAGTACCTCTCCTTTCTAAGAAAGAAGGTTTAAAGGGGCGAGATGCCCCTATAAATGCCCCTTTATCAGATCTGCAAATTCAAATATTAAAACTTATAGAGAATGATCCTTGGGCTGCTTATGAGGATATAGCTGTGACATTGGAAAAAGATAGAAGTACAATCAAAAGAAATATTCAGCAGCTTAAATCTTTAGGAGTTTTGCAACGTTCGGGATCTAAGAAAAAAGGGTCGTGGGTAATTGTAAAATAAAATGAAAAATTTCCTATGAAAACAGATATTGGAGAATTTTAAATGGACGTGACATATCGATTTGCTTGGAAAGAAGGCGACACTGCTCTGTATATGGATGCTTCTGATTGCAAGCATGCCGCAAAAAATGGAAATTTGGCATGGCGTATCAATAATCCTGGACTGGTCAAGCATCACTGTCGTTTTGCAAAGAAAAATGGCTCAATAGGAGCTTGGGGAAAATTAGCAATTTTTTCAAATCCTCTTCAAGGTCATCAAGCCTTAAAGGAATGGTTGCATTCTAAAACAATGCTTCAATCAGATCTATATGGCATTGGCGAACATTATCAACCTGCCTCCCCAGAACAATTTGCTCAGAATTTAGCCTCATCCAGTGGAATACCTCCCAAGACTAAGCTAAAGGATTTAATACAGACTGAATTTGAAACTTTACTCACTGCAATTGAGAAGCTATGCGGTTTTTTGCGTATAGGGAATGAAGAGTTTCTTTTGCTGCCTAAAATAGCAGCTAGAATTGAATGCCCTGACAAAGAAGATCTTTATCTTATTGGCAAAGATCTGACTTTAACTCAGAAAGAGGCGATAAATTGGATAGCCGCACATCGTCTTGACGGTGTTATAGTTCATCATTCAAACGGCGATATCCATTTGCGATCTAGACCCCGATATCGTATGCAGACTTTGAAATTAACATGGGAACAGCATTGTGAAACAGCAGGAGAAATAGAAACATTAGCCCGTGCATTAGGTGAAAAAATTCCTGGTCAATGCATATGGGGATTTATTAATGGCGTTAGCAATACACGAGAAAAAGCCATTGAATCTTGTACATTGATTTCTAATACAGCTGGAAATGAACAGATTTTTTCCCTAAAAAATGATGAGCTGCTCAAAGGCATTAATGACGTTATCATTGCGTTAATTCTGAAAATGGGGATTGATACCCCAATCATTAAAAATGCAGTCCAATTTCTCCGCTTTTTGCTTGCAACATCTGAAAGTCAAGAGAACAACCCCCCGGTTATTGTATTTGCACACAGTCAGGGTGCGGAGATTGTTGAACATGCTCTCGCATTGCTGTCCAATCAAGAAAAACAGAAAATTCGAATTTTTACGTTCGGAGGATGGTCCTTTATCCCTCCTGGTGTTACTCATACAGAATCACATAATTATGCTAGCGTTGGCGATCTAATTCCTCGAATAGGGTCCTTTAATCTTCAGTATCTTGCGCTAAGAAGATATGAAGGACTTAAAAAGGGGTTAAATCAAGAGGAAATCATTAGGCGTATGGCTTTTGGAGATGCTATTCATGATCTCGATTGTTTAGATCCTCATGTTCTTGAAAGATATACCCAAGACCGATGTAAACATTATAAAAATGAATTCGAAAAAATTAGCAATGTCACAGTTGTTGATTCAGGAAGCCTGTGGGAGCATTCATTTAACAATGAAAGTTATCAAAATATTGTTCGTGAAAAGATTGAAAAATATAGGAAAGGTTCAACAAAAGTATCGTTTATGGATTCTCAACAATTGCTTATTGAATCTTTTGTTTAAAGGGCTGAAATGGACGCTTCCAATTGTACTGAACAAGATAAAAAAAAGACAAAGAAGTGTGCTTGGGTGGCGACAGTTATCTATTGTTTACTGTTTCCTTTTCTGTTTATGTTTGCTGCCGCTAGTGCAATGATATTTGATGATCCCAGCATGCCGACACCTCTCGGTTTATCGATTATATTCCTGTGTTTTTGTATACCTTTGTCCATTCCGTTTACTTTTTATTTTGTCTGGTCTCGTTATTCACAAGGTGAATACAAAAAAAGCCGTCAATTTTGTTTGATACCCTCGTATATTGCTATAGGCACACTTACTTATCATATTTTGACGGATACCATCCGTTCCTTGTTTTCATTGTTTTAGCGCATGAATTTTTACGCAAATTTTACGCACTAGACTGGAAAAAACTGGCATAAAAGAGCGCAGATCAACATAATCGGAGCTTACTTAACTCGTTCAGGGAGTTGCTCCTGTGTTTGCTGGTTTATGCCCCTTAATACATCTCAAGCGACTTAAAATCCCTTGGGCGCAAGCCCGTGAAGGTTCGAGTCCTTTTCCGAGCAGCTTTCATTATCAATTACTTACGTATCCTTCTCGTATCCTTGCAAAAACAGCGTGCGTACGCAATTTTTACGCACCCCACTGCAACAGACCAGCATAAATGATCGAGTCGTCGGACTCTACTTGTTTAATAATTCCCAACTGTTTATTTTTCCGTGTGGCAAGCGTGACAAACGTGGCGCTCTAGAGAAAAGCTGCCACAGACTGCAAAAAGATTTGATGTGGCAAACGAATTGGGGTCAGAATTGGGGTCATGCCTAGGGGTATGATCTATGCTCAAAAATGGCTGATTTTTGCAGTTAAATAGGTCGGCAAATAATTCATTAAATTTTAACTGGTAGAATTTTATTTTAACGCGAGTTTTGGATAAGAAAGTCGCCCTCAGCCTGAAGGGCTGGATTATAAAAGCCTAGGGCATCGCCCTAGGTATGCTGTAAATGGTTTTGCAGGCTGAAAGCCTGCTTTATAGCAATGCATTGAAGGCGAATATTTTATGGATTTAAATGCATGATGCGCTTGAATCACGCCTTCAGCGTTTCTCCATAAAGCAGGCTTTCAGCCTGCAAAACCATTTACAGCATACCTAGGGCGATGCCCTAGGCTTTTATAATCCAGCCCTTCAGGCTGAGGATGACTTTCTTATCCAAAACTCGCGTTATTTTAGCTCTTTACTGAAAAAGTGACCAATGCCTGCAAGTCATTGAAGGATCAAAAGGGCGCAATTAAAAGTGAGAGGCTAAGGAAGGTAGCCAGGGCGTCCCGCCCTGCTCGCGTGTATTATCTTCAATGTTTTTTTGCCTACAAAGCAGGGCGGGACGCCCTGGCTACCTTCCTTAGCCCCTCACCTTTAATTACACCTGGATCAAAATATTAAATGGACAAAATTTGACAAGTCATCTTTGGTGAGGGTTGCCGCATAGATCATACCCCTAGGTGTCATGCCTGACATCCTGACATTTGAATGTCAGGATGTCAGGCATGACCCCAATTATGGAGTTCTCTTCAAGCCACTCAAGAAAAATGCAGGGCGTTCTGATGAGAAAGATTTGACACTTTTAACAGTCTTATCTTGAATCTAAAGTTGTTTGAGTGCAAATTCTCCATAACTGGGAGAAAGCTATGCCTAAACGAAGAACATCTGATAAACAATATAATGACATTTCACAAACCATTGATATTATTAAGCTTAGAGATTCAATAAAGATAGATTTTCAAAATTTTAATGATCCACGATTGTCCGAAAGAATCTTTTATCCCTCATGGTATTTATTTTTAGTAATTATTTCTGGTTATCTTTCAGGCTGTAATACACTTGAGGACATTGCACATTTTGCCTACTTAAGGAGGGAGTTGTTTTCGTCTCTGAATGATAAAAATCTAGGGGTCCCCTCTTACGATACTTTATGGTGGTTTTTAGCGAGGACTGAACCTAAAGCATTTAAAGAATTACTAAGTCGCTGGCTTTCAAAAATCCCATTAGATTTTCGCAACAAATTACTAATGATTGATGGAAAACGTTTGCGAGGAGTTTCTGATAATGAACATATTAGCCATATTGTAGAACTGTTTGCAGCGGAGCGATGCATTATGATTGCTCAGGAAAAAGTTCCAGAAAAACGTGATGAAAGACAAGCTTTACCACAACTGCTCGAAGTTATAAATATTGAGGGAGCGCTTGTCTCAATGGATGCGCTCTTTTGCCATCAATTAGATTTAAAACAGATTTTAGATAAATGAGCTGACTATTTAGTCGGTCTTAAAGGCAACCAGCCCAAGTTGGAAGATGAGGTTTTTCATTATTTTGATCAGGCAAAGTTATGTAATTACGAAGGAACAGGGATAGATGTACACATAAGCTACGATAAGGATCATGGACGCATTGAAACTAGAGAAGTTAGGACGTTAACCGAACTGGAATGGCTAGAGCAGGCTGAAACTTGGACTATAAGAACTGTAATTGAGGTTAAATCGGAACGGGTGATTAAGGGAAAAACTGAAACAGCTACTCGATACTACTTATCAAGTAGAGTAGGTTCTGCAGAGTATTTTGCTAAAAATATAAGGGGTCATTGGGGTATTGAAAATCATTTGCACTATGTTATAGACGTTGTCTTCAAAGAGGATGCCTCATTAGCAAATGCTGGAAATACAGCGGAAAACATGTCATTACTAAGACGATTAGCAGTAAACATTGTAAGAATGGTAGACCCTGGTCGTGGCTTAGCTGAAGCAAGGCGAGCTGCGACTTATGAACCCAATTATTTGCTTGGCTTGCTGTCAAGAACCTTTGTAAAATAGTGTCAAATCTTTCTCATCAGAACACCCTGCATTTTCGGATGCATATGAAGTTGAAAAGATCAAAAGTTGTAAAGGCATCAACAACAAAAATCAAATCGTATGTGAAGGATGGATTTGGGGTGAAATACACCCTTGTATATTAGAACCTGTTAAGTCTAATTATTAAAAGCTGTATGTTTTTAGGGCGCAGGCTCCTGAGGAAATAATGCTTAACAATCATTATTTTACGACGCAGGAGTCTCAATAAACTTTAAAAATTGGAAGGAACAGTTTTTATCTTCCCTTCCCGCAACTCAATAAATTTAATTTAATTGGATTTTCATCATGCCTCCACCAGCAATTAAAAACATTAAGAGTTTGATATTCTATCAGTACGCAAAAATTATTGCGTTTTCAGCCGGAATTTCTGGTTACCGTTTCATCATAAACAGAATGAATCAACTCTGTTCTGGTGAGATCCAGATGAGCACGGTTTTACGAGAGTTAAAAATGCAGATGCTATGCAAAGAAAAAAGTTGTGAATACTGTGGTGCAACGGAGGATCTTTCCTGGGATCATCTTATCCCTCGTGCGAAAAATGGTCCTGATACAGCTGATAATCACGTCTTAGCTTGTAAAAAATGTAATTCTTCTAAGGGTGCAAAGGGAATTTACGAATGGTACGGCCTAGAAAGAAAAGACGAGTTGCCAAGAATTGTGGCGGGTAAATATTTAAAGCTTCTTTACGACATTCACGAAAGAAACGGTACTTTGGATGCAACCAATTTGAATGGTGATGGTATCCTCGATGTGCTTGATCTTGAAGTATATTAAACTGACATGTGATAGGTAATCTCAATACCATCGAATTGCTGAATGAACGATTCAATACAGATCTCAAAGGCTGGTCACAATATACACAGGTGTACTTGGGATCCAAATTATTTCACATCAAACATTCATTGCAATGGTGATCCATGTATAAGCTACTAAATCTCAAGTGTTAATACTTTAATTTATGTTGCAATAAAATCAATGAAATCGCATAATTCACGCATTAATAAATTAATTTTAGGTGATCTTGATGAAAACAATTCGTAACTTGATAGCCCTTTTATTATCAGCTCTGATTTTTTCTGGATGCGCTGCTGGTGCAGCCACCGCAGGTTATGCACTCAAAGCTCAATCTGCTGATAGTTTGTCAGCTGATGGAGAACAGCGAATTATTGACAGAGCAAAAAGAGAAGTTCTTGCGGAGATTTCTGGGGCAAACACAAGTGCCTCTCGTTGTCAATAAGCTAGGGGAGGTTTCTAATTGTCAGGGCGTGTTTTTTCCATTTATGGAGCATTCTTGGCATCTATTTTTGGTTCTGATTTAGTCCTGTATGCCTGGTCTGTCCGATTTGGATTATTTGGGTAACGCAACTGAAGAAGGCCATGTTCTACCATCGGCGCTAAAAAGCGAGAGCGCATGCTTTCAGAATTTCGTTGTACTAGGTCACTTATTTGTCTTCTGGTTAGCCAGTGATTTTGACAAAGTTGTAAGATGACTGACTCCATCTTTTTTGGTGATAATCGTTTGTTTAGTTTAGCGAGCTGAGCAATGCTGATGAGTACATCCCATGAATCACCTGAAATTTCTTCCTTATGTAGGAACTGGCATCCCTTATGTAGGGAGTGATCTTTCTTATGTAGGGAGTCCGGCTTTGAAGGTAGATAGTACTGAGTCCAACGTCCCTGTCCATCTTGGATTAGAATTCCCCGACTGACTAAGTTTTGGAAGAGTTTGGTTATGTCTGCTGAATGTTTATTGGCAATTTGACGCATCCTAGCATTGTCTACACAACCCTCAATGTCTGCTGTTACAAGCGCTTGGATTTCCAAGTTGTTAAATTTCGAAAATTCTGTTTTAAACCTCGTTTTCAACCTAACGAGCGATTCATCTGGAATCAGGCTGATCATTGGCAGTATCCACAGCACACGATCCGGCTGCATCTGCTCTTTGACCATCGGAGATCGCCAGTGCTGAGAATTCCATCCCATCAATATTTTGTCTACGCCCGAACCGGCTTTTTCAGCCGCGCCGATCATGGTAAACATTGTTTGTAGAGATTTATTGCGACATTCACTGACGTTACCATGCAGTAATTGATCAAATGATATCAGTAGGGAGCCTGGGTTAGAGAATTCGAAACGGTCTTGATACTTTTCAATTACAATGCCTCCCTGTCCTTGATAGTCAGCGTGAATTAACGCATTCACTAACGCTTCCCTGATGGCAACATGGACGACAGTCTCTCCTTTGCGGAACAAATCGCCATTCAACTGAAAGGGAAGCTTTAGGTCAGCTGCTAATCTTTGAACGATGCGTATGTAAAATTGAAATAGATTTCCAGTCCAGGTTCCATCTAGCGTTAGGCGATCCGTCCAACGTAGTTCGAAATTATCAGAGAGTTTTTCACGGTAATCTATGTGGTATTGGGGAAGCGCTTCACGCAGCGTTTCCTCCTGACCGAACATTATAAGACCGGCCACGGTTAGACCTTGCTTGCCACTAAACCGAGATGTACGCCACCCACCAACTTTGCTAAGTAGTCCCCTATCATCCTCACTTAACCATGGATGAGTTGGCTTATGTGAGGCGAGCCGTTGCCGGTACTGCTGTAGGCTGGGAAGATCCAAATCACCGATTGAAAAATGTTCCAGAATGCGGCTGTCGGCAGGCTCTTCGGCGCGGTCCGCCAGCATTCGGCTGACTTCTTGTTCGGTGCAATGATAATCTCCTTCCGAGTTTCGCCGATAGGTTCCGATGAGAGGATTTTGCCCAATAAATACTGGACTTTGGTAACGTGCAGCTCGGGGAACACGAATAGCAAGCAAAATACCTCGTGAATGTTTAACCTCTTGGATATCATCGTTATTCAAGAGGTTAATACTAACTTTGCCTCGGTTGTTAATCGTATCCCAAAAGTTTTTTTTGATATTATTTGTGTCTCGTATGCCAGTGACTGTACCGTCATTCTCAACTCCTAGCAGGATAACGCCGCCCCGTGTATTTGCCATGGCACTGTAGGTATCCCATAAACTTCCGGGAAGGCCCCCTTTCGCTGACTTAAATTCCAGATCATCGCTTTCACCCCAACTCAGACGAGCAAGGATATCCAAAGGATTAATAGTGTTTTGTTGCATTGTCATATGAGCATAATTTTTTATTGATAGTGTAAAGCGGTGAACTTTTTATTTAAAATGCGGTAAAAGATGAACGAACCGACAGCTCAACATATCATAAACATAAACACTTTTTCAAGAAATTACGCAATTTTTATGCACTCGGCCAAAAAAGACTGGCATAAATCAGCGCTCATGAGCACAATCCTGATTTCCTTAAAAGGACGCAAGCTAGGAATAATATGCTATGTTTCCGATTTATGAATAATTGAGGAGTTTTATAAAAATGGAACCTTATCAAAATATTTTACTTTGGCTATTCGTTACATGGTTATATTCAATTACTTTTGCATACCAAGTCGAATACTTCAAGAAAAAACTAGAAACAACGCACAACAAAAAAAGGGTTATTCAATGGGTAATTTTCTCTACGCTTTTCGGCCTAACACTATATGTTTATGTAGCACGCTTATTGCTTTTTCGATGAGTTCCATGCCAATAGTTTATGCGTTCGAGCCTACTCAAATGCAAGTGGGAATGAATGATGTTGCATTCGGAATGAAAATTGATAAGTTGGTTGAGAATATTAAAAAATACAAGGATACGCTTAATCAAAAAAAAATGCTCGAAACGATGGTGGAACTTAAGATAGAGATTGAAGGTTATACTGGTCAGAAAATTAATATAGATAATGAGCTTGACCGAATAGAAAGCGACATGAAAAAGGGTGGTGCTAAGTTTAAAAAAAACGAGTTCAAGGATGTCCGTAAAGTGATAAAAAAAGCGGAAAAACGCGGCAACCATAAGGCTATGTACATGGCTGACTGTTTAGCTTGCTTATAACCTTCATTACGATGCGGAGCTTGAACACCTGACATACATGTCTAAGCATGGTGACGACAAGGAAGACAAAGAAGAAATTACGCTTCCTTTAAGGGTTACTGTTGGTGTAACGATTGCCCTTTGCGGGTTTTTCCTTATGTTTGTTCCTATTCCAATCTGTCAAGCAAATGGCCCTTGGATTGCTCAAGCTGGTCTTGCTCTAGCAGTTGATGGAACAATAACACGAGTAGAAGGAAACGATAAAAACAAGAAAGATAAAAAATAGAAAAGCATCCTATCTAAAAAAACAAATCCGGGAATGTCAGCTAAGAGCCGCCGTAGCGGTTGATAAAGAACTCATCAATCTTTATCGGAAAATAGCGGGTGGGGGAGCAAATTTATCGAAAAGCTGGCAAAAGACCTCCAAAATGAATTTTCTGGTGTAGAGGGTTTCTCACGCACAAATATATTCAAAATGCAAAATGAGGGCTTTTTACAAGAAATACAAAATAGTCCCACCAGCGGTGGGACAAGTTGACGAAATAGGGCGCCTAGGCATTCTAGTACACTGTTTATGCTGAAAAGATAGAAAAAGACAAAAAGGTATGCCTGATGGCGACGATTATTTATCTTTTTAAAAAATGCCGTCAACTTTGCCTAATACCGTTGTATAGTACGTCCTCAAAAAGTCATGGCAGCACAAGAAGAAAGTAGTCAGGGCGTCCCGCCCTGACTCAGGCCGAGACGGCCTGGTTACCTTTTCAGACTTCGCCTTGCCATGACTTTTTAAGGACGTACGTTGTATATTGCTATAGGCACACTTACCTATCATATTTTGACGGATACCATCCGTTCCTTGTTTTCATTATTTTAGCGCATGAATTTTTACGCAAATTTTACGCACTAGACTGGAAAAAACTGGCATAAAAGAGCGCAGATCAACATAATCGGAGCTTACTTAACTCGTTCAGGGAGTTGCTCCTGTGTTTGCTG
>Ga0207104_1287_pt1 | contig 11188 bp, 12 predicted proteins | sample Alteio_BWMinHeat_79_FD_153538 | JGI IMG/M metagenome (GOLD analysis project Ga0207104, IMG submission 153538) | Enriched cells from forest soil in Barre Woods Harvard Forest LTER site, Petersham, Massachusetts, United States -... | ecosystem: Environmental > Terrestrial > Soil > Temperate forest >...
TATCGACGTCTTGCTTCCTCTTTACAAATTCAACAGCATGAGATACTCGAGTCTCTCCAAAACGCATCAGAGAGCATTTCTCCTGATCACTCAGATCCAATCCTTCTAGGCATTTGTAAAAAGTTTGCGAAAAAGCTGCTGCAGCTCTTTTTTCTTCTTCTTTTTCTTCCTTCTTTGTTAGTGGCGACTTGCTGGCGACGGGTTGGCTATCTCTTGGCGAACTGAAGGCTATTTGATGGCGATTAGTTGGTTTTTCTGATGGTTGTTCGCCTTGATTTTCCATAGACAATTTTGATGGTTTTTCTGATGGCGACAAGATGGCGATTATTTGGTCAACCGTTGGCTGTTCGATGGCGGCTAGACGGCTACTTGATGGCTCTTTGTTATTTGTTTCTCCCGGCTCCGCATTGATATCCAAGAGAGTTGTGCTGACAAGCATTGCAATTGTTCCTTTCGTGGTTGCGTGGAATTTTACAAGCCCTTGTTTCTCGAGTTTTTCTATAGCAGTTCTATACTCGGATCTGGTCAATCCAATTGTCCCATAATCTCCAATGAACGCTTCGTTAGCTTTAAGCTTATAGCTTGAATAGATTGGATCCGCTCGCTTTGCACGAAGAGCGATTAAAACAAGCAGCAAAAAAGCTGGAGGACTGTCTTTAAGCAGATCAAGTCCCTCTCGATGAAGTTTTATGAATCCCTCCACTATCTTCATGGCTATTCTACCGAGGTTTTAGTGTTTTCTTGAATCTCTGGTTCTTTTTTGCGGGGTTTGTACTTTTTCTCTGATACCCACTTAAAGAAAGCCTTCTCATCGATGAGCCATGTCCGGTTTGGCCGCTTTAAAACCTTGGCAAAACCATTTTCATTTCGAAAGAAAATTAAATGGCGCATCCCGCCTACTGGCGGCCACTCATGGAACTCATTCCATTTAGAAACAGGAATGAACCGAGTCTGTTTTGGTTCATCGACCGTTGCCTTAACACCCTTTTTAGAATCTTGCTTACTATTTCTCATTTCGTTCTCCTTCTGCTATTGCAGTTTGAATTAAATAACCGCATTTTACGGCAATGCATCGCCATTAAAAATGTCTTCGGTCAAAAATTTCTAAAAAACGATGATAGGAGAAGATTAGAGATCAGAAAAATAAGAGGAAAAATCGAACGTGATCTTAGGATAACTATCTTTTTTGGGGCGCCCATTTTTGTCGCGCCTTTTTCGTTCCGAAGGTTCATTCATAGGAATAGCAGAAGAGATGACCCATCCATAAACTGTCTTGAATGGGTATTTTTTGTGTTTCAAGCAATGGCTGTGAACGATTTGTGCAATCATGCGAGGAGGTAGATGTGGAAAATCTTTTCGGACTTTTCTTGTAGCCCTCCAGATATAAACCATGTCTTCACGTTCTTGAGCAGGTCTTCTTTTTGATAAAACGGCTTTCCCTTTGATTAAAAGCCATGCAACAGTGAGCTCTGGAGCAACATATAGCCCCGCCTTTTTAACATTTTTATCTTTGATACCGTCATCTGTTAACCGCCCTTCATGAACTAGCTTTAGCCAATCCACAGGCATCGCTGCAGAAACTGTTTTCCCTTTTTCTGAGCATAAACATCTCACTGCAATTTTGCCGTTTCGAAAGCATTTTTCAAAGAGGTCGTAATATTGTTCGAAATCAGGACAGAATCTTTTCTCTTCCTCAAGACTTTCTATATTGGGAATTTTTAATCCTAAAACAGTGTATGCAGCCGTTCGGGCAGTCCAAAAGTCTTCCTTTAAACTTGCATGAATTTCTTGATCGGTCAGAAATTCAGTTCTCTGATAATTTTGAGGGATATTTTTGTTATCTGAGTTGTCCATTTTTATCCTCCTGATATCCCTGAAACATTTTTGTTTGAAGTGCTTCCACCATCGCATGCATATGAACGCTTGGAAGATGAACATAGTGTTTTGTCATCTGAAGAGTTTCATGGCCAAGAAGCTCTCCGATCACAAGCGGATTGTCCTCAATCGTAGCAGCATACGAGGCCGTTTGGTGACGCAAGCCATGGAAAACGAAGCCTTCTATATCAGCTTTCTTTAGGGCACATTCCCACGCAGATCTAATATCGATAGGTCGACTTGAACAATTTGGCGATGGAAACACCAAACTATCCCCGCGTTGATTTGTACGCTTGTTCTGTAATAGTTCAAGTAAAAGCCCAGTTAACAGAATCGGTCTTGGTCTCCCATTTTTTGTATTCTCAAGGAAAATAATTCCTTTCCCTTGGCTGAGGTTTAAATTGATGTCCTTCCAGCAAAGACTCATAATTTCTCCTTTTCTCATTCCAGTGCCAAGAGCGATTGCAACGATAAGGAATAAATCTTTTGAACCACTCTCTTCACATGCCTTAAGAAGGCTCTTTTGCTCTATTTCATCTAAAACTCGCTTACGTCCCTGAGACTGTCTTGGCTTTTCAATTTTGAGGACCGGATTATCTCTAACCCATTCCCACTCTTTGACAGCTTTTGAAAAGACATGGGAAAGGCTGCTCAAATAGCGGACAACAGTAGAGGGCGAGCGCAACCTACCACTGCTTGTAATGCCTGCGAGCAATTCATCTCGCTTTTCAGCAATCAGACTCGGTCTTATCTGCGCCAATAAAAGATGCCCAAGCTCTTGTTTCCACCAAAGCAAGTGCTGGCGAATGTTCTTCGCATTTTTGGGCTTGGAAGGAAGAACCCTTTCTATGTACAAGTCAATCAGCTCTGAAAGGGTGTGCTTTGTGGCAGGGTTTGTAAATTCATACCTGTCATGTTCAATTGCGGACTCCATATCCCTCTTCCATTTTTTAGCCAGCGTCTTCGACTTGAATGACCTATCGAATTGTTGTCCTCCCTTCATTCTGATACGAACACGGTAAGATTGTGAATGCTTATGCGTTCGCATCGTGATACCTCTCAAACCATCCTCAGCTTTGCAGCTAAGGCTTGCCGACATTTCTACTTTTTCCATGCTTTGCTCCTATTGTTATAGCACGAGATTAGTTGTAAATGTTTGAATTTTATCGTAAACTGCTGGAACGAAAAATGGCGTCGGTGAGAAAAATTCTGATCCAGAGATCTTGGCCTTAAAAAATCTGAATAGTGAGAACAAATTGTCCAAGAACAAAAAAAAATCAGCGGAGATCAAATATATCGCAATTGAAGATCTAGTCAGCCGTCTTGGGCTTTTAGAAGAAGACGTATTGAAATGGATAGAAAGAGATAATCCGGATATTCATCTAGATCATAGAGGACGTCAATCTGTCCCTATAACGCTTATTGAACAATATGCTAATTGTGACGAATACACAAAATTTTGTTTTAAAACAATTTCGATAGAAGTAGCTTTAAGAGGTATTGACAACTATGATACAAATCAAAAACTCAAAGAGAAAAGATTAAAATTACTCGATATTTACGAGTCCTACATCAGTAAATTAGAAAAAATTCACCATAGACACCTCAATTTGGTGAATAAGACCGGAAACGAATCGAGTACAATGGCTGCATATCTACTTTTTTCTAGAGTAATATCCACTTTAAAAATGTGCTGTTTGTGTCAGCGACACGATCATTGGTATTGGGGATCATTTTTGAGAGAAATAGATGAATGTCTAGCTGTTGCTGAACATTTTACTATTTCTAAAGATACCCCTCATGGAAAAGTAATCCTTCGTAAATGGTTTCGCGAAAATGATGCTCCCAGGCATGCCGATTGCCGCGAAATAATTTCTGAAAAAATGACTGCCTCTAATCCCATTCATAGTAAAAACGACACTTACGATCTTATAAATGAGCTTTATCAAAAAAAATCAAAATTCACACATCCAACTTATCTTGTCATTCGAGAAATAACGAAATATAAGGTGTTAGATAATGGTGTCGCCTGCGTTGAAGAAATTGAATATGGAGCATCCACCTATGAAAGAAAACTGCTTGAATTAACGGAATTTTTCAAATCTAGTATTTGGACTAGCTTTCAAATCTTTATTCAATGCTTTCATGACTTGCCATTGACCAAAGAAGATCAAGACTATTTATTTGATATCAACAAAAAGTTCAGCGATGAGGAAACTAAAGATTTCATAGAAAGGAATAGGCGATAACGACTAGCAATTCGCAATACCTTTTGAAGTGATTCCATCGGCCTATAACATCATATCAGCTCGATCAAGTAGAGCAACAATCGCCTTTTCAGGAACCGGCTTGTAATCCCAAACTTCAACGGAAAGATTGAGTTGGCGATCCACAAGCTTGTTAGGACGTTTTTCATGGACATGGCCATGGAGCTGAAAGTGAGGAGGCGCCGGCTGGCTTGGAATATGAACAAGCTCGACTTGGTGCCGACCAACCTTGATGAAAGCAGATTCTAGAACCAGAGAGAATCCAATCGTCTGCATTTTAGTGGGAGTACCATCGTGATTGCCTCTGACGCAAATCTTATTACCATGAAGCTGTGAGCAAAGATTTGTGAGAAAATCAGTCGTGCCTAGCCCAAAATCACCTAGAAAGAAGACTATGTCTTGAGGCTCAACGAGAGCATTCCAGTTCTCAATAAGCTTTGCGTTCATCTCATCGACAGATTGGAAAGGACGTCCGGTGTAACGGATGATGTTATTATGAGAAAAGTGAGTATCGGATATAAACCATTTATTCATTTTTAACTCTCGATTAACTCCCATTTGTTAAGGAGCTTTTCCACATCTCCCCACGGAAGTCGACTGCCCTTAGCTTTCATGGAATCAAAGCTATTCCTAGCTTGCATTTGCTTTAAGAGCTTATGGTTCAGCAATTCTTCAATAATCCATACCGTTCCATGTATTTCAACCCCTTCGCTCTTTGCAGCGATTCGAAGGTCTTTATCACCGCTCAGAAGAGGACATTTTTCTTGCATGGCAAGAGCTAAAGCCGAATGATCCATCAGGCTAGGCCGTGAGTATTTAAAACTCAAAGATTCTGTTCTCTTGACAGATTCAGCAGTAAGACTTCTCACTTTTAAACCAGCCTCCAAAAGATAGCTATGTCGTTCTCTGAGCTCCAATTCAAAGAGGATATCAGGAACTGCGATCTCATATGGGAGTCGAAAAAGAACAGAGGTCAAATTGCCATCTTCGATGTCGATAAGAATGTTAGCATCGCTAATGAGTAAAAGCATGTGAATTTTGCACCTGACGAAGAGCTTTTAATTGAGTAAGAGAACAGGATAACAGTTCTGCGGCTTTTGGTTCCCCAATATATTCTTCACCGAGAGCATGAAACAGCATTTGGTTAAAAGCATGATCTTTTTCTGAAGGAATTTCTATCCCCGGCTCTTTGCGATGCCATCCCTTCTGTCGGAAACGAATGATGAGGCTTTTGTAGTACGATTCTTGAATGATTTCCAAATCTTTGAGACGATAGCAAATCGCTCCCATGCTTAGTTGAAACTGTTCTTTGAGAAGAAGAAGTTCCTGCCATTCAATAGCTCGACGCTCTTTTCCCACTGCTTGAAACACAGCTTCACGCGGAAATAGAAAAGCACCTGCAAATCGATTGCAAGCCTGCTCTTCATCTAATTTGGAAGAAAGACGATTAATAAAAATATAGTGAGCGAGTTCGTGAGCTAGATTGAAACGTTGTCGATCGCCAGGCCATCTAGAGCTAATCACTATAATTGGCTGATCATTGATGACGGTAGAAAGACCATCAAAATGCTCTTCATCGGTGTTAATAATAAACACTCTTATTCCATGACTTTCCAAAGCATCGATAAGATCGTGAATAGGAGCCAAACCTAGTTTCCAATGATCACGGAGTATTTCAGCAATTGACTCTATCTCTTCAAGACTATTAATTTTCTGAGGAAAATCAGATGGAAGTTCAAATATCGGTACAGGAGAAGTCGGATAAAGATTCTCCAATTCTAAACGACGCTCGATTTGACTGATTACTTCAAATTTAATTGCTTCTTCGACTTTTCCATTCAATTTTTTTCGTTTTCGAAACTTTACATTCTCAAGAGAGACTTTGATTGGACGAAAAAAGAAATCGACACGAACTTTTAGAGCTCTGGCTAATTTTATGAGCATGTCTGAAGATGGATAGACATCCCCATCTTCATATTTTTTGATAGCTGCATGGCTCAAGTGCACGAGATCAGCAAGTGCGCGTAAGCTTAAACCAGCAGCTTTTCTAGCTTGTTGAAGTCGAATTCCTAAGTTGCTCATATAGACACCTATATTTATAGATTTCCTGTATAGTTTACATTGTAACAAAAAAACCGTATCTTGTAAACTGATCATTTCTTGGTATTCTGGCCCCATTCAGGATCTTTCGGAAATTCCGGATAGTGGGCGCCAAGGAAAACTTTTTACAAACAATAGCAAGACCAAGATGAGCAACAGAGTAAAAAAACAGCATTATCTCAGCAGAAACTATTTGGAAAACTTCAGCACTCCAACGAAGAAAAAAGATCTTTTATGGGTGCGTGATGTAACAAAACGTTGGAGAGAATCTCGACCAGAGAACGAGGCTTTTGAACGGGATTTCCAATCTCTTATCGATGAAGAAGGCAATAAATCCGATGCTTTGGAGATAGCACTTGCGCCTATAGAGGGTGATTTCAAGACTTTAATCCGCCAAATTGAAAAAACGCGCTGCGTTCCGCGAAGTCAAGAAGGACTTGGAACGCTCTTATCTGTAATGGGGCTTTTTGCAATACGAATCCCAAGAGTTCGTGAGAGATTTAAGCAATTTGCATCCGAGTCAATGGAAAAAACTATGGGCCTACTGCTGAAGGATAAAGTTACCTTCGAAAACCAAATCGCAAAAGCACATAAAGATGGATATCTTGAAAAAGACACAGTTTCATATGAGAACATGCTCTCTTTTCACCAAGAAAAAAAGTATGTTCTGAAACACGATCCAATGTGGATATTAGAAGAACTTTTTAAAAAAGCAGCTCTAATCACAGATTACCTTTCTTTCAGAAATTGGATGGTGGTCGAAGCTCCTGGTCCTCTCTTAGTAACTTCCAGCAAACCCGTCAACCCATTTTGGGCAATGAGCCTTCCTTTTCAACTTCGCGGAAAGGTTCCTTTCATTGACCCAAAATCTTTTTCGGCTCATCCCACAGTTTCAGCATGCTACACGCCTTACAATGAAGTAACTGACATGTTTCCTTCATTCTTACCTGGTTTTGGGAGTCTTAACAGCATTGTCGTGTTCCCTCTTACACCCTGTCTTGCTTTAATAGGGTCTTGGTCTCCCTTACCTGCTTACGGAAAAATTGATTACTACACAGCACAAGCGATTAACTGGGTTACCACCAATTCTGACGCCGATTATATATACTCCTCTAAAAAACTTGACCCGTTGCCATGGAGGTCCAGTTTTGCTCCCTATCTGCAGGAATATCATGCCCACCTGGGATCTCGGCTACTAACGTATAAAAATTGACTTCTCATTAGAAGCTAAAACAAAAATAGAGATCTTCATCGTTTTTTTCGTGGACCATTTGTGGACCACTGACCTACAAAAAAGAGCGATTAATCACAACACTTCACGGTAGATGGAAAAGCATACTTTCCGCTATGATGTAGGGTAGTTAGCTGCTAAGTGGCAGGGGCGGTGCTGCGGACTCATAACCCGCTGGTCGCTGGTTCAAGTCCAGCTTGCCCCACTTTTTTCACACGCATCTGTGAACAACATTCCACTTGATTGAATATCAACAATCAAGTTTAATATTGCCTTTGCGGTGCAATGACGGTGCAACAAAAAACAATCTTGACCAGCACTACCATCCAGCCGCTCGAACCCAAAAACCAAGGTTTGAGCAATGGCTTCAATACAAAAGCGTAAAAACAAGAACGGGACCAGTCACTGGTGAGCAGTCGTCCGTATTAAAGGATTTCCTACCGTCTGCAATCATTTCGATCGGAAGCAAGAAGCTGATGATTGGGCTGCCGATGTCGAAAGGCAGATCAAGCAAGGCAAGTTCAGATTTGATCAACATAAACAGCAACACAATTTTATCCAGCTTCTTGAAAGATATATTAATGATGGAGCGTTGGAGCACATTCGTTCCGTGGATGATGTTACCCACCATCTTAATTACTGGAAGTCTCGACTCGGAAACTACGAGCTCGTTCACTTAACTGCTGAGCTGATTGGGAAAGAACGTCAACATTTAGCGAACATCCCCACAAATAAAAACCTGAAGCGAAGCGCCGCGACAGTCAATCGCTACCTTTCCAGCCTATCAGCCCTCTTCAGTCATGCTGTCAGCTTGAGGTGGATCGATGAAAACCCATGCTTTAGATTGACTAAACTCAAAGAAAATCCCGGTAGAGACCGCGTTCTTTCTGAGGATGAGGTCTCAAATCTTCTAACCGCTTGCCGGCAAAGCAAATCGCTTTATTTGTATACCTTCGTATTGATGAGCCTGACTACAGGGGCACGACAAGGTGAAATTATGGGCTTGGAATGGCGGCACGTAGACTTTGAGAATAAGCTTGCCTACCTCAAGGAAACAAAAAACGGCCGCCCTAGGAGCATCTCACTTGCAGATTCCATCCTTACTGAACTAAGGCTCTGGGATTCATTTTATGATTCTCTAATTCAATTTGTCCCATCTTTAGATAATGGGTTGTACAGACAAGTATTTACTTGTTTTTCATTACTTGAGGCTATTGGTGAGGGACAAATAAGGACCCAATACACTCCTAAGTTAAATTTAAATAAATTTTTATTATGCAACTCGGATGCTTTAAGTGAAGACTTATTAGAAGATAGCGAGAGCGAATATCAAATTTTAGGAACACAGCTAGATAAAGCTACACTTTTTGCAGTAAATTATTATAAATCCCATCCAGGATTATCCAAAGAAAATCTTTTAAGTAAAATCGAGGAGCAGTTGCATTATTCCACAAGTAATGCGGCAGAAGATCTAATTAAAAATACTTTGATTAGATACAAACAATCAATCCTTAATGACTATGAATCCTTTTTAGACAAAATCTCTTTGGAATTAACTTGGGACTCGATATGTTCATTTGATTTCTTTCGATTAGATAAAAAATCAAACCAATCTAATGAATTATTTAGAAAACAATTTACTAGACTAAAAAAAATGCTTTTACATGTATTTCATGATGGACAAGTAAATGGAAGGGATTTAGGCAGTTTTAGGTTATGCGAAGCAATTCATAGAGAACGGCTAATATCTAAAGAATTCATAAAAAAAATTGAATCTGAACATGGGAACAAAAAATATAAAATATCAATATCCGGAATGTTGAAAGAGGAGCATGATTTATGCGATGTCGACGTCATACACTATGCGACTTTAGGTTATTACGATCCAGAATTCCAAAAATCCTTTCCCGTGAAAGTATTTACTTCCGATGATAGACGCGCCATTAAAACAAGGGTTTTGTTGTAGCTTTCTATCATTAGATTTATGTGCCAAAACGCGCTGGGAAGTAAGCTAAAATTAATTCCTGGGGAAATTCATTTTATAGACAAAAAAACAGGAGTAATTAATGAAGAACCATTAACATCTCTGGAAAAGAAGCTGATATTACTTGTGGATTAAGAGACCTCATCGCTGCGTGGCTTGGCAATGATGAAAGGCAGAATAAAAGAAAATTATTTCCTACGCTTACTATTGATAATCTCGAAAAGAACCTCATCAAGTTCTCTGAGGGCTTTTTCGAGAGAGATGGAAGGTTACTACCTAGAGATTTTCTAGGAAAAGCTCATGTAATAGCAGGAGCCCGTATACCCATTGAGTTAAGAAAGCAATTCGATTTTCAAGAAACCTTAACGGAAAGCTCACCATACAAAATTGATACACGCAAAATCAAAAAACACATCCTTGATGCATTTAACAAAAATCGTGTTTAAGATATATCTAAAACACAATCCATTAATACCCTCTCCTTAAAATCTCCGAATTTTTCCAGCAACCCGTACGACAGCTCGTGCTGATTACGCTCTAATGTTGTTCGTCTTTAATAACAAAGGCGCAACAACATTTGGGAGATTTAATTATGAACGACAATGTTAAATACTTGTCTACAAAGCAAGTGGTGGAAAGCGGAAAATATCCTTTTACGCTACCAATGATCCGACATTATCTTTTGCATAGACATGTCAATGGGCTCAATAAAGCAGTTCGGAAAATCGGCAAGCGATTATTTCTGAGAGAAGATCTTTTAGATGCCTGGATAGAGGGGCAAGCATCTAAAGGAGGTCAAGTATGAGAAAGGACTATCAGAAAAATCACTTTATTGATGCTTCTCAACTCAAAGAACAAATTCACCCTGCTGAATTTTATGTACGTGAAGGTCATCAGGTCACAGCTCGAGGAAAAAAACCCTGGCAATTAGCTGGGTTCTGTCCTTTTCACGTGGATAAGCACGCCGGAAGCTTCTATCTCAATGTTGAAAATGGCGCTTACAAATGCTTTTCTTGTGGTATTGGCGGTGGTGACATTATTGACTTCACCTGTAAGAAATATAACATTTCATTTAAGGAAGCCATTTCAGAACTCAACAACATCTGGAGGGTGTCATGATAAATTTTGACCTACCCTCTTGTATTTCAAGAAATAACTTGGAGTATGCATGGCGATATCAGGATCAAGAAGGAGAATTACTGATGATTACATGTCGTTATAAATGTCCCAAGAAAGGCAAACGTTTCGTCCCTTATCATCTGAATGAGACAGCGGTGTGGCAAATGGGAGCGGGAGGTCAGCCATACTCGCTCTATGGCTTAAACCTACTCAAATATTATGATCCCTCAAACATGGTGTTTATCAGTGAAGGAGAAAAAGCTGCTACAGCTTTTCAATGCCTTGATCTATTGGGGATTACTTCTCCCTTTGGAGCAGATAGTTGCTCCAAAACGGATTGGTCTCCTCTCAAGACATATAGCCAATTTGTCATATTGCCAGATCAAGATGATCCAGGTGAAAAATATGCTGAAGAAGTTGCAGAGATATTGTTTTCAATAAATTCTGAAGCGCAGATATGGATCTGTCATCTTCCTGGTCTATCTAAAGGAGGAGATGTTGTTAATTGGTTGGAAAAGCCAAGAAGAGCTAGCCGAATGGAATGGATTTGAGCCAATTCAGCCTGAGATGTTCATCAGTCTGCTCTCCAAACTTTTTCGGAAAGCTGTAGCG
>Ga0207104_1288_pt1 | contig 11078 bp, 12 predicted proteins | sample Alteio_BWMinHeat_79_FD_153538 | JGI IMG/M metagenome (GOLD analysis project Ga0207104, IMG submission 153538) | Enriched cells from forest soil in Barre Woods Harvard Forest LTER site, Petersham, Massachusetts, United States -... | ecosystem: Environmental > Terrestrial > Soil > Temperate forest >...
TCGGCAATTCATCAAGCTCTTTCTCGTACGGTTTACCCAAGCCGCGACTCCCGTTCGTGGACGCAGAAATGTTCGACAACGCCTTATTCTATCGAAGGATTGTCGTCTTTCCCGCCTGGTCCGTGTAAACAGCCACGCGGCAGGGTAGGGCGACGCCGAGCGTCAGGCGACGCCGAGTGTCAAGGGCGACGCCGAGTGTCAGGAAACCGTTTCCCCCACGAAACGGTCCTGACTTCCGGCTCCCACTCGAAGAATCTCATCGCAGGGTGGAGCAAGGCCTGCTAGCGCGGGATACCTGCAAATTGCTATAATCGCCACAAATGACCCCACCCCAGCTCTCATCTCTGTTGGTCGAGCTTCTCGGTTTGCCGCACGAAACGGAATGGGTCGAGTGGAAGCACAGCAACTCCGATCCGGCGATGATCGGCGAGTATCTGTCGGCCTTGTCGAACTCGGCGGCGCTGCACGGGCGCGAAACGGCGTACATGGTGTGGGGAATTGAAGACGGAATGGACCCACGAAGAAAAGCCGGTCGTCCCCTTCGAGATTCCGCAAGCCGGCCACGCTCCCGTGCGCTTCGGCAGCGAGGCATTTATCCGGGTCGGCAGCCTCAAGAAGAAATTGAAGGATTATCCCACCAAAGAAGCCGAGCTCTGGGCCTCCTTCTCGAAGAACCCGTTCGAGCATGGCCTTGCCAAAGCGGATCTTGCCGGCGACGAGCTGCTTTCCCTTCTCGACTTTGCGGGCTGTTTCGATCTGCTTGGGATTCCGCTGCCCACGGACCAGAGGGGCAGCGGGAGCCGGCTGGCGGAAGAGAATCTGGTCGTGAGGACTCCGGGCGGACGGTTCGACATCACCAATCTGGGCCGGCAAACCCCGGACTGGCGGACCGGCGATCCATGTCCAGGACCGGGCCGGTCGGTCACCAGCGAAAAAGCGCGCCCGGCACAAGCGGACGAGAATCGCGGGCGCCGAAGATCGGAGCGACCGTCTGGGGGTCGAATCTTGCTCGCACGGTCGCGACCAAGTCCGAACTGCTGGACGGCGAGCGCGGGGACAGTCGAAAACAGAACTCACACTAGTTATTTCCCGGCTGACGACCTTTGGATTGCCGTCCTGGTACAGTTGCAGAGTGTCAGTATCGAGCACATACAGGTTCATAGTGCATCCGGGTCGTCGTCGACCTTCTGGCGATATTCTTCGATGGACCGTTTCCAGTCATCGATCCACGGATCGTCCTTGAACATTCCCGCCATTCCCATCCAGGGATCGGGCTCCGGACCAAGCTCAAGCCCCAGGATCTCCGTCCCGTTTTTGAGCCGCGCTTGGATTTTCGCGCGCAGCTTGGCCAACGCTTCCTCGCGAGTGGCGCCCTTGGCGCTGACAGCGAACGGCTCCGTGCCGCGCACCCGGTAGCCGTTGCCCTTGATCCGTTCCATGAGAACTGGAATTTGCATGGTAGACCTCCCTAACTTCCGGCTCACGCTTCCATTTATCCACTTTATAACTTACCATCACTCGAAATCATCCGCCCTCACACGTTCGCCCACGCCCAAATCCCGAGCGCTTCCTTCGCAAGTTTTTGCGAACGATCTCGCACCGCTTTCATGTCCCAGCGACTGTTGTGCTCCTTGATTTGCCGAGCAAGTGCCGTTAGAGGCGAATAGTCCGCCTTCTTGGCCTCGAATGGGTCTTGACCGGCTGAACTATTCGCCGGGCCACTCAGACAGCGCGGTTTCGCGTCTGTCCCAACTGATCGTTGGTGCATCGGGCCACAGGCTGGAGGTGCCGCTGGACCTGGTGGAGGAACTCCTCCGGTGGGTGGCAGCCAGCCAGAAGTGGCTGAATTCGATGTTCGACCAGTTTGGCGGTGTTGAGTAATGGGCCATCTACCCTATCTTGAAAGGAATTGCCATGTTTCAGCTTGGCAAAACGATAAAGCGCTTGCGCACTGAGACAGGTTTGTCCCAGCGCGAACTGGCGGAAGCGGCAGGATTAACGCCCTCCTTCTTAAGCTTGATCGAAAGCGGCGAGCGCGAACCGAGCCTGGCTACGATTCGCAGCCTTGCTAAGGCCCTCAAGACTCCCGCAGAGATTGTAATTTGGGACGCGGTTGAGGTTCCGAAGAACCTCAACAAGGAAGACCGGCGATTGTGCGAAATGGCGAAACTGGTCGTTCGCAGGTATTTTGAGACATCGGATGTCGCTTCATCTCGCTAAAAAACGTAGTCAAGTTCCGATAATCTCATCATCAAGCGAGCTCTGTACTCTGCTGGGATGCGACGGTTGTATTTTTGAGAAGATCGTTTCAAATCCGAAACTGCACTACACCTACATGACTGTGCCGAAACGCGACAACACCACACGGGAGATTCGGCCCCCGAACTTCTTTCTGAAGGCAGTTCAGAGGCGACTTCTCAAACATTTTTACAGGCATCTTCGTATGCCTCCTTACCTCCATGGTGGGCTTCCCAAGCGATCCATCGTGACGCATGCACAAATGCATGTCGGCCAATACATGGTCGCTACTTTTGACATTCGGGACTTCTATCCATGCACGGCCCGCGATCACATCGAACCCGTCTTGTTCGAGGCCGGATTCCGAGGGCAAGCCCTTTCGGCCGTCGTGTCCCTCGTCCTCCTTGATGACGGCCTTCCGCAGGGTGCGCCCACAAGTGGGCTGTTGGCGAATCTTGGCTTTATCCCGGCCGATCGACTGATAATGCGCCTGTGCCGCCGGCATCTGTTGCGGTACACACGCTTCGTAGACGATTTGGCGATTTCTGGCGCGAGCGACGTCCAAAGGTGGCTGGGAGGCATCAAACAGATCGTTGCCTCGTTTGGCTTCCGGCTCGCCGAAGACAAGACCCGATTCTATCGAAAGTCCGAACGGCAAATAGTCACCGGCCTGGTGGTCAACGACAAACTTCGTCCGACGAAGGAGTTTATCCGAGAGTTGAAAAGGCGAATCCGGTATTGCCTTGAAGTTGGCGCGGACGCACGCGCCTCCATCGAGGGCGTTTCAGTAGGGCGATTACGACAGCAGCTCAACGGGCAGGTCTCGCACGTTCGACATGTGGATCGGGATCTCGGCGAGGCTTTTCGTCGCCTGCTTTACGGCGTGGAGTGGGCCCGTAAACCCGCAATCACAACGGCCTATCGCCAGCTTGCCTAACGCGAAACGATACACGTAGACCGTGTGCTGCCGGGTCCTGGCGGGACGAATACCTGAAGTGGATCTGCGGCTTCGCGAACGCGGAAGGCGGCGTGCTGGTTATCGGCAGGAACGACAAGGGTGTCGTCACGGGGCTGCCGAATGCCAAGAAATTGCTGGAAGACCTGCCGAACAAAATCCGGGACGTTCTCGGCATCATGGCCGAGGTGAACCTGCGCGAGGAAGACGGGAAGGACTATCTGGAAATCCGGGTGGAGCCTTACCCCAGCCCCATCAGCTACAAGGGCGAATACCATTACCGCAGCGGCAGCACGAAGCAGGAGCTGAAGGGCACGGCTCTGGAGCACTTCCTGCTGAAAAAGCGTGGACGACATTGGGACGACGCGCCGGAACCGTCGTTCACCGCGCGATCCTGCAGTGCCGCCGCGATACGGCTATTCAAGCAACGGGCCGCGGAAAGCGGCCGCATGGATCGGGCCGTGCTGCGCGACCGCCGGGAAGTTCTGCTCGGCAACTTGGAATTGACCGAAAAGCACGGTCTCAAGCGCGCTGCCTGCCTGCTTTTCTCCGACCGGCCAGAGCGGTATGTCAGCGGGGCCTGGATAAAGATCGGCTTCTTTGTGACGGATGACGATCTCCGCTACCAGGACGAGGTGCATGGAAACCTTTTCGAGCAGGTGGAAAAAACGCTGGAGCTGCTGCACACGAAGTATCTGAAGGCCTACATCAGCTACCAGGGTTTGCAACGGCGGGAAACCTTCCTCTTTCCCGATGCCGCGCTGCGTGAGGCCCTGCTCAACGCGGTGGTCCACAAGGACTAGCTTCACCGGCACCCCCCTCCTCAAGAAAGACAAGCAGACCAGCCTCGAAGTCTTTGGCGGCTACATCCACACCTACAAGTTCAGCGAAGCGGTGGACGATGAGGTCGTGCTCGATCTGATTTACGAGGCGCGCGACATCGATCAGCGCCTCGGCTCCGTGGAGAGGATCGACGCCTGGTTCGATGCCAAGACCAGGGGACTGAACGACTGGCAAAAAGACGCCCTGCGCGAGCAATGGGGCACGTTGCAGCACGTTCTCAGTTCGCGATCCCGTATGGAACGGGTGGTGCATGACATCGTCTTCGACTTTGGCGTGAAGCCGCGGCTGAACAATGACCGCGGCACCGCCATGCTCGTGGTTTCGAGTATCTACGACGCCTGCAAGTATTTCGAGCTGTTCCAGAAGACGGCCTTCAAAGGCAAGTGCGCGGTCATCACGTCGTACAACCCGCTCACCAGGGACATCACCACGGAAAACACCGGGGCGAACACCGAGACCGACAAGGAGTTCATCTACAACACCTACACCGAGCTGCTCGAAGGCATCGACGCCACGCCGGGCAAGACCAAGACCGAGACCTACGAGGAGAAAGCGAAGGACCTGTTCAAGAAACAACCGGCCAACATGAAGTTGCTGATCGTCGTGGACAAGTTGCTCACCGGCTTCGATGCGCCGACCTGCACCTATCTCTACATCGACAAGAGCATGCAGGACCACGGCCTCTTTCAGGCGATCTGCCGCGTCAACCGGCTGGACGGTGAAGATAAGGACTTTGGCTACATCGTGGACTACAAGGACCTCTTCAAGAAGGTCGAGAACGCCATCGCCGTCTACACCTCAGAACTTGATCGCAGCGCCGGCGGCATCGATCCGCAGGTTCTGCTGAAAGACCGTCTCAAGAAGGGCCGCGAGCGACTGGACAATTCCCTGGAAGCGATGGCGCTGCTCTGCGAGCCGGTCCAGCCGCCCGGGGGCGAGCTGGAGCACATCCACTATTTTTGCGGCAACACCGAGATTGCCGATGATCTCAAGGCGCACGAGGCCCAGCGAGTCGCTCTCTACAAGACGACAGTCGGTCTTGTGCGGGCCTGCGCCAACATTTCCGACGAGCTGGAAGCCGCCGGCTACACCGAAGCGGACATCACGCGCATCAATCCGACGATGATTTTCATGAGAACCGGCGAAAATGGGGAAACGCTTGTGTGCGTGCAACGAAAATCAAAATCCCGAGCGTGAAGGGCCGCCCGGCGATTGAACTAAGAGCGTGAGCCCCGTCAGCGATCAAGGTTGCAGACCCCCGCCCCCCCCCGCCCTTGCGCACCGCTTTGCAAGCTTGGCACTCTCGCGTCCCCACGTCACTGTGTGTCAATGCGTTATGTCGTTTTTCCAGTTTGCAAACGCGCGCGGGAGTTTTGCAAACTCGGATTCCGGCCCAAACTTTTGACTCAAATTCAGCACGTCTCTGGCGATCACTTGTGCAAACCATTTTACGCCCTGTGCATTGGCGGGCGGGGTCTGTCGCGGGTGCAATGCAAACCATTTTGGCGGAAGCGGCGCGATTCCGTCCGGCACGAATGCCTCGCTGGTCCAGCGAGGCACTTTTTTCCACCCCGCCGGCCGCTTGGCCATGCGGGGCAAATCGACGGTGCCGCCTTCGGGGCCCCGGTGCCAACGCTTGGGGCCGGAAATAGTCTCATACTCACGCCTCAATCGGCGACCTCGGCGTGTGCGAAGATGGTTGCCGCCCAAAGCATTGACAATAAAAGGGTAACGGCCCGCCATCAGTGCGCGCGAAACGCGAGGGCCGGCAGGTCTCGTCTTCAACTCTCGACACCCCCGGAGAAATGAGTATGAGACAACGTAAGTGCTTGCGGCGAAAGGGCGAAATCTTATTCCAGGGTGAAATGACAGTCGCGCTGGCTGAGTACGAGACAGACCGTTGCGGACCGGGTGGCGGTTGTGCGCGCCACGTGACCACCGTTTCACTGGCTTTCCGTTGCCATGCCGGGGACTGCCTGTGTCATCCGCTTGACCAGCAGTGTGGCATAGCTGCCGCGCGGCAGCTCGCAGGCGAAGGTCAGTTTCTGCTTTTTCGGGTTCAGCTCATCCGGGCCGGATTCATGGTGGAGGTTGGCCGGCAAGCAAAGTGCGGCCCGATCGCCACGGGAAAAAAACATCTCACGCATGCCTTTGAGCTTGAACTGCTCTTGCCGCAAACCCTCCTCGTTCAAGACGGCGTCATACACTTCCTTGCGCGGATCGGCATGGTCCAGCTCCACGCGTGGGGAGGGTAGCGGTAGCCGTGCCTCGGCGAGCTCGGCGAGCTGGGGCTCGCTCAGGTGCCGGTGGGCGGGCACGTCGCCGAGGCGCAGGCGAAGCGAGATGAGATGGTCGGGAGCGACGTGCCGGCGCAGCCAGCGGGCCAGCATGCGGTTCCATAACGAGCTCTGGTATGCGGACAGATACAGCCCGCGCAAGTCAGGCGGCAGACATTCCAGGGCGCCGCGGAAGTCCTCGGGATGATGGACCAGGTAATCAACCAGTTTGCGGGCATGGCCGCGCGGCAACGCTTCCTTGCAGGCGGGCCATTCGCCCCAGTGGGAGCGGAGCACGGACTTTTCTTTCTTTTGCGCTCCACGGTCAAACTCGTAGGGCGCCAACAGGGCCCGGCGCAGCGCTTCCTCGTAGTTGCCGGCCACGAGAGCCTGGGCCATGAACTCCCCGCCCGGCCCGACCGACCCGAAACGCTGGTCGTCGAAATAATTCGGCACCCCCTGCCGGCGCGTTTCCTCCAGGGCCTCCTGAGCCGCGGCAAGAGCTGCTTCAGACAGGGAGCGAACGGTGATGCGAAAGCGGTTGCCGCGGAACGATGCGGAGCCGTATTCTTCGGGTACCAGGCCAAGGTAAGTCAGCGTGAGACGTTGATGGGTCAGGTTACGCTGCGGCCCACGGAAGATCGTGAGGTATTGCACCGTGTGGGCGTGCCGATCCTTCAAACCGCCGTGGGCCACGCGCCTGCGGTCGAGCTGCCAGCGACGGCGAATGGCCTGGACGGCGTCGGGCGTGGTCCAGCCGCGCTTTTCCAGACGATAGAACGCATACGGACCTTTGTCCACCGGTGTCACGTCGGTCAGCTCCTCGACCTGGAAATCTTCCGGCTGCTGCTTGATCTTCAGGAACGCTCTTTCCTTTACCGCCATGCTTGACATCTCCAAAGAATTTGCGCTTTTTTCAGGAAGAATCCAGCTTGCGGGCCAAATATGACCTAGGATTTCATGTCCAACCGGAATTTCACGTATTGGCAAAGGGCCGGGACTGCGCGGTCTCGTCCCCTGATGGCAACGCCGAGGCGAGGATGACGCTCATCGCCGATGACAGCACGGTTCTCAGCAGCGGCTTGGGGGGCGACCGCGCGCCTCAGGCGATTGCCTTTATCCACAAGCTCTTGCAGCAACCGGCCGACGTGCCTTTCCCCGAGTTATTGCGCGAACTGGCTGATGTTTTTGAGGCCCGGTCCGCCGGTCTCGCGGCCCCGCTGTCTGACTCTCCCATTGTACAGCATCACAACACAGATCTGAACGGAACACCACCCATTCCCCCGTGGGAACACAACGCGGCCATCCTGCAACAGGTGCGAAATTCCCCATCCTCCATAGCAGTGGAGGCCGGCGGAAGCTGGCTCCTGACGGCCGTTTGCCCCACGCACGGCGAACCTGCACTGCTCTGGCTGGAGGCCGCCGCCGGTCGCACCTGGACAACGGCAGAAAAGGCCGCCCTCTCCCTTGCCGGCCAGGCCCTTGGACGCTTGACGGGCAATCGCCTGGACACGGCTGACCGGCAGCGCTGGGAGCAGCGTGCTGCTCTGCAACGGCGGATGGAAAATGTTGCCCAGGTCACCGGCCGGCTGGCTCACGATTTCGGCAATATCCTCACCGGAGTGCTGGGTTTTGCCGAGTTAAGCCTGGCGCAGGCGCCGCTCGATTCTCCCCAGCGGCGCTATCTGAGCGAAGTGGTACAGTCCGCCCAGCATGGCGCGGCGTGGGTTCGCAAGCTGCAGACCTTCAGCCGGCGGAGTCGTGCCAAAGGTCCCCCGAGCCAGCTTGGCACAACACTGGCCGAGGAAACGGACCGCTGCCGTCAAGCCTGGGGCAGCACCATAGCCCTTCTCGTGGCCCCGGCCGACAGCCTGCCGCCGGTGGCCGTCGATGCCGAGGCCGTGCGCGAGATGCTGCGGCAGTTGCTGGAAAACGCCCGTGAGGCCATCACGGACCGCGGTGTGGTCACTCTCTCCGCCCGCGCCGTTGACCTCACGGAACACGACTCCCTGGAACTGATCGGCAATGCCCGGCCCGGCCCGCACGTCGAGATAACCATCACCGATACCGGGTCAGGCCTGAATCCGGAATCACGCCGGCGGCTGTTTGCCGACGTCTTTTTCAGCACCAAGAACCGGCAGCGCGGACTGGGCCTGGCGATGGTTTATGCCTGTCTCGCCGCGAATCAGGGGGGGCTGCGCTTCGGTCCGGACCCGGAACAAGGAACTGCTGTCCGTGTCTACTTGCCGGTTGCCGCCGACCGCAGCGGCACTTCGCCGCGCGGCGCGGGCGAAAACTGCCCCCCGGTCCTGGTCGTCGATGACGATCCCATGGTCCTGGAGGTCGTGTGCAACTTGCTAACCCAGGCCGGCTACCGCGTCCAGGGAACGACCGAGCCGGACAAAGCCGTCGACCTCTTTGCCGCCGCCTCCGAGCCGTTTCGCCTGGTGATCTCCGACGTGCACATGCCCGGCATGAACGGCTATGAAATGACACGCAGGCTCCGCAGCGCAGACCCGCGGCTCCATCTTTTGTTCATCAGCGGCCATACGGATGTCAACCCGGCTGCCGGCCAACCTCGGGACTTCTTGCTGCTCAAGAAACCGTTCGAATCGAGAGCGCTGATGCAGGCTGTATCGGCGGCTTTGGCCCAGCATCCTTTGAACTTAGCTTCCAGCGAAACCAACCATACCACGTGAGATGACAAGGAGACAACCGTGAAGACGCTCGTCCCCAACGGCACCAGCAACGGCACCAGCAACGGCACCAGCACCCTGACCCCCGCGCGGGTGCCCGAGGCGCTGCCGACAACCCGGCTCCACACGGCGGGCGAAGTCCGCCTGCTCGTGGTCGATGACGACCCCGCGGTCGGCCGGCTGATCTCGGCCGCCCTCGCCGTCAACGATTTCACGGTTCACGTGGTTTCCGATCCGCAGCAGATCGAGGCCCAGTTCCGCAAGCAGCCGTACCACATTGTTATTCTCGACTATGTCATTCCCGGTCTGGAATCGGCCCAGGTCATGGAATGGGTCCGCAACTACCAGCCCGATGCCAGCGTCATCGTGGTCACCGGCTTCCCGTCGATCGACAGCGCCCTGCACTGCCTGCGGTCGCACACCTACGACTACCTGACCAAACCGTTCCAGATCGAACAGCTTCAGCGCACCGTGACGCGCTGCCTGGAAAGCCGGGGCCTGTTGCGGCTGTCCGAAGAAGCCTTGCGCGAACAGCTCGGCTCCGCCATTCGCGAACGCCGCAAGGCGCTCGGCCTGACGCTGGCCCAGATGGCCCAACGCACGAGCGTTTCGCTTGGATATTTGTCGCAGATCGAGCTGGGCAAGAATTCGGCTTCCATCGAAACGCTGTACCGGATCGCCCTCGGCCTGCGCGTCCGGGTTGCCGACCTGTTCCAGTCGGTGCAAACCGGGCTGTAAAGAGCCCGCGTTCTCGACTTATAGCCTTGCTTGTCCATTCTCACGGGGCAAGTGCTCCCCGGTCATCCAGTCGTGCAGCTCGACCAGCGCGCCAGTAAGCTTTCGTCGCGCCGTTTCCTTCGAGCAGCCCACCTCCACGGCGATGCGCCGCAAAGAGAGACCCTCCCGGAATTTCAGGTTCACAATCCGGCGCGACGTCTCGTCCAGCGACTCCAGGCCCTTGCCGATGGCCTCCTCTTGCTCGCGGCGAATGGCGTTGCTGTCCGGTTGGGAATAGAAGTCGTTCAATTGCTTTTCGAAGCGGCCAAGCCTTTGCTCGCGGGCCAGCTCGCGCTTGGCCGTCTCGGCATAGCTCCGGAAAACATCCGTGATGGCGTTCCGCAGTATGGCGCGCAGCCAGGCCTGCCACTCCTCCTGCGACTTCCCGGTAAATTGCTTCAGGTGCCTCTGCGCCTCCAGGTACGTTTTCTGAACGAAATCGGAGGGGCCGCACTTGGGGCGAACACGTGCAGGCAGCTCGGCGCGGGCGATATCCAGCAGCGGATCGCGATAACTCTCGAACAATACTCCCAGAGCCTGCCGGCAGCCGGTACGCGCGCGCTGCAACAATACTTTGAAACCGGAGACTCGAACGGATTCTTCCATGGTGCACCTCGCGTTGGGTACGGGCGATCGTGTCTGCATTATAGGCGCGACCGGAAAGAGCAAGTGAGGAACTCGACACGAAGAACTTGACGAAAAACACTTTTTCTTGGGCCAGTCACGAGTTTTTCCCGTCTATATGGACAGCCAAGTCGCGCACGGCGACGACTCTTTGTGACGACAACCGGTTCCCCAAACGCGGAGGTTGCCATGAGCGCGTTCCGATCCTTTCTTTGCTCGATCTCGATGACAACATGTGATCCGCACGCAAGCTAGGCGCGCCACGCCGGCCAATCAGACCGGCGTGGCCCAACAGTGCGTTTCAACTTCGACACTAACCCGAAGCGCAAGCGCGGGAGACTCGCGCGCACCGGCGGCCGACATTCCCGCGCTCGCGCTTCGGGTTAGTGTGGCGTGTCAGTACCCGTAGGACGGATTGTCAATCCGTCCTACGGAAGACCGAGCCCAGTCCGCGCGCCCACGTCGGCGCGCTTCACGCAGACACTGCGCACCAGGGAGGATCACCATGAAGACCAAGCCATTTGTTTGCCGTCCAAAACTCGTAGAGCTGCTTTCCACCGTCCATGACCTCTTCCGCCTCAAACGCAACCGCCGCAGGTTCATCCCGTTGGTGGAGCGCCTCGAAGATCGCATCACCCCCAGCCACGCCACCAGGCTGGGCCTGCACGG
>Ga0207104_1289_pt1 | contig 11034 bp, 8 predicted proteins | sample Alteio_BWMinHeat_79_FD_153538 | JGI IMG/M metagenome (GOLD analysis project Ga0207104, IMG submission 153538) | Enriched cells from forest soil in Barre Woods Harvard Forest LTER site, Petersham, Massachusetts, United States -... | ecosystem: Environmental > Terrestrial > Soil > Temperate forest >...
GCCTATCTAAGAGCGGCATATCAGCGGCCTTTCTCAACAGCAGTTTGCGCTATGAAGATATGCAATCCGTGATGAACGACCTTTCGGCCTACAAACTCCTCTATGTAGCTCCAGAACGCCTGACCGATAAAACTTTCATTCAAAATTTGCAACAGGTTCCTGTTTCCTTTTTCGCCATCGATGAAGCCCACTGCATTTCGCAATGGGGTCACTCCTTCAGACCGGAGTATCGACAATTATCCATTTTAAAAGCGACATTTCCTGCAAGTCCTGTCATTGCATTGACTGCGACCGCCACCAAAGAAGTTGAACGAGACATCGCCGCCCAGTTGACAATGCATAAACCGCATATCATTAGAGCGAGCTTTGACAGGCCTAACTTAACCTTTTGCATCCACCCTAAAACCAATTATATCGCTCAACTGCGCGACTTTCTGGATAAACATCCTAATGACTCGGGAATCGTTTATGCTGCAACCCGCAAGAAAGTGGATGACGTTCATTCAATTTTAGAGAAGCAAGGAATTTCGGCAGGCAAGTACCATGCCGGAATGTCCGACAGCGCGCGATCAAGCGTGCAACACGATTTCATATACGGCAAAATCAATCTAATGATCGCCACAATCGCATTCGGAATGGGAATCCACAAACCTGATATCCGTTACATTGTCCACCTGGATATGCCGCGTTCGATTGAACAATATTATCAAGAAGTGGGGCGTGCAGGACGCGACGGACTTCCCGCCGAATGCTTGATGCTGTACTCCGCCCAAGATATTATCATTTACAATCTATTTCTGGAGCAGATTACAGATGACGCTGTGCGCCGAATGACAAAGGCGAAGACTGAAAAAATGTATCAGTTATGCAACGCTTCAAAATGCCGTAGAAAGGCGCTTTTGCGCTATTTCGAGGAGGCCTATCCAGCGAATAATTGCAATAATTGCGATATCTGTTTGGAAGATGCGGAATTAGTTCCTGTCGCTGAGGGGGTTGATGAAACGATCATCGCGCAGAAAATCCTCTCTTGTGTTTTTCATCTGCAACAGCGCTTTGGCGCGAAAATGGTGATCGATGTCCTGCGTGGATCTAAAGCGAAAGCGATTTTAGAGAAAAATTTCGACCGTCTGAAAATTTTCGGTTTAATGAAAGAGTATTCTGAAATCGATCTTCGTTATTATATCGACACTCTTATCAAAATGGGTTTTTTGAAAAGGTCGGACGGCGAATATCCAGTTCTGCAATGGACTGAATCGTCGCGTGGAGTGACTAATGGAGCGACAAAAGTCATCATCCGAAAAAAAGACTGCAAGATTATTTTTAAAAAGGAAACAGATCAAGCGCAATATGATCGGGTTCTTTTTAGCGAGCTGTTTAAGCTGCGCTTGAAATTAGCTTCGGAGATGAATATTCCTGCATATGTCATCTTTGGAGATCGCACGTTAATGGAGATGTGCATGACCTATCCGACAACACGCGAAACGTTTTTGGCGACAAGCGGAGTAGGTCCTGTCAAATGGGAACAGTACGGCCAATCTTTCGTTGATGTCATCTCGCTGCATTGTGTTGCACATGGCATTTCGCCGGGTAAATCCGCAAATATGACGCAAAAGAGTCCTACAATAGGCTATACGCGAGAAAAATCATCGGAAGAGACTCTTCAACTGTTTCGAAAAGGCGACGACCTGGCGGAAATCTCTCGGAAGCGGAATCTTTCCATTCAAACCATTACTGAGCACCTGATGGAACAGATCCTTTTAGGAGAAGATCTCGATCTTGCCTCTATTGTTTCTCCGGCGAGGCAGGAAGCGATAAACAAAGCCATCGCCTTGTTAGGAGCTGTAAAATTGAAGCCTCTTAAAGAAATTTTGCCTCCTGAGATTACCTACGATGATCTCCGCCTAGTCGCCGCCTTTCATAGGCGAAGGCCAACATAAAATTCGGCTTTGGCTTTGCCAACGGCGCTTGTAGCGTAGACTTCAGTCTGCGCTTGTTTGCGCAGGTTTCAACCTGCGCTTGTTTTTGCGGGTTTTAACCCGCAAGTGTGACTTACGGCAACTTCTTAGTGAACATGGCCGAAGCGTACTTTGCGGGTTAAAACCCGCAAAAACAAGCGCAGGTTGAAACCTGCGCAAACAAGCGCAGACTGAAGTCTACGCTACAGAAGCAACCACTCAATAATTTGTTTCTCCGGCAAAGCAGGAAGCGATAAACAAAGCCAACGGCGCCGTAGCGCAGACTGAAGTCTACGCTACAGAAGCAACCACTCAATAATTTGTTCGTGCGTCTTGCTTAAATATAATAAACCGAGATGGCCTGAATCAACATCCAATCGTTGCCGTTGCGGCAGGAGCGACTTTCCACATTCTATGCAATCCTTAAGACCCCTGATTTCATAAATATGATTAATCAAAACAGGATTTTGTCGCCGAATAAGATCGAAATTTTCTTTGTCCAATATCGAACCGATCTTAATAAGTTTACCAATATAATTCGACAATCCTAAAATGTTCTTAATGGCCATCTGCGCTAGATAGGCTCCTCTGGAATGGCCGACTATGTCAATCTTGGTATCGCCATAACCATAATGACAATATTGCCCTTTGATTGAGTTTATCTTTTCATCTAAACAATCATAATCGTTATTGGTGATTTCACCACTCGGCAGATTTATTGTATAAATAGGTCCTAACCCGAAATTTGTCGCTGCAAGTTTTTTTGCAAAGTCAAGCCACGCCGATTGATTATGGTAGTTGCCATGAATCAGCAATATCGGTCGTTTCTGCGCTTGTTCGGAAGTGACAGAGCCTGGATTAAATTGATAAAAATTAAAGCGTTTCCTCCAACCTAATGGAGTGGCAAACCCGGCCTTAATGGCATGCAATGGTTCCAATAACATTGTTCCAAACATTACAGCGGCGGCCTTCCACTGACGTTCCCTCAGAAAACAGATCATCTTCCTAATGAGCTTGCGATAAAACTCAACTGCTTTTTTCCAGGATATTGCGTTCATATCATAACAAATAAATAGTGAAAAAAATAAATATATAATAAAACAAAGCTCCGCGGTCAATTTCGACCGCGGAGTTTGTACTTAAGCTTTAGACACCCTAACGAGAGTTACAGAAGCATCATCTTGAGTCGCACTCAACTCAGAATGAATGATTTTTGGCGTTACCCCCTCCCTAATCCTTGTTGCTATATTCTTTAATGAAAATGCAGTGAGCCAATCAGATGATTGAAAAATAATATCTCCTGGCTCAATGGCACATACTGTCACGAATGGACGATGAACAATAAGTCCCGAAGGAACTGTATCTCCGAACCCTCTGGAATTTTGAACGTCTCTGACCGCATATTGTTTGCCATCAACCCCACTTGCATACTCAATTTTAAATTTAAATTGTCCGTGCGGGTCGGGACTTTCAGTAAGATTGTCAACTAAATAATCTTTGAAGGTGGGAGCGCACTCAATCAATCTACCTGCATCTTCTGGATTACTGAAATCGCTAGGTGTGTTCAAAGGTATTGCTCTCAGTTCCCCGCTTACTTCCCTGAAAATAAAAGCAACAGAATCTCCGGCATTTGCAGTGTAGACAAGATTTCTTTCATAATCTATATATGATACCACCGCCGTAGCGCCACTGGCCTCCCACTCAAGTCCTTGTTCTATCAATTCTTTCTTCTTCTCTTCATCGGTTTCAGCCTTTGCCGCTGCGGATAATTCTAGTATTTTTTTTGTTATTTCTTCCTGAATCTGATCATAAACAGCCTGAAAAGCTTTTAGTTTATTTCCAGCATGTTCTTTTATTGCAGCAACAAATCTATCTGTAAACTGCTGATTTACATATTCTGCAACTTTATTACCTGTATGGCCATCAAAAGTGCCAAGAAGCATTCCACCTGCTATTGGCGTAGCAAAATGCCTATCTTCTATCCGTTCAGGCTCCTTTGCGTACTTACCTTTTATCTCTTCAAATAATAAGGGTTCTGAATAGGTGAGTTTTTCTGCGTATCCGCTAGCCAATCTTGCTTGCAATTTTTGAAGATCTTTACCCGCTTCTTCCGCACTTACTAGGAACTGATATTCTTGATATAGATTCGTTAATTTTTCTTTATCTTGACTCTCCTGCAATTCAAACTTTATTTTTTTATATAAAGCATACTTTGCTCTATTGCATGATTCTAATGAGGTTAACCACATTTGTCTTACATCTTCTGGCAGTGTTTCCAGCCTTTTTTCAGACATTGCCTCCCCGAAGATTTTAGAAGGACTGCCAGTTGTATCTTCTGCTTCTAACATATTAATTTTAATTTCATTCTTAACAAGCTCCACGCAAGCCTTAACAATATCTATCGCCTCGGTTACGGATGTTTTTACCGGCTCGATAGATGGAGTTTGAATTTGCGGCGCAGCCTCAGCTGCTTCTTTTTTTTGCAATTGTTTTAATTCTTTTTCTTTAGTTTCTTTTTGCTTTTTGAAATCTGCTAAATCTTCACGCATTGAATCTAACATCGGCACTGAAGTGTTTTCAAGCACCTCTGGGTCTTTTAATTGCGTGTCAAGTTCCGTTATATTCTGAGTCAATGACTTAATCTCTTCTTCTAATTTTTCAACCTGTGGGGATTTCACTTTTTCTTTAGCAACAACCGCTACTGACTCTACCGTTTTTATTTCCTCTTCTTCTTGTTGTTGCGTTTCCGAAAGCGGCGCTAGTGGAGTGGAAGAAGGTGTGACTAAGCCTTCAACTTTTTTCATGGTGGTTTTTTGCTTTTCTTGCTCTATACGTTCAGACAATAAAGGAGGCTCCTTTAAAGAAGGCCCCTCTTCAGCGCCACCCGATCCTAAGGGGGGCTGAACAACTGGCCCAGATTCTGGACTGCTTGATAATCTCCTCACATGACCTGGAAGTGGTGGAGGTGGTTCACTATTAGCGCGATTAGATTGAGCGTCTTGAGCGTTTTTGAAACATTTTGCAGCGCTGCAATGAATCAAGTACGCAATACCTGCCACAACGGGAATACATTGCGCTATGGTGGAAAATTTGCGAAGCAGTCCAACCCCACAGGGGAGGCCATTTTCATTGCTTTTTTCCCATCTCTGTGCAAAAGATTTCATGCCTGTATAACCAACGACAATCCCAAATGCGTCTTTAGCTGCATCTTTATATGAATAATCCATAAAAGCCTCTCTCCTAAAAATAATGAAAACAATAGGCTTATTATACGCAGAGAAACTATTAAAGTAAACTATTTTAATTTATTTTTAATTTATTTAATTTATTCTAATTTATTTGTACATATCCATCTATTTAATTTTATTAAGAAACAGATATTATATTCAACTTAATAATATTTTTTTATTTATTTGAATGACGATTCTTATGAGGCGAAAAAGACTGAGGGACGAAAGGACCTAAAGGACATAAAGGACCTAAGGGACAAAAAGACAAAAAACATTTCTAAAAATCCATAGGATGCTCACGACCTTAGGTCCTTTATGTCCTTTAGGTCCTTTCGTCCCTTCCGTAACCCTATGATTCAATCCTATTGACAAATTCTATTAAAACCAGCAACATTTTTCAAAGTGTCTGCAGCATTGCGCAATGCTGCAGACACCGAACGAAAGAAACTAAACCGCCCATCTTTACATTTATAAGAGCCTCAAACATGAACCATATAAGCCTACGCCTTTTTGCCATTTTCGGATTTATTGTTATTGCAATGATGAGTCGCTTTGTCCCCCATCCGCCAAATTTCACCGCCATCAACGCCATTGCCCTATTTAGCGTCTATGCCATCGGACATTTAGGCCTCTCTCTTTTCACAGTTGGCGCAGCCATGCTCCTGTGTGATCTTGTTATTGGAATGCACTCCCAAATGCTTTATGTCTACTTCAGCTTGGCGCTGATCACGCTCACCGCCCACTTCAGCCATTTGCACCTAAATCGTTTCCGTTTTCGCATTCCTATATCGTTGGCGGCTTCTTCATTGATTTTTTTTCTTATCGTTAACTTTGGCGTATGGAAAACTGATGGCTTGTATCCTCAAACAATGCAAGGTTTAGGAACTTGTTACGTGGCGGCCCTTCCATTTTTGGGAAACCAATTAGCTGGGGATCTGCTCTATGGAGCCATATTGTTCAACGCTTTTTCTCTATTGGAAAAATCTCTTCCAACCATTAGAATTAAAAGATCCAACACTTTTTTAGGAGCGCACATCAATGCCTAAACAGTCTATGCCGGCTCAAATTTTTCCAAGCATTCTCGACGTCGCAAAACCATTCAAGGGCATTCTGTTGGATGCTTATGGCGTCTTTTGGAACGGCAATAACGTCGGCTTTTTGCCCGGTTCTCTGGAAACAATGGAGAAACTAGTCAAGGCGGGAAAAACTGTTGGCATTTTATCCAACTCCACTCAATTAGCCTCCAAGGAACTTGACAAACTGCGCACACATGGCCTGGTCGATGACAAACATTTCCACTTTATGACCACTTCCGGAGAAGTCGCTAAACATATTTTTCATAATGATCAGCTGCCATTCAACACGCCTAAGAAGAAATTCTGGTTGTTTGGGGGAATGCATCCGCGGCTCTCTCCACATCACGCGATTTTTAAAGACACCCCCTATGCGGAAACGCAGAACCTTCACGAAGCGGATTTCATCTATATTTCCATCCCGCATATCAATGGCGAAGACCAAACCGATCCCAATACGTTTTGCGAAGGCGTCAAAGAATTGAAGAAAATGAGTAATATTCCAATGGTGTGCGCAAATCCCGATCGATTCGCACATGAAGGGAATCCTCCAAAAGCCGTCGTCCGGCAGGGCAGCATTGCAGCGATGTATGAAGAACTCGGAGGCCTCGTATTTTATATAGGGAAGCCATCCAGCATCGTTTACAAAGATGCGATGAAGAGCTTTTTAAAATATGAGATTTCACAGCCTTCAGAAGTGTTGATGGTGGGAGACACCCCGGAAACGGATATTCGCGGCGCCAAGAACTTCGGCATGCCATCGGCGCTCGTCACACAAACCGGCATTATGGCGGATAGGATCTCCCACTTGGGATTTGAAAAAGCGGTCAGAAGTTTTTCCACAAATGATTTTCCTAACTTTTTCATTGAGAGGCTCGCGGACCATGGAAACAAGTGAATTTGAGCTGCATCCCAATTTAGCTAAGAAAACATTTATTATCGATTTGCCTCTTTGCAGGGTATTGCTGGAAGATGAACGCCACTATCCTTGGATTTTCCTAGTTCCTCGGAAGCCGCAAATCGGCCGAATCATGGATTTAAAACCCCATGATCAGCTGCAATTGATCCAAGAAATCGATTGGGCGCAAAAAACGCTTTGGGAGCTCTTTCATCCAACCCAGCTGAATGTCGCCGCCATAGGCAATAAAACGCCTCAGCTTCACGTCCACGTGATCGCAAGGCAGTCCACCGACCCAGCCTGGCCTAAGACGGTTTGGGACCACCCTACGCGATCTGTGTACGCCCCAGAGGAGAAACAGAGGATCGTGCAATCGCTCCTTTCAGCTTTTGAGGCGGCGCTTCGTTCCAAATAGCCTTAAATATTGCCTTAAATATTGTTTACGGCTAAAGACTTCTGCGTTGTAATTTTTCGATAAACTGTCGCTACAGCCAACAGGGTGACAGGAATTGTAATAAGAAGTCCGACCACCAAAAGCAACGCCCCAAGTATATTTAAGCCCAGACAGGCTAAAAAGAGTAAAAAAATGGGCCAACGAATGCCTTCAGTAGCCTTTCCTGACTGTTTAAGCGCTTCCAGAGGCCCAATGTTCTTGTCAAGTATGAAGAAAGGGAAAAAACCATACTTAGCCAACACATAGCAGCCAGGCACGATCAATAAAATAAAACCGATGACAAGCATAATCGCAAAGAGAATACTAGCTACAACCCAAGAGACAAACATGCGCCAGTTCCGATACAGCTGATCAAAACCCGGCTTAACGCCGGCCGTGATTAGCAGCGTGGAATTATAAAGTCCCATCTTGACTAAAATGACTAGTATCCAACCTAAAACATGCCATGACGCCCACCTAATGCCTTCGTGTCCGCCTGAAAATAGCAGGGTCAACAAAAATAGAATAATTTGAAAGCCAATTAAAAAACCTAAATTGGCTTTTGTTAGTCTCCATCCTTCTTGGAAAGACTCACTAATTGAAAATGGCTGCATGTCCATACGCACCTCTTGTTTGGCTGATCTTACACACAAATAAGATTTGACGCTTTGAGCGGGCATTGGCATTGGGGTCAGGCCTGACACTATGACACTTTAAGAGCGCCGACGGCGCTCTTAAAGTGTCATAGTGTCAGGCCTGACCCCAATGCCACGCGTCGTCGCGTCAAATTTTAAAGGATCAGCTTGTTAGGTTACCTTAACTTTTTAATACCTGACGTGGGAATAAATAACAAGATACGGGCAACGGAGGGTGCAATTAAAAGTGAGAGGCTAAGGAAGGTAGCCAGTTGCCCTACCGCTTCGCGGTGTTTGTCTGTAAATAACGCGAGTTTTGGATAAACGATTGTCCTGACATTGACGCTTTGGCGCGTATTTTGGGGTCAGGCCTGACACTATGACACTTTTAAAAACGCCAGTATGACGCTTTGAAACGTGTCATACTGGCGTTTTTAAAAGTGTCATAGTGTCAGGCCTGACCCCAAAAATACCCTGGCGCTTTTAAAAGCATCAAAGCGTCAAACTCCCAAAACTCGCGTTAAATAACACGTGCAAAAGGGCTGCGTTATATGGAAGGGCGTCCCGCCCTGCGTTGTAGGCAAAAAAACATTGAAGATAATACATGCGACCAGGGCGGGATGCCCTGGTTACCTTCCTTAGCCTCTCACTTTTAATTGCACCCCTGCAGCCCGCAACCTGCAAGGGACGAATGGACGAAATGGACTAATTGGACGAAATGGACAAAACTGGACGGCAAAAGTTCGTTGCTTGTCCAGTTAGTCCATTCCGTCCATTGTTTAACTGTCGTCGTCTTGTAGTCTGGTGTAGGGCGACAACCTCACTCCTTGCTCTGGTTCTTTACGCGATGCCTTCTCTGCTTTCCTCTCTTTTTCTTCAAGCAGTGGCTGTTGCGCTCTCATGATTTTTCTTATCTTATGAATATCCTTTATGTCATGTTGAATTGATTCTTTATTTTTTCCTGTCGCGGTTTTTTCTGCTTCTCTTTTTTCAGTTATTTCATCTTTTAATTTTTTTAGCATAGTTGCAACGTCCTTAGAAGTGGCATTTTGAGGCAATTCTTCATATTCCCTTAACCACCTCTCTGACCCTCCCCGAGTTTGCACCTTTACTTTTCCCCGATGTGTTGGTGTCGTTCTTGTGGCTTTGCCAAGATTAGTTTTATTTATCCCTTTTATTAAGTCATTTATCTTGACTATTTCAACTGCCGGTGGAGACCCCGCCTTATCCGCTTTTTCTTGTGCGATTTTCTTTTCTTCTAGCTCCACCAATTTCAGTCGTGTTGCCTCCATAGCTGTTTGTATGCCTTCAATCTCCCTTACCCGATGTTCAATAGCCGCTTTATTCCCACAAGACGCCCCCTCTATGCCTAACGTATTCATCATAATTACGCTTAGCTCATCATTGTCTAATTGTTCGTCACCTGTTGGCGGCGTTATTGCATAACTATTAAGTAATGCTGTTGCCGCCCTTATCTGCATCTCTAAGTTGCTTATTTCTTTTCCAATATTCAAAATATTTTCAAAAACAGTCGTAGCTTTAGGCAATGTGTCAAAGTTGCTAAATTTATTTCCCTTCCCTAATTTGCTTCCTTTCTGATCTTTCTCATTTGTTTCTAGTATTAAAATATTTAAATCACTTATTAACCTTGAAGCTGGTTCCATAAAAAACCTCCTAAATTACTTACTTATTTTTATCTGAAATGACAAGTTTATTATTTTATTCTAAACAACACTAAACCATACAATATCCATTATATCTAAAAAACAAATAACTGCTCAATTAAATTATAGTATTGTTTTTTTTTAAAATATTGTATTTTTGTGATTTTTTATTGTCTTTGAACTGAGAAATGTCAGGGTAAGAAAGGGCGAAAATCAAGGCCGCAGGCCGTGATTTGATCCGCCATGGGAAATGATTCCTTTGCAGGAAAAATAACATACAAATGATTGAGATCTTTTAAATATTTAGGTCTTTGCATAGTGCGATACCTTGTAATTTCGAATCTCTATTCCAAATTTACAAGGTGTTTGACTTATCATCAACGGACTTCTTTTCAGGCCTGACCGCATCAAAAATTGTAGGGACGATGGGGACTTAAGCGACCTTAGGGACATTGGAGACAGGGACAAACGATCTGATTGTCTCTGTCCCTGTCTCCAATGTCCCTAAGGTCGCTTGAGTCCCTATCGTCCCTACAATTTTTGATGCGGTCAGGCCTGACTCCAATGCAGTTTTGAAAGAAGTCTACATGGACAAGGTTTTTTATGATTCCCGCCTATTTCAGCTTTATATAACCAGTAGGCTTCTTTTCGTTTCCCTTACTTTGCGACGCTTTCTCATCTTTTTCCATTTGCTCAAGGATCGCTGCTTGCTTTCGCATAGTCTTTTTTATTAAACGAAGATCTGCTATTTCCTGTTCGATAGACCTCTGGCATTGCATTGCTTCAAAGTGCACTTTACTGCATTTGGCTACTTGCTTTGCATCTTGTCTGCTTTCTGTCTCTGTATATTTTATTATACTCTTCGTTACATCTTTTGCTCGTTCTGCGACTATTTTTCCCTGTGTTTTCAAATCTTTGTCTATTTTAGATATTTCTTTTTTTATTTCTTTTACCCTTTTTATAATATCTCTAGGGCCGGCATCTGGACTCAATGTTGGAAATCGAGCTCCCTCTTCTTCCGCAATTTTTTTTGAATCTCCCTCATTCGGTACATAATATAGATTTCTACCTTCTATGCAGTCATTTATTATTTGTATTGGATTTGACGGTTCCATAAAAGCTCCATAATGTTATTTATTAATCTTA
>Ga0207104_1290_pt1 | contig 11009 bp, 9 predicted proteins | sample Alteio_BWMinHeat_79_FD_153538 | JGI IMG/M metagenome (GOLD analysis project Ga0207104, IMG submission 153538) | Enriched cells from forest soil in Barre Woods Harvard Forest LTER site, Petersham, Massachusetts, United States -... | ecosystem: Environmental > Terrestrial > Soil > Temperate forest >...
ATAATTTAGCGATAAAAATGAGTGAAAAAATAAAAGTTTTATATGTCGAAGATGAGAAAGATATTAGAGAAAATATTATTGAAATTTTAAACGATAGAGGTTTTAAAGTTTTCGAAGCGGCAACCGGCAAACAAGCGGTTGAAGTGTTTTTGGAACAGAAACCAGATGTAGTTGTTTCCGATATTATGATGCCTGGCGTTTCCGGTTATGATCTGCTTAATATCATCAGAAATAACAAAAATATTCCCAACAATAATGTTCCTTTCATTTTCCTCAGCGCTCTTGGAAAAAAGGAAGATGTGGTAAAAGGTATCGGCCTTACAGCCAATGATTACCTAACTAAACCGATCGATTTCGATTTGCTCACTGCCAAAATTAAAGAAAAATACAATAACTCCAAACATATTGAAGATACGCATCGCGATGATATTGAAGGCTTGAAAAATCAAGTTTCCGAAATTCTTCCAACCGAATTAACGCGTTATATCGATCAAATCAGAAATATCTCACAACTTTTAAAAACTGAACCTTATGGTCCATTCCCGCATAGAAAATATCTGGAAGATATCAACCGCATTTACATCAACTGCACCAAAGCTAGAGGCTTGATTGATACCTTTATCAGCGGCGAAGCCATCTCCAATCAAATTAACTCTGGAGAAGATGTGGTTAATGCTGAAAGTTTAATCACCAGCTTTGTTTCCTCTTTGGAAGAAAAATTAAGATCGAAAATATCCTTTCATAGCACTAATAACTTGCCGCAAGTTAAGGTTAATAAAAAATTAATCGTAGAAATTATCAGGAAAATTTTGAGTGGCATCTTTAAAGCCGATATTAACTCCAAAATCCAAATCAGTATTATTCAAGATCATTTGGATCAGATCATTTTCATTTTCTATCCGGAATCTCCTAAAATTAATCACGAATCCGCAAAAAATTTAGTTAACAAAGAAAAAATCAATAATACTATTGAGAAAGATGGTTACCATCTTGAAGTTATTTCTAAAGATGATGAGATCAGCATTTTATTGCACATTCCAAGCTATCGTGTAATAAATAATTAGCACTAAACTTCAGGATTTTTTAATGAAAAAGGAAAGGAAAAAAGAAACAATATCTTGGTATTTTTTAAAGAAAGTAACCGGAGAAATCGTTTATTCGCTCTTTTTCCTGGCTTTGTTAGTTACCTGTTATTTCTTCATATTGATTTCGGTCAAGCCGCAATCCTTCCCTTTCGTCACCAAAAAAATCGAGAGCTATATCAATAGCACTATTCCAAAAGAGGATGAAGTATCAATCCGCAAAATTTCCGTAGATTTAGATAATCTGTATAAACTGAAAGTAATTTTGGAAGATGTTGATCTCAATTTGGTTGATAAAACCATAACTTTACCCAAAATTATCGCCGAATTTTCCGTTTTCGATCTGATCTCAAATCACAAACCAAGAAAAATTACCTTTGAAGACGCTAGAATCAAGCTCGATAGCAAATTAAATATGGTCAATCTTTTGACGGCCGGCAAAAAACAGGAATCTGATGATGCGCAATATACTCAGCAAATCTGGGATATATTTGTGCTATTTAGAAACCACAGCATCATCACCAAAGAATTCGCCATTAATAATGTTGAGGTAAGTTTTAAAGATCAAAGCAATGATCAAAAAACTATCGTCATCAAATCGGCTTATATCAAGGTTCACGAGGCCAAAAATCAGCTCATAGTTGACTCACAAAATATCATTGATTTAGAAAATAAAAAGGTCGATGTCAACATTGATAGCACCTGCAAATTCGATAATGTAGCGCTGAAATGCGATATGAATTTCCTCAATATTATTCCCGGCTCTTTCCCTAAATTATTTACCGGTTTGGATTTCTTATCCAAAATTCAAACTAACTTGAATGCCAATTTAAATTTAACCATAGATCAAAATTACAAAATCAGCTCATTGATTTTCAATGCCAACGCCAAAAAAGGCAGTTTTTATTACGATCAATTCTTTTCCGAGCCAATAGATTTTAGCAATTTGTCAGTTACTGTTTCGGCCAAAGATTCCTTTAAAGATGTTCAATTATCAGGCTTGGAAGCGATTCTTGATAATAATATCAAATTCAATATGTCCATGAATATTAAGAATTTTCGTGATCCGAATTTGGAAGAAAGTGATATGTATTTTAGAATTTCCAAAGCTCCGGGTGATAAAATTGCTAAATTCTGGCCAGTATTTTTAGATCCACAAATTAGAGATTGGGTGAAGAACCATATAGATCAAGGCTTAGTGAAAGATGCTTACGCCAGCCTCAAACTTAAAAGAACCAATAATATTAATAAAGTGCAATGGGTTGAATCGCAGGTTTTATTTTCGAAATTGCGCCTAAAATATAGCGACGCAATGCCGGAAATAACCAATATTGACGGTATCGCATCCTTCACTCAAAAAAATATGAAGATTGATATAATGTCCGGCGATGTTCTCAATAGCAGCATTAAATCTGGCAAAGTAACGATAGATGATTTCCATGCCAAAAATATCATATTAAATCTGAATGGGTTGGCCTCTGGCGATGGTTCCGATCCGCTAAAATATGTCGATTATAAAGGAGAAATGGCCGATAAAGTAACCGATTATATTAATGGTTATAGCGATAGTTCTTTTGATATTAAAATTCCGTTGAAACACAACATCACTTTGAAAGAGATGTATATCAAAGTTTTGTCCAACATCAAAAATATTGAAAGCGAATATTTAGAAAATGGCTCGTCAGTTAATGTCAGTGTCACCAAAAAATTTAATGATAATCGATTTAGCGCTTATGTCGATTTATCTGGAGCCACGATTGACCTGCCTATGGCTAGTATTCACAAAGAAAAAAATGTTCCAAGCAAATTAACTTTGGATATTTCAACACAAAATGGAGAAGTTAACTTAGACAATATCAATTGGCTAATAAACAAATCCAAAATTAACGGCGATATTTTAATAGATACCAACAAATCATTGGTTACAAAAGCCAGAATCAAAAATAATTTCAATAATGATTACACTTTAAATTACGAAGCCGATTTAAATCAGGCAACGAATGAGCTATTAAGAAAAGTAGAAATCAATGGTGAATACTTAAATTTGGCTCTTCTATTAAAATTGCCGCAAACCGGTGATAATACTCATATTAATTCTTTCGCTCTGAAATCTAATATCAGAAAAGTTGGCTTGGCTAATGGCCAATATTTAACGAATTTTACTGCCAATATCTACTGTAAAGATGTTATGTGCAAAGATGGCTTTATCCGCGCTGACATGCCGAATAATAACAGTTTGGACATCAATATGTTCCAAAAATCGAAACAAGATAACTTCACAACAGTAAAAGCCGCAATATCCGATATTTCTATTATCGCGCAAGGCCTTGATATTTCTAACCAAATGATTGGCGGCGATACTAATATCAGGGCGCATATTGCCAAAGATAATTATGAAAACAGAGTAATTACCGGCACTTTACATATCAAAAATGGCTTCTCTGTTATTAAAAACGATATTTTCCAAGAAATATCTAAAGAAAAAACTTTCGAAGATTTGGAAAAGGCTTTGCGCAGTTCCGATAAAATTAATTTCAACAGATTGGATATGAATTTTAAAATTAAAAATAATATTCTAGAAATTGATGATCTAATCGCGAGTAGCTATTTAATTGGTTTCACTGCCAATGGCTCAATAAATTTATCCGAACCGGATACTGATATAAAAGGCCTGATAATTCCGGGATATAGTATCAATAAATTATTCGGAATCGGAGATATTCCAATAATCGGATCAATAATTATGGGTGAAAAAGGCGGCGGGTTATTTGCCGCAAGATATAGCTATGTTAAAGATAAGACTAAAAAAGATGGCCTATTCAAAGTTAACGCCGCTTCCGCTCTAGCTCCGGGTGCAATCCGCAACCTATTCAAGATTTTCGATTAAAATCTTCACTATACTGAATGAGGAATCCTCATTTCACCGCCATCCACTGCTCATTTTGAAACTAAGTGCAAACAAATTCCTAGTTCATTACAACAAGATTTTGGGAATTTTATTAGAAGTTTATTGGGAAATTTTAGGACTCTTCATCCTCTGTGGAAGCAGGAATATTCCTGCTTTCTTTATGAATTTTAGACTCAATATCCAAGGCATTCTGCAAAGATCTATCAAGGATAAATTTAATTTGCGGGATATTTTTTAATTTCACAGCTTTCGATAATTTATTGCGAAAATAATAATTTTTATCGTTCAATTCCCGCAAAATCCTATCCTGATCAACCTCGCCAAAAATACTGACGAATATCTTCGCATTCTTTAAATCCGGGCTGATATCAGCCTCGAAAACGGTCACATTAAAATTACCAGCTTTAAAAATATCATCGCGCAGAAAAATATTAGCAATTTCCCTCCGAATTTGCTCGCCAACTTGCAATTGTTTTTGACTTTTTTCTCTAAAAACCATAATTCAAATTTACCTAAAATATAGTGCCAAAACTTTTATATTTATGCACCCCGTTCATAACTATATTAAAATAGCATCTTTTGTAAGAATCTTTATCGAATTTGTTTGAGAGCTCGACGCTTGCTGTTAATAGCTTGCGGTCATCTTCATTATAAGATAAATATTGGTAATCCAATTCATTTTTCGGATGTTTATCGAAATAGAATTCGGTTTCAATGCGGCCAAATTGTTCGTGATAAATATTCATATTAATGTGCGGCGCCCTGTCCAGATATGATCCGGGCATGATTGTTAAAAAGCTGTAATTACCCAAATTATCAGTAACAGCGCGGCCGGACATATTGAAATAAACATCCATAAACCGACTATTTTTCTCTAATAAATTTTGATATTTTCCGGCAGAATTAGTTTGCCAAATTTCGATAATCGCCCCTTCAATCGGCACTCCAAAAGAATCGGTCACTTTACCTTCGATCGCAATCACCTCACCTCTCGCTTGGTAGAAAGAACCGGTTTTACGAATCAAATTATTGCTGTTCACAAACACTTCTGGCTTAGATAAATCGGCAGAATAAGCCCTATTCGGCGTTTGTCTTAAAGGCAAGAACATTGTCGATCTTGGATTATCAGTTTTGATTAATTTGTGATTATTATTAACTTCCGGAACCGTTTCAGTTTTTGGCGTTTCATCAGTTGAACCAGCTTTAGTCAACAAGGCTGGATCATGATCTGGCACATAATCCGGGTTATTAAAAATATTTTCCGGATGTTGATTGGAAATATAATTCGGATCACTAGAAAAATCCGGCTCTTCATATGGAACATAACCAGAATCAGCCGGAGAGCTTTCCGCTTGAGCCCGAGGCGCATAATTTTGGTTTTGAGATGTCACTGGATTTTGAGATATAGCTGGATTTTGATTAGAATAGCCTTGAGAAGTACTACCTTTTGACACAAGATGGAAATTACGAGTAGTAACGCTAGGGCTTTGCGCAAAGGTTTCGCTCACAAAAGACAACAATATTATGAAAAATATTCGTAATTTTATCACAATTAATAATTAAATTTTAAACAGAAAATTTTGACACATCCTTAATGAAAACTTTATCGCAAAAAGATAATAAAAACAATGTTTATTTTTTAAAGAAATTCACACTACTTAATGCAGTAATTGCCCGTAACTATCGGACATGATTTCTTTCAAACGGGAAATTGTTCTTTTAAAAATTTTCGAATTTTGCCCTTCCTCATAAATTTCCTCAATTTTCACGGCGCTGGACATGAGCAAAGTGCTTTTATTTTCGTAAATTTCGTCAATGAATAGAATCAGTCTTTTCGCCTCATTACGCTCTTCTTTCGTTAATTTTGGAACATTAAGCAAGAAAATTATATGAAATTTGCGGCAAATTTCCTGATAATCGACCACACCCAAATTGGCGACGCATAATTCTTTAAAATCAAAAACAGCAATATTTTCATAGGTTTTTGGAATTACTAATTCACGGCCTAAAATCGTGAGTTTATCTTCATAGAACGGCTTTCCGTGGCCTAAATGCTGCAAAATATTGGCGATATTTTGATTGTTTTCTTTATTTAACGGATAAAAATAATGTTTTTTGACTTTATGCAAAAATTTTTCACGATAATCAGTTTCACTATCCAAGTTAAAAATTTGGCAATGAATTTTCAAAATATCATTAACAAATTGTAAAAATAAATCGCGCTGTAAACCGTTCTGGTAAAGGTCTTCCGGCTTTTTATTGGAAGTAAAAACAACAGTGACATTTTGGCTGAAAATATACGAAAAAATTCGGCGCAAAATCAAAGCATCCGTTACATCATCAACTTGAAATTCGTCCAGACACAGCAATTTATTGTTTTTGATGATATTTTGCGTGACGATTTCGATTAATTTATCCTTATCAAGATTTTGATTCTGCCGCGTTTTATATAGCTCGCGGTGGATTTTTTGCATGAAGCTGTTAAAGTGAATATATAATTTATTTTGCTCAGGAAATTTATTAAAAAAATCCTGCATCAACATTGATTTTCCTCGACCAACTTTGCCGTAGAGATAGAGCCCTTGTGGTTTTGTAGCATATTCTGCCGAAGATTTGCCGAAGATTTTTTGGAAAAAAGATTTTTTGTGATTTGACCTGCCAGAAATCAGATCTTTAAGAATATTAAAAGCCTTTATTTGATGGTCATCAAGAACTATTTCTTTATCTTTTACTTTCAGAGTAATCGACATATTTACTCGAGCTTCTCCAAAACATCATCAGGAATAAAATAATTTCCAGAAACTGATTGCACATCGTCATTATCTTCAAGTGCATCAACCAATTTGGAGATTTTTTGTGCTTGTTCTAAATTTAAAGTGATGTGATCTTTGGCTCGCCAGCTCAAACGCGCCGTTTTCGGATCGCCGAATTTTTCGATTAATTTATCACGAACCACGCTGAAATCGTCGGTTGAGCAAATTATACTGTGCCATTCCGGGCTTGATTCAACCTCGCTAGCACCAGCTTCCAAAGCAATTTCAAACATTGTTTCTTCAGTTGCAACATTTCCTTCATATTCGATCAAACCAATGTGATCAAACATAAAGCCCACCGACCCAGTTTCGCCAAGGGAGCCGCCGGATTTGGTAAAGAGACTTCTCACCTCACCTGCAGTTCTGTTTCTATTATCAGTTAAAGCCTCGACGATAAAGGCAATGCCACCATTGCCATAACCTTCATAGCGAATTTCTTCGTAGTTATCGCCTTCTGCCGCGCCGGAAGCTTTTTTAATCGCGGTATCGATACGATCTTTTGGCATATTACATGATCTGGCGGCAATAATGGCGTTGCGCAAACGCGCGTTAAAGTTTGGATCGGGATTACCCAATTTCGTGGCAACCGTTATTTCTCTTTGTAATTTCGTAAATAATTTCGCGCGTCTCGCGTCCTGAGCGCCTTTTCTATGTTTTATATTCGCAAACTGTGAATGTCCTGCCATATAATTTATTTTAATTATTTTTTTAATCCGATCTTTATCGAGTAAGACCCGTGACTGCGGATCCGGCAATCGTTTGCCGTAAAAAAATAGTAATATTCTAACTTTTGTTAGAATATTACCATTTAACGACTACTGAACCCCAAGTTAAACCGCCTCCAAGAGCTTCCATCACTACAATATCACCTTTTTTAATTCTATTATTTTCTAAAGCATAATCTAAAGCTAGAGGGATTGAAGCGGCGGAAGTATTGGCGTGGTTTTGCACGGTCATGATTACTTTTTCCATCGGCAATTCCAATCTTTTAGCAACTGCAGTCAAAATTCTGGCATTGGCTTGGTGCGGAATTAATAAATCAATATCTTCAGGCTTTAAATTAGCGGCTTCTAACGATTTTATAACGCAATTGCCCATTTTTTCTACAGCATGTTTGAAAACTTCTTTTCCTTTCATGGTAATATAACCGGACTCGCCGGTAGATGAAGGGCCGCCGGTGGTTTTTAGCATATCAACTAAATTGCCATCAGAATATAATCTGGTAGAAATAATTCCGCTTTTGGTATCGTCTGTTGCTGATAAAACCACAGCGCCAGCACCGTCGCCGAATAAAACGCAAGTATTTCTATCTTGCCAATCAATTATTTTCGAAATGGTTTCCGCGCCAATTACTAAAACATTTTTGACTTGGCCAGATTTTATAAAATTATTTGCTGTACTCAAAGCGTAAATAAATCCTGAGCAAACAGCTTGAATATCAAAGGCGAAGGCATTTTTCGCGCCTAATTTTGCTTGAACGATTACGGCTGTTGAAGGAAAAGTTAAATCGGGAGTTGTGGTGGCGACGATAATCATATCGATTTCGTCAATATCAATTTTGGCGTTGGAAATGGCTTTTTGCGCGGCTTTAGTGGCTAAATCAGAAGTTAATTCATCTTTAGCGGCGATATGTCTTTTGGAGATTCCTGTTCTCTCAAGAATCCATTCGTCACTAGTATCAACCATTTTCTCAAGATCAAAATTCGTGAGAAATTTTTCCGGAACATACGAGCCAGAAGCAATGATTTTCGCATTTACCATAAATTATTTATGAAATATTTGATGTCGTGGTTGCAGAATTGGGTGTAGTTACAGAATTCAAATCAGAAGATTGGACTTCTTTCATGATTTTTTCGTTAATATTATCTTCAACTAATGAAATTGCGACATTGATGGCATTGTAAAACCCGATTTCATCAGTGCTGCCGTGGCTTTTCACGACGATTCCGTTGAGACCGACTAACATGGCGCCGTTGTAAAATCTTGGATCAATGGTTTTGAAAACTTTTTTCAAAGAGCGGCTAGCTAGTAAATAGCCGATTTTGGTGCAGATGGAAGCGCTTAGACCTTTTTTCAGAATTCCGGAAATCATTTTTGCCGTGCCTTCGATGGCTTTTAGAGTAATATTGCCGCAGAAACCGTCAGTTACAACCACATCCACTGTGCCTTTGGCGATATCATCACCTTCAACATAACCGTAAAATGCGTTGGCTAATTCGCTTTCTTTAAGCAATATCGCCGCATTTTTAACGGCGTCATGGCCTTTTAAATCTTCAGAACCGACATTTAACAAGCCGATTTTCGGCTCTTTTATTTTCAAAACAGTTTTGGCATAAACATAACCCATTACGGCAAATTGATATAGAACATCAGCATCGCAATCAATATTGGCGCCCATATCAAGCATTACGGTTGCTTTATTTTGCATATTTGGCAGGAAAGTCACAATCGCCGGACGGTCAATTGATGAAAGTGGCCTTAAAATAACTTTGGAAATGGCCATCAAAGCACCGGTATTTCCCGCAGAAACTACAGCATCACTTTCGCCATCTTTTAAAGAATTAATGGCTAATCTCATACTTGATTTGGTGCTTCTTCTCAAAGCTACTGAAGGCTTATCTTCATTGGAAATAGTTTCAGAAGTATGAACAAAAGAATAACGATCTTGGGGAATAGAATATTTTTGAAGTAGCGGATCAACTAAGCTGGCATCGCCATAAAAAATAAAATGAACATTTTTATTCTTTTCAGCGACCATGGAAGCCCCTTTAATAACAATATCAGGAGCTTTATCACCACCCATACAATCAAGAGCGATAGTAATTTTCTTGGTCACTTGATCAAAGATTATTCAGTTGATATTTACCAAAAAACTAATCTTTAGAATTTAAACTTAAGATCATTTCTTGATTTCAGATTGCCAAATTCAGTAATTTGGCGATATAAAAAAAGCCGCTGTGAATTTGATTCACAGCGGCTTTTGAAGAATTATTCTGCTAATTCTTTTTTTCCAGTTTTAGATTTTTTCTTGTAAACTTCTCTACCTTTATAAAATCCATCTACAACTTGGTGAGATAGGCCATAATTACCAAGTGAATCAGTAATTACATTATCAAATTTTAACTCAAAGGTGCCATTGCTGCCTCTGCGTTGGTTGCGTCTAGATGGTGTCGTCTTTCTCTTTGGAACTGCCATAATTTTACTTGTTTAAAACTAATATTATTTTAATCTTGGATAGAACTCCTATCAAGAGTTGCGAATGATAGATATTGCTATTAATAAAATCAACTAATTAAATAGCATATCCTAAAATCACTAAATTTGCTTATAATCTCCAAAAACACTTAAAAAAATGATAAAAAAAATAGTAATTATATCGCTGTTAATCCTTACTACATCTTGTTTGAGTAGAGTTGAAAAATCCGGCTATTCCTTTGAATTAACTGATTATAAAGTTCAGGAAGGAGCTAGCACTAAAAGCGAAATATTGCAAAATATGGGCTCGCCAACTTTGGTTGACGACATTGATGGCACTGAATCTTGGATTTATCTTCAGGAAGATGTCAGAAGTTTACTATTCTTCAAATCCTATCATTTCGGAATTTTCGCTGAATATTTGGTCATTATTTTTTTGTTTTGCAAAGGTTACAAAATTTTAAAGAGACGGCATAAATCCTACTTCGGAGAGATTGATATCATCGCCAAAAAAGGCGATATTTTGGCAATTATCGAAGTTAAAGCGCGGAAAATTGTGAATAATATTGAAGAAGTTCTATCTTTCAGCCAGCAAAAACGCATTAGCGAAGCCGGTTCGGATTTTTTTGCCAAAAATAAAAAATATCAGAATTTAGGAATGAGATTTGATTTGATAATCGTGAAGCCTTTCAAAATTCCTTTACATTTAAAAGGCTATTTTGATTAGATGAAAACCAACCTTCGCTAAGGCTATGGTGGGTTAGCCAGTTTTGCTGACGCAAAAGCTGACTAATATCCCATCGAAGCCGGAATATTAACGGATTGAAGCTCGCGAACATAACATTGATTCACATCTCTCGGCCGAACATTTGGAATCATAACATTAGCTTTGTTCGGCAATTTCAAAACCGTATCTCGCGTATCATCATGTGTATATTGTTTGCGCAAAGCTTCGCGCAATTCTTCTTTATCAACACGCAAAACCAGAGTTGGCGGCATTCCTGGACATAC
>Ga0207104_1291_pt1 | contig 11001 bp, 15 predicted proteins | sample Alteio_BWMinHeat_79_FD_153538 | JGI IMG/M metagenome (GOLD analysis project Ga0207104, IMG submission 153538) | Enriched cells from forest soil in Barre Woods Harvard Forest LTER site, Petersham, Massachusetts, United States -... | ecosystem: Environmental > Terrestrial > Soil > Temperate forest >...
TCAATGAACTTTTTTTCGGCGCCAGCGTTTCTATAAATGGAAAGGGCTAAGGAAAATAAAATAATGGGCACTTGTCTTTACAAAGACAAAAAGCTAAAAACCTCGGACGCGTGCTAAGCAGAAGCGCTCCCCGAGGTATTGCAGTACTTATCCTATCACTAGTTAGAGCTTTTGCAAGTTTATTTAGGAGCTTCTTTTCATTAAATTGCCTAAAAGCTTAACCAGTGTGGTAACTGGAAATTCAAATACCTATGCATCATCAGACTAACTATAGTTATGACCCATTTAAGCTTGATTGCCTTGAAGCAACCATCAGTCCCGAGCGACTGAAAGCTTATCTTGCTAAGGCTGCATATGATAGGACAGAAGCGTTAGAACTATATCTATGGAACACAGCGTTGAGTCAGGCTTTATATGGACCACTGCAGGCGTTAGAAATTTCCCTTAGAAATGTGCTGAACCGCGAATTATGCTCTAAATACGGTCTTGAATGGTACAAAAAATACAAAGCCTACTTTGTTCCTGATAAATCAGGCCGAGCGCCTTACTGAAGCAATCAGGGATTTCGACAAGTCCCGCCCCATAACGGTATCAGATATTGTGGCAAGGGTTGGTTTTGGATTCTGGACAGATATTCTTTACTTTGAAATGTATGATGAGCTTTGGAAACAATGTACGCATAAAGCGTTTCCCAACCGACCAAAAGGCACTAAACGGAATACTGTTGCGCCGATTATCAAAGGGCTAAAAGATTTGAGGAATCGTGTTGCCCACCATGAACCGATCTGGAATAAAAACTTGTCCAAAGAATACAATAGTATTATCGAAATACTGCGCTGGATTTGCCCTGTGACTAGTGAGTGGGTGAATTATCACAGTAGTTTTCCTGCCATCTGGAATAATTCGCCAAAATAGGAAAGATTACTGAGTGCTAAAATAATCGATGCGCATTGCCTGGCGCACTTCGCGGAGAGTCTGTGCAACAAATGCCCGATCTTTTAGGACAATTTCTACTTGCAATAAAGAACCATAATTTCGAAAATGGCAAAGAACCAAGCAAGGGGCAACGCTATTGTAAAACCTATCTCAAATCCCCAATCCACCTCTTGCCCATCTCTCCAGCTACAGTACATAAGTATACCGTTGGTAAGTGGGAGCGTAAAAAACCATCCCATAATTCCGCCAAAACCGGCGACTATCAGTAATATTGACCAGAAGTCCACGCAGATAGCCTCCTTGCGCCTTTTCTGCCTATAAGGTAACCCCAAAGGCTCTTTTTTGCAATCGTGAAAATACTAATCTTGCTCTGCCTGAAAAATCGAGATTTTTCATGGTCTTGACTGATTAATGCCTTCGGCGCTCAAATTAACAGGGCTTTAGCTAAGTGAACCCATAAACAAAGAAAGGTTGCGCGTAGAATGATACTATTCTTTGGATATGAAGCCGGTGTTGCAAAAGCCAAAACGATTAACTAAGGGTGACAAAATAGCCGTTGTTTCTCCTTCCGGTTGCGCAGCTGCATTGTTTCCGCACAGAGTAGAAAGAGGTGTAGCGGCTCTCAAGAAACTTGGCTTTGCCGTTGAATTATTTCGCACGGTGTACAAAAGCTATCATGGCAGTGCCGGCACGCCAGAGGAAAGAGCTGCTGATTTGCATCGCGCTTTTGAAGATCCATCAATAGCGGCTATTATGGCTGCCACTGGTGGCATATCATTAAATGAAGTTCTGCCATTATTAGATTATGATTTGATCAGAAAAAACCCAAAAATATTTTGCGGCTATTCGGATAATACATTGTTGCATTTCGCTCTTGCCACTCAAGCAAATCTTGTTTCCTTTTATGGTCCTGGCTTAATGCACCAATTTGGTGAATATCCAGCTCCATTGCCATATTCGGTGGAAAGCTTTATGTCTGCTTTGACCGGTAAAGAGCAGGAGGCGATATTGCCTTCTGCCGAATGGACTGATGAAATATTAAACTGGTTTGAAAAGCTTGATCTCACTCGCGCAAGACATTTGTATCCAAATACAGACGGGCACCTTTGGCTGCGTAAAGGTCAGTGTAAAGCCCCAATTATTGCTGGCTGCTTGCACAGTTTGTTGCAGCTAAAAGGCACAAAATATGCGCCAGACTATAGCAAGAAAATCCTAGTTCTAGATTTTTCTGAAGGCGTGGAGAACTTTGCTAAAGGATTTCCCCTTCAGTATGTGGCTGCCCAATTAGCAGAGCTTACTATGTCCGATATATTTTCTCAGATTAGTGCATTAGTCTTAGGCAGACCGTTTGGCTATGATGCCGAAGAAAGAAAAGAATTGCTAGAAATAGTGGAACGCCAAACCAAGGCTTACGATTTCCCCATTTTGGCTAATGTAAATATTGGTCATGCTGATCCAATTATCACGCTGCCAATGAATGTTTTATGCGAGATTGACTCAAAGCAAAATATCTTCCGGTTGCTCGAAGCGGGTGTCGTTTGATGAATGTAGAATATACTGAGAATTCATGCCAAACACGTCAATTTCTTACCGGCATCTAGTTAATCGACTGCCAATGCTTCAGCGACGAACTAAAACGCTGCTTATTGGCATCGATGGTTGCGGCGCCTCCGGCAAAAGCACCTTTTCAAAGACCCTGCGGGCGCTGGCTCCGAAAATCAGCGTCATCCAGATGGATGACTTCTTTCTCCCTTCAAACCAGCGTCTCGCTAGAGAAATTGCTGCTCAGCAGATCGGAGCTGATTTTGATTGGCCGCGCGTTCGCAGCGAGGTGTTGGAACCTCTGCGAAGCGATAAACCAGGACGTTTTCAACGCTACGATTGGGACAACGATCAACTGGCGGAATGGCATGAAATCCCAATCGGCGGAATTGTTATCGTCGAGGGGATCTATTCTACAAGGAGGGAGCTTTCGGAATTCTACGATCTCAAGATTTGGGTCGAATGCCCTCGCGACTTGCGTCTTGCAAGAGGGATCCAGCGCGATGGGGAGGATGCCCGTCCAGTCTGGGAACAGGATTGGATGCCAGCGGAAGATCTTTACCTGAAGACCCACAAACCTTTCGATTATGCGGATCTCATCATCGATGGATCTCGTTCACCTGATTCTGTAGATGCTGGATTTATATGCTTACGTGCGAAGGAAGGCTTTGGAGACATATTCGCTTGAGCAATAAAGGTCAAACGGAGATAGTAAGGGACAAAGATATGAATGATGTAATTATCGGCAAAGGGAATTTGGCTGGGAAGGGTGTCTATGCAGGTAGGAACTTTAATAAGGGAGAAGTAGTAATTCAATATCAGCTCAAGCCCATTACGGAAGAGGAGTATGAGAAATTGCCGAAGAGTGAGCGATTATTTATCCATAATCATTGGGGTACGATTTATCTTTACTCTGAACCCGAAAGATACGTCAATCACTCTGAAAACCCAAATACGTACCAAGATCTTATAAACAAGTGCGACATCGCTCTTCGGGACATCAAGAAGGGTGAGGAAATAACCGGCGATGCGACGAAAGATGACATTGCTTAATATTGGCTTTTCTTATTCTCGAAGCAGACGGAAGGTTCTATTTATGCAGTGCATAGAAATAGCAATCACGTGGTTCTAGCCTGATTGATCAAGGGCGAGAGAATCCGCAAAGAGCGCTAGCAGATCATGGATCGAGATTTCTTTTTTAGAAAAGCAGAGGTCATATGCAGACTGTTGTTTATAGCTGCATCCACTGATTCGTTCCGGAATAGTCCAGCAACCACATTTGCAAAAAAACGTATCTCCTGCACCGATGGTCTCCGAACATGCAATAATCTCTTTGGGAAAAGCTTCTTTGTGTTTCCCTTTTTCCCAATACTCAACACCGCGTGGACCTCGAGTTACAACCAAAAGTTTTTGCTTTTGTTGTTCAACAAATCGACTTGGCATATACTCCAACTCTTCTTCTGTTGCCTTGAGACAGAAGCAATTTTCATAGAGACCATGGGGCATAGTCCATGTTGTTCTATCATCGGATCTGGCCTTGCGAACAAAACCTTGGACGTCTAAGCAGATCTTGCCATTATACATTTCTATTTTAATGAGCGAGATTTCATCGAGCAGGGTGGAGATAAGAAGATATGGGGAGGTTATCGATGACCAGTCTACCTCAAAGGCAGGAATAGACTTGACAGTACCAATTTCGCCGGCCTTATCAAGTTTTATATCCACCAGAGCTTTCTTTGCCGGAGTCAACGTGCGATAAGAAATTCTTTGATGTTGCATAGCGTCAACGATGAATAAGCACGGACCGCCTTGTTGATCCCATATCCAATTGCCAGTTGCGTCGTATATTCGATCAGTTGCGTAGGTAGAAACAATCGTAATGTCAGTGGCAATCATACTTTTTCTTTATTTGCGATAATGCGAGATCGACAGCCGTTTTGGCGTCGCTCGCAGGTTCGACGCGCACTCGTTTTCTATCATCGAGAAACGTTCCAGACAAACGCTCAGACCATCCACCTGTTTCAGCAAGGACAATGATAGGAATACTTGCTTGATATGCAATTGCGATTTCTGTCAATGTGCCTGATCCACCGCTTATACAGATGATCGCGTCACACGAAGACACTAGGACGAACTCCCGCCCACCGCCGCGTCCCATACCTGCAGTGACGATCGCATCGGCTTGCTGCTCGACAATGCCGTCAATCGTCGCTCCGTATGTTATGCCGATAGTCAATCCCCCAAACCGCTTAGATCCGCGGCAAGCAGCACAGGAGAGTGAATCCAGATCTTTCTCTGCTCCGAAAATCAGAACTGCTCCGACTTTGGCAATTTCCTCTCCAACCTGTTCTGCCAGAGCTTCGACCTGCTTCGAATATTTAAGATCCGAACAGGAACCCATTACTCCGATTTGTAGCTTTCTTGGATTGTTCATAGATACGATATGAGTGAATATGCCTCTTGCAATATCTTGACAATTTGATGATCAGTTTTTCGATCACCAATTCAAAAAAAAACGCCTAGTCGCCTCCGCGCTTTAGGGCTTAGGATAGCATAGGATGCCCCGTCTGAGCAAAAATGCTCTCGCTCAGACGGGGGCTAAGTCTTTATCATTATGTTACGGAGTGGACACGCGTGGGCAAACCCACGCCAGGAATGATGTCCAGTCACTGAAGCTTGCCTTCGCACCAGCTTCAATCAGTATCCTGTTACGCATCGCCCGATTGCCCGAAGATTCTTCGACAGCGCCAACGTAGCCCACCACTTCGATCTTCGCTTGCACCGCAGCGAGGACGCCAGAAGAACTATCTTCGACTGCCAGGCATTGCTCTGGGGCAACACCCAATGCCTGTACTGCTAGATCGTAAATCGCAGGTGAGGGCTTAGGCTCCGGCTTCTCCAGCGAGTCTGCCGCAGAGAACACGTTCTCATGCGATATGTAACGATCGAATCCCGTTCTTCGCAAGCAAGCCCTAATGCGCCTCAACTCGCTCGAGCTGACCACCGCGCATGCAACTCCCCAGTTGCGCACCTGAGTGAGCATGTCTGCCGCACCCGGTGACGATTCCACTTTGGCTTCGAGAAACTCTGCTACTAGGTTGAGTTCTTCTGTGGCGAATTGCTGCAATTCGTCCGAGGTAATTTCGAAGCGATGTTGAAGTTCGAGAGCTCGCATGATTTGCGTGAACCCAAGCCCCGTGAACTTCTCCTTCAGCTCAAGTGGGGTGTATTGGTAAGTCACGCCTTTTTGCTGTATGACCTCATTGATAAGCGAACAACTGGCTTTAAAGACCAATGTTTCGCTCATCACGAGGACATCATCATGGTCAAGCAGCAAAGCTTGCATTTTTCTCCTTTTCTAAATAGAGTCTTGCTAAAGTCGGACCCATCCGACCCTAGCTCACTTGTACGCTCAGACAGGGCCGCCCTGATAGATCCATATGCAACTGCCCAATGGGATGGACACTAGAGACTATTGGCGGCCTTCATCAGGTGTTCGCAGACAAGAGTATTGCCGTTTACCTCCATTCCGTGAATGTTGCGGGGGAGATCAGCTTGCCTCATTCCGATCTCATAGTAAATTTCCGCTGCCAGTTTGAGGCACGTTGCTGAGAATGTGGCAGCATATGCTGCGGGAATGGAAGCCCAGGACTCAGGTCTGCCATAGGGAAGTAGGTATGGCATTCCCGTATTGTAGAGCCCTACTACCGTTCTGCCCGAAAATGGTGCTCCGGGCATGAAGTCCCGTTCGCAGACCTGATCTACCACTGTCTCATAGATCCTGACTGCTTTGACTTTGCAGCCGAGAGATTCCACCTTGTTGATGCCGTGACCGATGGCTACGCCTGTATAGATGTGCCGCACGGTCACTCCGTTCGTTTGGAACATTTCAACAAGGTATTTGCAGAGCTTGCCGCTAAACAACACATCATCCACCAGCGCAACCTCATTGCCGGTTTTCATTGCAATCCTTTGCACTTGCAGCGCCAGCATCGTCCCGTACTCCTCATTCCCCGACCCAAGACCAAGAGCTTCTCCTGTCTTGTCATGCAATCGTGAAGCATCAATGCAAAGCGCCTGGTTGCGGGCGTAGACTTTGTCCAAGCACACAATAGGCAAGTCGCTCTCCGCAAGTAGCTGCTGAATGCCGTCCGAGAGTTCTGTCTCTGTGATCCATTCGCAGCCGCCGAAGATACTTTTCAGGCAATTGGAGACTCCGAGACGGAATCGCTTGAGTGCATCCTGCGGAAGGACAACGCCTGCTCGGGACCACAGTGTCTCCAAGTCAGAGGAAACTACATATGGCGCGGACATTTTCGCTCCTTTCTAGGGAAAGCATGCTGCAATCGGGTCTTCTGCTTAAAACAACCGAGGACACAAAGAAAATCTCGCAGCAGCTGTTCTAAGTCGACGGTGGAGTGTTTCTCTTGAGCCCTGGTGTCATACGTCTGATCTCTGCGGTTTGGCGGCTTCCTTTTCCCAGACGTCCGACTCATCGTCGCCGTGGAAGTCGGCTCTGGTATCCGGCTCAGACTCCGGAGGCTTAGAAGCTTCTTTTTCCCAGACGTCCGGCTTGTCATCGTCGTCAGGGACATGAGGATATTCAGAACCGTCCCAGAAGTCCAGATGTTCGCGAGGCATTCATCCCTCCTTTTCATATGAGTTAAACCACTCGTCTATCAACAACGCGCCCGATGGGGTTCGAACCCATAACCGCGGCTTTGTACCGCTGCTCCACCAATTGAGCTACGGGCGAGAGCGGTAGTGCCGCTCTTACAACATCGCGCGAACCGTCTTTACAAGATCAGCACGAGCGACCGTCTGTTGCTCACCGCAAGTTAAGGACGGTGACAGAAACCCCTCATCCTTGATGGGTCTTTGGTCTTCCGGAGAACGGTGGTTTGCAACATTCTCTAGTTCTTCTGGGCTTCGCCGACCGGTTCTCTTGCAAGTTGGTCAGCAGGAAAGGACTGGCATCCCTGCAATCTGACCTCCCCGGAAAGGAGTACCTGATCGATCGATCCGTCCTTCGATCGCTGAATTGTTGTTTTAAGCGTCGAGCCGCTCGGTTGCATAACATCCAGCGACGATTCGGTTGAAACGGCCAGGTGCAGGGCGATCGAACCGGAGCCACAGGCCGTCTCATTTACAAGCGAATTTGTGGATCGCACGTAAACGACCGGATTGATGACAGCGCCGTTGTCGGGCTGATGGGAGTACCAGATTAGTCCGATTGCAGGTGATGCGGACAGTGCTAGGAGTCGCTCTGCCGTGCGCAGCAGTCGCTCAATGTTGCCTGTGTTTCCTGGAAAGGCAAAATCCCTCTCGTTAATGAGGAGGTGATCGATTCCAGGAAGTGCAACATGAAGCACAGTGAAGGTGAGCCCGTCTGCCTCATCGACAATCTGATGTTGCCTTGGAGCGAGCCGTCCGGGCACCGGGACCTCGGTTTCGACCCAGTACCCACCGTTTTGCCTGTGGCAATGGACGGTCAAAAGCTCCTCTGTGCCAGAAATCTCAATCGGAAACGATACTGCTCCTTCGCCCGTACTGGCGACGAGTTCCTGACGAATTTGTGGAGAAAGGACTTTCTGGCTCATTGCGGCATCCGCAATAAGCGCGCCGAACGATCGAGCTGCGTTGCCGCAGAACTCTCCTCCGGCCATTTGCAGCCTGAGCACAGCCTTGTCAGAGACAGGTGGCTCGATGAAGCCTCCTTGCTCAAAGTGCGGGAATCTGGTCCTGATCGCTGCATCCAGTTCGGCATATTGCTCCCTCTTGCAGCCGGGGGCAAAGCAGATATATGTGCTATTGCCTCCTGGGTAGCAATCGTGCATCTCAATGGGCGGTGGTTGTTGGTCCGTCACGAAAGCTCTCCTATCAAAAATGTCCATTGTTGCTGATGAAAGCCGGATATTCAAGGGATCGTTGCAAGTAGGGACCTTCATCTTTATAACGATCCCTGAATTCCAATGACTGATCTCTCTGATTGTGGTTGGTAGGGCCGACATGTTGTTACTGTTGAGTGCCCCTGCACAACCAGATTCGCCGCTCGCTGCTCGACTTGACCTCAGACGAGGTGACGTTTTGCACGAATGGCAGGTGTTGAAACCCGGCACGCAGGAAAATCCTGACCGAATTTGAACCGTGTTCGGCCGTCCTGGTCACGCACCAGAGGTACCCGCTGTCCCATGCCCAGTTGAGACATGCCTGCGTGAGCTGTGTGCCAATACCAGCACCCCGGCACTTGCTGAGCACGGCGAGTTCGGACAGGTAGACCGCCTGATCCAGGCTAAAGGATAGGTGTTCCTGCGCCTGTGTGAGCAGGTAATCCCGGATGTCTGCGTTCAGGTCTGCCGAGAGAGGATGTGCGCAGACCATCCCGACGATCTCACCAGCTACTTCAGCCATCCCAGTGTAGAACGGAAGATGAGGAACAACGATCTCATCGATCACGTATGCCTCATCGTAGTACTCGAAGTATGGCGGTCCACGGAAGGCTTCCTGGTAGACCAGTGCGATTTGCCTGACCCTGTGATCCTCGCACGGTGATGGGCAGCGAGAGATGGTATAGCTTGCAACACTGGTAGCAAGCAACCGGGGTTTGGCGGTGTTGTCCGATTGGGAGAGGTTTGGTAGACTGTCACTCACGGCGTTCCTCCTGGCTGGTTGGGGCGCATTGGTGTTGCCACTGAACTGCTCAGCAGCTAAGGAAGGATGAAATACTGGACGATAAGAACACTCTTGATGCAAGAACCCTGCGGTACAGCGAGCTTTGCTCAGTACCCACCGTAGATACGGGCGACCAGTTAATTGAAATCCAAACAACTGGCGATGGGCTGCCACCTATTGAACTGTTCTCTGTGCCTTATCCATTTGTCAGACAACAGGTATGGAACCGACTGCTTCAAGCCGCCAAGGTGTTGCAGACAATAGAGAAAAACTCTGCCCTGAGAATCTGGTATGCCTACAGACCTTTGACAATTCAGACGGAGTGGTTTAACGAACACTGTGCAAAGATACAAACCAAATTTCCGCTTCTTTCTCAATTTGAACTGACCGAGAAAGCACACCAGTTCGTGGCAGCTCCTGATGTAGCAGGACATCCAACAGGAGCTGCAATTGATTTGACCATAAGCAGGGACGGTAAAGAACTGGACATGGGGTGCATGTATCTTGATTTTGATTCAGAACGACTGCCTGTATTTTGTGATGGGTTGACAGGCCAGCAGAAGGATAATAGGTCGCTGCTGCGCAAAGTGATGATGGAGAACGATTTTGCACCGTTCAACGGCGAATGGTGGCACTTCTCTTACGGTGATAAAGAATGGGCAGCCTTCTGGGGCAAATCTTGCGCTTTATTTGATGTTGTGAAGCCTCCGTAATGGCAGAAACGAAGTGACGTAAACCATGCTCCTCATGGCGGCGGAGCATGGTTTATTGCGAAGAGTTGCCGGTTTTGACGTCAAGTTGTGATGTCGAGGTTGGGTTCCGCTAAGAACATACGGAAAGGACGGCTTTGCACTCAATGATGTGTTTGCCGGTGGGGCCCAGTATCACTCATTGAGTTTCTGGTACCTTCTCGCTCCCAGATGTCTGAATCATCATCACCGTGAAAATCTGCCCGGGTATCAGGATCGATTTTCTGCGGTTTAGAAGTTTCTTTCTCCCAGACATCCGGCTCATCATCATCGCCGGGAACGTGAGGGTATCCGGAGCCATCCCAGCAGTCTGGATGTCCGCGAGGCATAAGCCTCTCCTTTCATGCAAGTGATGTAGGTTGACTGTTGTGTAGCAGCATGCCCGATGGGATTTGAACCCATATTCACGGTTGTTCACCGCTGCTTTACCAGTTAAGCTACGGGCGAAAGAGCATGATACTGCTCTTACAGCATTTCGCGAACCGTCTTTACAAGATCGGCACGAGCAACCGTCTGCTGTTCACCGCGCTGCAAGTTGCGGACAGTGACGGTGTTCTGAGCAAATTCGCTCTCGTGGGTGATGACGACGATGGTGAACCCCCCGTCGGATTGCGAAGTCCATCTGAGCCTTGAATCGCTTCTTGTTCAGATAGACCTCAGCGGCGATGCCGGCCTCGCGCAACTCTCTGGCCTGCTGGAGGTAAAGCGAGCTGTGTGTGTCGATATCGAGAGCTGTTGTGATCAGAACCGGGGGCGGCCGTGGTGACCTTGGTTTTCACCTGTCCGGTCTCTATGAGTCGTGAGAGGAGACGGGTGACGCCGATGGAGATGCCCACGCCAGGCAGATGCTTGGTCGTGTAGTTCTCCGCTAGGTTGTCGTAGCGCCCACCACCAGCGACGCTCATATCTGGGTGGGCATTGAGGTGGACTTCGTATACGCTTCCTGTGTAATAATCAAGGCCGCGTGCCAGCGAAACGTCAATGCGGAAGCACTCTTCCGAGACACCAAGTTGGTAGACCGATCTCACCACCACGTCGAGATCGGCAACTCCCTGCGTAAACTCAGCATCGCCTTCCATCTTGCGAAGAATGTCGAGCGTGG
>Ga0207104_1292_pt1 | contig 10963 bp, 13 predicted proteins | sample Alteio_BWMinHeat_79_FD_153538 | JGI IMG/M metagenome (GOLD analysis project Ga0207104, IMG submission 153538) | Enriched cells from forest soil in Barre Woods Harvard Forest LTER site, Petersham, Massachusetts, United States -... | ecosystem: Environmental > Terrestrial > Soil > Temperate forest >...
TGCTGACGCAATTATTCAGTGATTGTTGAGATGGGCGATGATGAGTCTTGCGTCGGCGATGGGGTCTGTTGTGAAGGGAGCTGTGTGTTGGCGAGTCACAGGGGTGCTCAACCGCTCGGCCGCCTGGCGGATGGGAAGAGGGAGAGAGGCGTCCTGCTGAATGCGCCGGAGGTGCTCCATTGCGTCCCCGTGCCATGGTGGGTAGGGAAGCCTCGCAAGCCACGCTTCGGTCGCGAGAGCCACGGCGCGCCGCGCACAGACTCGCGCTTTCCCGTGGTTGCCGTCCTGCTGCGCAGCCTTGGCTGCCGCGAGCTCCTGTTCAATCAGCATTGTCGGTCTCATCAGGCGACACCCTTCAGATTGCTGAATCCCTGCACGGTACGCTGCTGGCCATTGTGATCAATTGAAGATATGATCGGCAAGTCTCCGCGCATGTTCGCGGAGTGTTGCAGTATCCTGTCACGGTTCGACGTACTGGGAGGAGGGTAAAGAAGATATGGCAGGCAAGGTGAATAGAGGGAGCCGGAGGCCGGCAGCAGGGAAGAAGAAGGCCACGTCGGGGCGTCGGGCAAAGAAGCCCAAGCCGACATCCGCTGCTGTCCTGGTGCTGTCCGGTTCCACGGCCCTCCGCAGAAGGAAGTCCGCCGAGATGTTGGCCGAAACATTGAAAGTAGATTTGTTCAGGGTGGATGTGTCGGCGGTGGTGAGCCAATACATCGGCGAGACGGAGAAGAATCTGAACGACGTATTTGATAAAGCAGAAGCCAGTGGTGCGATCCTCTTCTTCGACGAAGCCGACATATTGTTTGGGCCACGTGGCGTAGTCAACGATGCCAATGACCGATACGCGAATGCGGAGACGGCTCATTTTCTCCAGCGTATCGAGAGTCACACCGGGATCGTCATCCTCACGACCAATGCAAAGCTACCCATTGAGCAGGCCTTCTCTCCTCGTACGCAGGTGGTCGTCATGGTGGGAACGACAGGGACCGGGCGGAAGAGGAAACAATAGACGTGGGGGAGTCGGACACGTCAAACCGGGTGAAGCGAGAGGAGGTTGGGATTCAAGCTGCCGGTGTCGCCCCTCTCGCGCGCGTGAGAGGCCGGCTAAATTCTTTAGCATCCTACGAGAGTGGTGGGATTATTGAGATGGGGCAGCAGGTGGCCGAGGGGACGAAACATTTACGAAGCAGGAGCACGCCTTCTCCGACTTCCATAGGCCATCCAGGCACCCAATACTGCACCAATGATAATGCTCAACATGTCCAGAATGTATCGATACCAACCTTCCGGACCGAGGGCGACATCAGCACGGAATTCTTGAACCCATATGAAACCCAAGAGGGCGACAGCGGCGGCGGATACCACAGCGGTCGCGACGGTCGCCACCTGTTTGTGATAGCGCGGGACCATATAGATAATCACAGCCACAAGGGAAGCAGACGCAACGATTCTCGTGATCACGATAATGTAGGTGCCGGTAATCAGCATCCCGTCCATATCCGGCGCATCCCAAAAAGAATCAATCACGTCATAGCCGTGGATAAAGCCGAATGTCATTCCGATCGAATGGTTCGCGCCGAACCACGCCAAGAGACCTGCCGGAATCGCGATGATCCATCGAAGGTACGTGATGGCGATGTTGTTACGCATTGTGTGAACCAGACGTCAGAGTTACAAAAGGCCGCATGAGAACCCTCCGTCCGGTAGGGCGGGGTTCTCGACTCACTGATTCTTCTGACGGGGACGGCCTAAGTTTGAGACCACCTAGATCCCTATCATATAGCTGGTACAAACTGAGAACGCAATCAGAACCATGCACCTCGTAGGCGCACTCCCTGCATGAAACTGCACAGTCCACGACCCACACTGATTCAGATCTTGTCCTCGCACACGATCGGTTCCGGCAAGCGCAGGAAGCAACCATCCTAAGAGAGAAGACGGCAGGCTGGACGGATCTTTGATGGGGCAAGGGCTGATACGACAGCCTCAGCAGATGGATCTCTGTCTCATTCACGATTGAGGGGGAAATGAAACATCAACGTACAGATCTGAAGCATATCGCTCGTCGCGCCATGATCGAACGCGGCTTGTTGCCGGATTTTTCTGCCGAGGCGATGGCCGAGCTTGCCCGCATAGAGGCTGTTCCCACCGACCGGCACTCGGATATACGTGACTTCACGAGTCTACTCTGGGCATCGATCGATAACGACGATTCCCGAGATCTCGACCAACTCACTGTGGCAGAACCACGCTCCGACCGGTCTGTGAAGATTCTGGTGGCGATTGCCGACGTGGACGCGTTGGTCACGAAGGATTCCGCCCTGGATGCGCATGCCAAACACAATACGACGTCGGTCTATACGTCCGGCGAAATGTTCCCCATGCTGCCTGAAAAACTGTCGACGGATCTGACATCTCTCGGTGAAGGGCAAGACCGTCTTGCGATTGTCGTGGAGATGGTGATTGCGGAGGATGGAGCGGTCCTCAGCTCGACCCTCTTTCGGGCCCTGGTCCGTAACCAGGCAAAGCTCGCTTATAACAGCGTCGCCGCGTGGCTCACAGGGGAGGCGCCCGAGCCTGAACGGGTCAAGGTCGTCTCCGGCCTCGCTGTGCAACTTCGTCTCCAAAGCCAAGTGGCGCAGCGGCTCAAGGCACGACGACACCAGCAGGGGGCGCTGAGCCTTGAAACCATTGAGCCACGAGCCGTGTTTGATGGTGAGGTGTTGACCGCTCTCCGGGTCGAGCAGAAGAACCGTGCCAAGGAACTGATCGAAGATTTTATGATTGCGGCGAATCAGGCGACGGTGTCCTATCTGAATGGGAAGGGCGTGCCCTCGTTCCGCCGCATCCTACGTTCTCCCGAACGCTGGCAGCGGATCATGGAGGTGGCCGCACGCTGGGGCGGGCATTTACCCCCGGAGCCGGATGCAAGCGCGCTCGAAGCGTTTCTCGTCACGCGTCGGCAGGCCGACCCCATCAGATTTCCTGACCTGTCACTGGCAGTCGTGAAGCTCATCGGCAGAGGCGAATATGTGCTGGACCAGTCGAAGGATGGTGCTCCCGAACATTTCGGGCTCGCAGTGAAGGGGTACACCCATTCCACAGCCCCCAACCGTCGCTTTCCCGATCTCATCACCCAGCGGCTGATCAAGGCGGCGCTGGCCGGTGCACCAACGCCGTACCGGCCTGATGAACTGAAATACCTGGCCGACCACTGTACCGAGAAAGAAGACGATGCAGAAAAAGTCGAGCGGCAGCTCCGCAAATCCGCCGCCGCGTTATTGCTCGAATCGCGGATCAGGGAGCGTTTCGACGCCATTGTGACGGGCGTGTCAGACAAAGGCACGTGGGTCCGACTCCTTGAGCCGCCGGTCGAAGGGAAAATGGTGACAGGCGCGAATGGCCTCGACGTCGGAGACAGCGTGCGAGTGGAGTTGGTGAGCACGGACGTTGAACGGGGGTACATCGACTTCGTCAGAGTCAGACCGTGAGAGAGTCACTGTTTTCTGGTTTGTCTGGTTAGAGAGGTCTATTTGGTTTGTCTCGTTCAGGGAACGAAATAAGCCGGACGAATCTATGTGCCAGATAAACTGTCCATAGCGCTCTGTTCTCCTGCCCGCCTATCCGGTGTTTCCAGGCTGGTGCGTCCGAGTGTCCCGTTGCGGTAGTCCGACAAGAGAATCCTCGCCGCTTTGTCTCGGTCCAGCCCGCCACCGCTCCTGGTCAGCAAGCAGCCACGCTTTCTGGCGATGGCGTCGATCACGCCTGCGCTGGTCAATCCGTCCACAGCAAACCCGTACCGGGTTGTGAGCCTCGCAGGATAGCGCACAAGCAGGATGGCGGCGAGAAATTCGGCGACCGCTTCATCATCGACGACTGAGTGGCCGACGGCATTGGTTGCGGCGAGCAAGAGGCCCACGCCAGGGTCTGTGATGGTTCCCCACAACAGTCCGGGTGAGTCGGTGATGGCCATGTGGTCGTTGAGTTTGTGACGTTGCTGGACTTTCGTCACGGCTGGCTCGTCGCCCACACGAGCGATGCGGCGTTTGAGGAGTGTGTTCATCAGGGTCGATTTACCGACGTTGGGGATTCCCATGATCAGCATGCGCAGCGGCTTCGCGCTGCTGTTCCGGTGGGGGGCCAGCGCCTGACAGAGCTGGGGTACCTTGGCGGCATCGCCTGCATGATTGCAAGAGAGGGCTGCGGCGCTGACCCCCGGTAGTTGGTTATAGAGACTGAGCCAGACCTGAGTGACGGCGGGATCGGCGAGATCGGCCTTGTTGAGGACTTTCAGGCTGGGACGCTGGCGGGCCAGGCGCAATTCTTTGATCAGCGGATTGCAGCTCGCGTTCGGGATGCGCGCATCCAGCACTTCGACGATGATATCGATCACTTCCATGGTCTTGGCCGCTTCTTTGCGCGCCACATTCATGTGACCTGGAAACCACTGGATGGACATAGAGGGACAGACTCCTGGGTCGCAGCGCCATCATCGGTTTGGCTATCGTCTCATTCGTCCATCTTAGTCGTAATCAGCTTCCCATTGATAGAACACGATAGAGCCGGTCTTGTGCTCATCGCTCGTCCTGTGCGGTGAGGCTTCTCCGCCCCGTTCAAGGATCAATCGAAGACCAGTGTCAGACATGTTTTGCCAGCGATGAGAGCTCTTGGGCTCATATTGTGGCTAGCACGGTTTGGTCGTCTGTGCTATAGATCGCATCTGTGCGCGTCCGACAAACTCGAAACACACTACATCAATGCCGACGTCCCTTGAGTGGATCCTCATCGTTTTCTCCAGCCTTGTCGTTCTGAGCATTCTGACGATCAAACTCTCCAATCGGTTTGGCATCCCCTCCCTGGTCTTGTTCGTCGCCATCGGCATGTTGGCGGGATCCGACGGTCCCGGCGGCATGTATTTCGACGATCCGTCTCTGGTGAAGTCGCTGGGGATTTTGGCGCTCATCATGATTCTGTTTTCGGGCGGATTGGACACGGAGTGGAGCGGGGTCAAACCGATATTATGGAAGGGGCTGTCCCTCTCGACGATCGGGGTGCTCATCACGGCATTGCTGGTCGGGGTGTTTGTCGCTTGGGTCCAGGGGTTCTCATTCCTGGAGGGCCTCTTACTAGGCGCGATTGTGTCGTCCACCGATGCTGCGGCGATTTTCATGGTGCTCAAATCGAGGAGTTCGAAGCTCCCGAAGCGCTTGGCCCAATTGCTCGAATTGGAATCCGGCAGCAACGATCCGATGGCGGTCGTGCTGACGATCGCGCTGATTCGGCTGTTGACGGAACCCTCGACCTCCTTTGGAGAGTTGGTCTCATTCTTCGTGATGGAAATGGCCATCGGGACGGTGATGGGCATTGCGATGGGCGAGGTCATGAGACGAATGTTCAACGCGCTCGATTTGGGGTTGGAAGGCATTTATCTGGTGTTGTCGTTGGCGCTGGTGCTCCTGACCTACGGTGTGACTGTGTCCTTGCACGGAAGCGGCTTTCTTGCCGTGTATCTGGCGGGGCTCATCATGCAGCGAAAGCCCTTTGTCCATCAAGAGAACGTCTTGCGCTTTCACGATGGGCTGGCCTGGCTGATGCAGGTCACCATGTTTCTGATGCTGGGGCTGCAAGTATTCCCGGCAAGGCTCGTGCCGGTCGCCTGGGTGGGTCTGCTGGTTTCCCTTTTCCTGATTATCATTGCACGCCCTGCGGCGATCCATACGGCGCTGGCGTTTTCGCCGATGCCGTATCGAGAACAGATTCTTGTGGCCTGGGCGGGGCTCCGTGGGGCCGTGCCGATTATCCTGGCCACCTTTCCCCTATTGGCCGGAGTCAAGGAGGCCGACACAATCTTCCACCTGGTGTTTTTTATTACGCTCACGTCCGTCGTCATGCAGGGCACGACCATTTCATTGGCGACACGAATGTTGAAGATCGACGATCCACCATCGAAGTAAGCCTAGTCCTGCCAACGCCTCTTCGTGTCCGGTCTGTCCGGTTTACTTGATCGATCCGGTCCGTCCGGTTCAACTCATGAGCGAGACAGCTCGCACAGACCAGAGTAACCGGTCTGCTCCCTATGGCAGGTGTGCGCGGCCGTGAGGAGCGGTGAGATCTTGATCGGGGCCAAGGGGGACGATACGGGTCGGATTGATGTCGTCGTGCGTCAGGTAATAATGCCGCTTGATGTGGTCGAAGTTCACGGTGTCGGCGATGCCGTCGGTCTGATAGAGGTCTTTCAGGTAGCCGAAGAGGTTTGGGTAGTCGATGATCCGCCTGAGGTTGCACTTGAAATGGCCATGGTAGACGGCGTCGAAGCGCACGAGGGTGACGAACAAGCGCCAATCGGTTTCGACGAATTGTGAACCGAAGAGATAGCGTTGGCGCGCCAGCCGGGCCTCCAGTTGATCGAAGGCCTCGAAGAGGCGCCACACGGCTCGTTCGTAGGCTTGCTGCGATGTGGCGAATCCTGCGCGATAGACCCTGTCGTTGACGTTCTCGTAGATGAAAGTATTGAGGTCGTCGATCTCCTATAGGCCTGACTGAGGAACTGGAATCCGTTAACGGGATCGAGCGAATGGCTGAGTCCTTCGCGGAACGCCCAACCCCGCTCGTCGCGGATCGGGTCCACGACCGTCATGCCGATGATGTCTTCGAGTTTCTTGAGTTTTCGCACGATGATGGTACGATGTGCCCAGGGGCAGGCCCAGGAGACATAGAGATGGTAGCGGCCGCTCGCCGCCGGGTAGCCGGAACTCCCATTCGCGGTTACCCAGTCAGTAAAGGCATCCGGCTGCCTCGTGAAGGCGCCTTCGATGCTCTGCTCGTCTGGAAATTGTGCCTTGATGGTCATGGTCAGGCGCTCACTTTCTTCTACCGTACCACATTTAATTGCATGGGGGCATGGAGTGGCCAGGTGCCTTTCTCACTCACAGATCCCTCACGATCGAAAGGTGGTTCTTCGATGCGCGTGGAAAAGGGCAGATTGAGCCATTCCTCTCAAAGAAGGTACGCAAGGAAAAGCGCTTCGTCTTGTGATGGTCCTGCGATCTGCGAATGTGCGGATTGACTGAGATAATCGTGAAAAGTAAGATATCGCGATGTTCTTAACCGAAGAATGGTTGAGAATGGGACAAGAGGAAATCCCGAAAGGGATGGTACCTGGCACGGTTCATTCAGTCGGTTCAAACAAGGAGGTCGTGATGCATATGGTCGGACGTATCGGATTCATGGGATTAGGGATTGCATTAGCGGGCTGCCTCACGGGGGCACCGGTTTTTGCTGGGGATAAACCGGCAAAAGTACCAGTAGAGGATGGGTCGAAGGTGATGATTACCTCTCCCAAGGACGGGGACACGGTCAGCGACAGTTTTGACCTGAAGTACGAGTTGACCAAAGGATCTCAAGCGACACATGTCCATGCGTATGTGGACGATGAGTATCAGAAGGGTTTTTCTGGAGCACTGAAAGGCCTGAGCAAGGGAACGCACAAGGTCACCGTGACCGGCGCCACCAAGGACCATGACCCTGTCATGGCCACCCACACCGTCAACATCGACGTACAATAGAGCTGCGATCAGCCATCGTCAACGCCACCAGGGTCTCTGTTGAAAGAGACCCTGGTGCGCCGGGTTTCACAAGCCGCCAGACCATCCTTCTTGCTCGCAGCCTGCGCAAGTACCCTGTGGTCGTCCGATGCGCGTCGGTGTGGATTGATTGAGACAACGTTGAAACGTAGAATGTCTGGAAAGGCTTCACCGGAGAACAGCTCGTTATCATGCGAGAGAATATCCCGAAGAGGCTGGTGCCTGACGGTGTCCACTGAATCGGTTTCCAACAAGGAGGTCGTGATGCATAGGGTCGGACGTATTGGGATGATAAGATTAGGAATCGCGTTAGCGGGCTATCTTGGCGGGGCGCCGGTTTTCGCAGGGGAACAACCACCGAGAGCGGCGGCGGTCGATGGATCGAAAATCACGATTACGTCTCCCAAGGACGGGGACAAGGTCACTGACAGTTTCGAGCTGAAATACGAGTTGATCAAGGGATCCCAAGTGACACATGTCCATGTGTATGTGGACGATGAATATCAAAGAGGATTTTCTGGGACGCTGAAAGGCCTGAGCAAGGGAACGCACGAGATTACCGTGAAAGCTGCCATGAAGAACCATAGCCTTGCTCCGCCCATGGATACCATCACCGTCGAAGTGGAATAGCGCTGCGATCAGCCATCTTCTGAGCCACCAGGGCTTTGCGTGAAAGAGGCTTTGGTGCGCCGCGACGCGCAGGGAAGACAATCAGGCTGCTCTCCTTGGAGCACAGCTTCATTAAGTCGCGTGCGTTTCGATCTTGCGCGCACCAATCTCGATGAAGGCTGCGCACACGACGTCGCCCATGACATTCACCAGACTGCGACCCATGTCGAGCAAGCGATCGACCGTCTACGATTTTCACCTGAGAACGGTCGGTAATCGGGGGAGAAAATATCCCGCAGAAGATGGTAAGCTGCAGCATCGAATCAGCTGCTTCACACAAGGAGGTTGCGATGTCTGTGATGGGACGTATCGGGATCTTGGGATTAGGGATCGTGTTAGCGGGCTATCTCGGCGGGGCACCGGTCTTCGCAGAGGATAAACCGACGAAATCACCGATAGAGGACGGGTCGAAGGTGATGATTACCTCTCCCAAGGACGGGGACGAAGTCGACGACACCTTTGAGCTGAAGTACGAGTTGACCAAGGGCTCCCAAGCTACGCATATCCATGTGTATGTGGATGGTGAATATCAGAAAGGCTTTTCCGGGACACTGAAGGGCCTGAGCAAGGGGGATCGCAAGGTCACCGTGACTGGCGCCACGAAAGACCACGATCTCGTCGCGGCCACCCATACCATTATCATCGAAGTGGAATAGCACTGCGACCAACCACCTCCAACGCCACCAGGGCCGCTACGAAAAGAGGCCCTGGTGCGCGGCATTTGCACAACCAGTTTCCAATTATGCGCAAATATGAGGAGGGAGGGAATAGCCGAACCGTCCTTCTTGCTCGCCGATGCTCTGCCCCACTTAATTTCTGGACGGCTAGTATCTTCGTGTGGGCCAATCATATTGCAGAAATTCCAGCGATCGTTGAGTCTCCACTTGCCAGGAAACATTGATAGTCTCCGCCTCCTACCCTGTTGAGTGGTCCTCATCTGTCTTCCCAACTAATGGATTTGAATAAATTCAGGGGGTCTCTCGCTTGCTCCTGATCATCTACCCTCCCACATTTTAAGTGGGGGAGAACACTCCATCTCATGGCGGTCGGCTATCGCCGACATATCTACGAAGAGATAGCTGCTCAGATAGAAAAGAAGAGCTGAAAACCTATCCTGAGGATCATGATGAGGGTGAGACCTTGTAATCCAACATCATGCGGCGAAGAAATGCTCTAGCTTGCCGTTTCGTGTCGCGCGGCCCTGTTGTTCGACATCAGCCCTCCTTTGCCAAGTTGTTGCTGCCTTAGAGCGGCCCGACAGATCGGCGGGGCTTGCATCTGGTATGATAGCTGGACTCGCAGTGACAGGCTCGAATGGTGCGGTTTTTCAAATGAGGATATATGGACTTTCACAAGTCGGTGCTCGCGGTGATGCCTGTAGTGGCCCCGGGATTGGCCCAATCGGTAGGATCTGAGATGCAGCGGGATATTAATCAGGAAACACAGGTTGAACAGGGGTTAAAGTCGGGCCAACTCAACACTGGCGAGGCAGCAGGACTGGAACGCGGAGAGGCCCGGATTGACCGGATGGAATCCAAGGCGCTCAAAGACGGCAATCTGTCGCAGGCGGAAGCGGCGCGCATCCAGCGTGCACAGAATCAGGAGTCCGGCGCGATCAATGGGTTGAAGCACAACGAGATCACCGGCAATCCCAATTCGGCTTCCTCGCAGCGCATGCAAGGCGATGTGCAACGAAATATCAATCAGCAGAACCGGATTGAGCAGGGCGTCCAGTCCGGCCACCTGACCAATAAGGAGGCGTCCAGGCTGGAACGGGGCCAAGTCCGTGTAAATCGGGCAGAAGCCCAGGCGGGAGCGGACGGCCACGTGAATGCACGAGAACAGGCCCGTATCCAGCATCGGGAGAATATGCAGAGCAAGCATATCTACCGCGACAAGCATAACGGTCGACAGCGCTGAATTTTTTCTCGAACGTGTATCCATCGTCGACGACCCGCAGTCTTTTTTCCGGGCAGCGGGTTGTCGTGTTCGTAACCCTCCGTCACACTGGCATGGACCTCTGATGGTCAGGCCCTGCAATCTAATTTTCCTCAGAGTAGAAATGCCTTAGCTGGCTGTCTCGCCGTGCGCGGTAGCTATCCTGGGCGTTGGCCCTCTTCCTAAACAGCGCTTTTCCGTGCAAAACGAATCTGTCGTGCTACAGTTTCACAGAGGCATTCTGCGCAGTAACGCGTGCTGGATTTTATCTGATGAAAGACCCCTCACTGCGACAGCTTCAGGAAATCAGCGCCCTGCTGAATTCGAGTCTAGATCACGCGACCATCCGCAAGCGCGCCATCGAAGCCGCCACGCTCTTGATGAATGCCGAAGCAGGCTCACTTCTCTTGTTGGATGAAGCCACCGGTGATTTGTATTTCGATGTGGCCCATGGCGAGAAGGGAGAGGCCGTTCGCCAGGCCCGTCTCCGGCAAGGGCAAGGGATAGCGGGACATGTCGCTCGAACCGGAGAGCCCATCATCGTCAACGATGTCCAACACGATACCCGTTTCTTCCGTCATGTGGATCAGACCAGCGGATTTGTCACGCGCAATATGGTCTGTGTGCCCGTCACGGCTCATGGCCATCTTCTGGGTGTGCTCCAAGCTATTAATCATAAACATGGCGAACAGTTCGGCGAGGATGATCTCCAGAACTTCGTCGCGCTTGGTCATCAGGTCGGCATCGCGATCGAAAATGCCAATCTCTAT
>Ga0207104_1293_pt1 | contig 10936 bp, 7 predicted proteins | sample Alteio_BWMinHeat_79_FD_153538 | JGI IMG/M metagenome (GOLD analysis project Ga0207104, IMG submission 153538) | Enriched cells from forest soil in Barre Woods Harvard Forest LTER site, Petersham, Massachusetts, United States -... | ecosystem: Environmental > Terrestrial > Soil > Temperate forest >...
TCAAGAGATCGCTCAAGATGTTCAAACTGTGGAGCCGGGAAAATTTACATTTGACGCTTCATTTGTCGAGGGATACGCTTATCAGGAGGACCTTGTAGGAAAACGCACTTATTTACAGCCTGCGTTGCATTCAGAAACGCCTGCGGTCACGATAGTTGTAAGTCCTTTTCCATCGGAAGGCAAGCCGCCTTCATTCTCCGGAGCCTCCGGAAAATTTACAATGAAAGTTTCGCTGTTGACGCCAGCCGTTGTCGCTGTCGATGACAAACTTTCACTTGCAATTGATATTTCAGGTTCCGGCAACCTTGCCGCTGTCAATATGCCTGATTTGGCCCAAGCGGGTTTCAAAGAGTTTTTTCATCTTAGCGATCTGCCTCCTGTTGGACAGATCGCCGGCAATACGAAACATTTTGTAGTTGATCTATATCCTTTATCGATTGCCGTTAAAGAAATTCCCGCTGTTGTATTTTCCTATTTTGATCCCGAGGCAGGCAAATACGCCACTCTCCGCAGCCCCCCCATTCCCATTCAGGTTAAACCGCTTCAGCAGCCTGCGGCGGGGTCGACAGAGTCAACGGCGTCGTCTAAACCTGCTGTTCAAATCGAAAAACGCGTGCAGCCTCCTGCTCCAATCAAAATCACCGGGGTCATGGAGCTTGATGCGAAAAATTTGTCAAACTTGCCATATGGTTCCTGGACGGTCCTATGGTTGATTCCAGTCGGCGTCCTTCTTGTTGGAGGACAATTTTTTCTGCGTCGTTATCTGCAAGAAGAACAGCGGCGGATTCATCCTAAGCGGAGCGTCGAACTGTTCGCCGCGGCGATGGCGGCTCCCGCTGACGGTCCAGCACGGTTTCAGTTGCTGTCGCAATCCCTGCTGCTGCGGCTGAAAGAAACAGGGCAAATCCATACTGAAGACGTTTCTCCGGAGGAGTTGCCCTCAACAGGGGCGGCTGGCGAGGTGCGCGCATTGATCAGCGCGATGGAGGTTTACCGTTTTTCCGGTCAGCCTATGCCGCAGCAGCTTGATTTTACGGCTCCACAGTTTGAACATCTTGAGCGATCTCTTGAACGTTGAATCCACCCTGCTGAAACTCAGTGATCTGTTTTTCACCTATTCTCACAAATCCCTTTGGATCCAGCAACGGCAGAGATTCCGACGTCAATTCGACATCCCCTTTAAAATAAAAGCGGTAGACTAGGCGTGCGCGTTGTCCAGGGTATAATGGCAGCGGCCCATCGACAGAGGCCCTAAGGGTTAAAACAGCGTCGCTCGCTCCTGTGGAGACGTTGACATTCGGAGTCGCCGCCGCCCCCGTGACTTCATATGATGTCGCCAACGAATAATATGACTCTCCTCCTATTTTTGCGCTGATTCTAGGCAGCGTATACACTCCTTTAGGTTGTCCAGGCAGTTGAAAATTATAGATGGAAATAATCAATTTAGAAGAGATCCGAACATCTTTAACATGCTCCACTTCCAGCGGCTTATCTCCAAGACGAAAACTTGCCGCATCTACAGGGACGTCAGCTTCATGGGTGATTGTAATCGTTCCTTGCAGAGGATGCTTTTCAAAGGCTTTATACGGATCAATCACTGCGGAAATTGAAACATCTTGATCGGGATTGTTCGCGCCGTGCATGGCGGCCGCGTTAAAACAAAGTCCACAGATTATGAAGAAAAATCTGATCACCATGGCCGCTGCACCCCTTTCTTTAGCGAGGGAGCCTTCGATGGCGACGCGTCATCGCGTTCCATTTCAAGCAGGAACTGCAGAACCTCTTGCGTGGATTTTTCTTTTTCATTTTGCGTCTCTGTTTTTCCGGAACCCTCTTCTGAAGAGGGCGGTTTTGGGGAAGCGGAGGGGGGCGGCAGGGAGAGCAGTAGTTTTTGAATCATCGCTTGCAGGGCGGTTAAATCCGGCTCGGGAACGCATGACGGCGCGCCTTCAGCATACGTCAGAAGACAATGCGCCTGTTGCGCCAAAGTCACCTCCGGCAAAGCGGATTGCAACGCTTGTCTTGCCAAGTTCATATCCTGTTGTTTAAATGCCTGCAAACCCTGCCGCCAGTACGCCCAAGCCAGCTGGCTCTTCAGCCGAAAGAGCAGCAAAGGGGAAGTGTCGCTATCTACTGACACGCTATTGAACGTGGCGATGGCTTGGCTCCAGCGCTCTTCACCCATGAGCGCGCTGCCTAAATCGTATGTCAGCAAGGCGCGCTGCCAGGGCGCATGAGGTTCTTGCAACAAATTCTGATACTGTTCAACAGCCTGGGAGCTCTCATTGTCTTCAAAAAAAACTTCCGCTTGTCGCATCTGTTTGCCCTCACTCCCCTCCCCGCTTAAAGACGCCGCCCAAAATAAAAGCGGCAGCAGCAAAACATAATCTTTTTTCATATCTGAATACCGTATTTTTCAAAAACAAGCGCCGTTTCTCATGCCGTCCTTACAGGACTCAACTCTTTATTTGCATGACCCAGGCCTCCGCTTCGCTGCGACCTGGGCTGTAACATTCCGGTCCTTCGGACCTTTAGGAATGGTTTAGATAGGTCCGGAGGACCGGAATGTTACAGCCCAGGTCGCAGCGAAGCGGAGGCCTGGGTCATGCAAATAAAGAGTTGAGTCCTGTAAGGACGGCATAAAAAACGTCATGCTTGAACACTGCTTTTAGGGTTGAATGAAACATCGGGAAGCAGCAAAACGCCAGTCAGCAGCAGGATCGCCAAACCAAGTGGAATCTGATAGTAAAAATCATGCACTAGATCATCTTCCCTATTCGTCACTTGCTCAAGCGTCTCTTTGCGGGCGGCCGGAGACTCCTCTCCCATTGCATTCACAATCTCCGCAGCTAAATTAATAGGCGACATCTCATTGGCGAAATAATATTTACCGCGCCCTTCCTTGCTGATTTTTTGCAAGAGATCGGCGTCCAAAACGGATAGGACCGGCTTGCCCTCAAAAGAGATGTTGGGAATAGCGGCTCCCTGCACAGATCCTACGCCGATCGTAAACACTTGCAAATTGTTTCGCTCAGAGTCTTCAAGAGGCTCAAGCATTCGCTTTATAAATTTCTCTCGTTCAGCTCCTTGCGAAGCCTCTATATCCGTGTCGCCGCCGTCGCTAATCAAGACGACGGTTTTTCGAAGCGTCGACGGTTCGGAAAAAAAACGCTGACGGAGCTCCTTTAAAGCGTCAATCAGACTGGTGCCCGGAATTCCCCCTTCGTTAATCAGCAATTCCCGCAACATCTGGCGAACAAATAGGTAATCTGTCGTAGGCGGAGCAAGCTGTGTGATTTGCGAGGTGAATGCGACAAGAGCGGCTGTCTGCCCTTTCAGGCGACTGACGATTGCGTCGGCGATCTCCTTGGCGAAAGACAACCGAGTCGTGTTATTTCGGCTATCCGCAATAGACATCGAAGAAGACGCATCGATCAACAAAATGATCTCATGCGCTTTACGCTGCCGGACCGCCTGCTGAGAATGCGTCGATGACTGGATGGAAGTGGTTCCCGCAGGATAATAGCCATATCCCATCGGCTGCATGAGAGCCAATGCGGCGAAAATCCAGGCGAAACAAAAAGCCAACGACTTGCCCCAAAATAAAGGAGAAGAGCGTGGAATTAGAATGACTTTTAAAATTTCGGGTGATGCAAAATGCATTTGTCGCCGCAGGCGGTATTGAAATAGACTCCAAAACAACCATAAAAATAGTGGAACGGCGAAAAACAAATAGGCGGCTTCAGGGAATCCATAGCGAATGTCTTGCGGGCTCACGGAAACCTCCTGAACAGTGAGGCGTTCAACAGCGCTGAAATAAGCAGCAGTCCCATCCCTAAGGCGATGAATATCGGGTAAGATGAAACGCGTCGGTATGACTGAGGCTGCTTATCCTTAGAAATGGCCTCCAGTGATGATTCAGGGGGAAGACCGCTTTTTTCCAAAGAATTGATGTCCGCATAGATCTGATCCAAACTATTGGAGCTGTCCATTAAATAGAATTTCCCCCCCGTGAGTTGGGTGGCATGCTGCATTTGACGCCTCTGTGGAGCGAATTCAGCGGAAACCAAAGAGGGTTCAACATTAATCACATAAAGGCGCGCTTTTTTTTCTTTAGCGTACTGCGCCGCTTCCACCGGGTCGATATTGCGAAGGCGTTTGCCTTCGTCCAATGGACTTGGAGCATGAAAACCGTCTGTAATAAGAATCATGATGGCGCTTTTGATTTCATATGCGGGAGCGTCAGTTCCAATTAAATCCTGAGCGTAATGGCGCGTAGCCGCAATGATGTTGGCGGTTTTAAAGATCGCATAACCCATGGCGGTGCCATCTTGGTCCTTATCCGATACGACCTGCAAATCTGCAAGATCTTTGATGATTGCAGCATGATCGAGGGTTAATGGGGACAGTACATGCGCCGTCCGTGCAAATTCGACTAGCCCGATAAGATCATTAGGCCGCTCTTCAACAAATTGCGTGGTGATGCGTTTCAACAGGTCGATTTTGGGAATTTTCATGGCGCTTCCATTGGAAGAAGAAATTTTGACCTCTTCCCGCATCGAACCGGATTGGTCAACGATTAGGTAGATGGCGATGCCTTCGCTCGGCATTCCCGATGAGGGCGTTTTACGTGAAATCAGCAAGTGGAGATCAAGAAACGCTAATGCGAATAGCCCTAAGGCTCCATATTGCAACCATTTGGGCAGAGTCGCCATTGTCATGCGCCATGAAGGGGCTGCAACAGAAAGGTTGGAAAGATCGGAAAAAAACAGACAAGGGATGGGGTGTTTAACGCTCCAGCGCGCGATTCCCAGGCATGCAATAAAGAACGCCGCGGCCAGCAGACATGCAAAATAATCGATTTCAAAAAACGTTCCCATCATAATGCGCAGTTTACGCAAAAAAAAGATAAGAATCCAATGATAACGAATAAGTTTTTTAATTTCTTTCTTGGATGAATAATTGCTTTTGATGTACACGAAATCCCAACGTTTTATGCCGTCCTTTCAGGACTCAGCTCTTTGGTTGGATGACCCAGGCCTCCGCTTCGCTGCGGCCTGGGCTGTAACATTCCGGTCCTCCGGACCTCAGGACGTTGACCAGGGATGGTTGAGGCGGATTTGAAGAATCAAATTTTTGCCTTTAGGCATTGCTTAAATCGTCCCGAGGTCCGGAGGACCGGAATGTTACAGCCCAGGTCGCAGCGAAGCGGAGGCCTGGGTGAAAATAATAAAAACCCGAGTCCTGAAAGGACGGCATAATTGGAGGTAATCAAATGTCACAATCACTGGTGGATATCATTCTACATCTTGTTTTCAGCACAAAAGAACGTCATCCTTGGATCAAACCCGATGTTGAAGAGGAGTTGCATCAATACATCTGTGGGGTATGCCGCAATCTAAATTGTCCGGTTATAAAAATCAATGGAGTAGAGGATCACATTCATGTGCTGCTTCAATTAGGAAAAACAATACCCATCAGCAAAATCATATCCGAAATGAAATCAAGTTCCTCTCGTTGGATAAAAACAAAAGGCGGTCATTACAGCGATTTCGCCTGGCAAGGCGGTTATGGAGGGTTTTCTGTCTCCAGACCAAGCCTAGAAGGTGCAAAAAAATATCTTTCTTTGCAAAAGGAACACCATAAAACTGTCACTTTCAAGGAAGAGTTTGTAGCTATGCTGCAGCGAGCCAAAATTCCATATGATGATAAATATTTGTGGGATTAATTTATGCCGTCCTTTCAGGACTCAGCTCTTTGGTTGGATAACCCAGGCCTCCGCTTCGCTGCGACCTGGGCTGTAACATTCCGGTCCTCCGGACCTCAGGACGATTTAAGCGCGTTTGAAGATCAAAATTGACATCAGGACCTGCTTAACCGTCCTCAGGTCCGAAGGACGGAATGTTACAGCCCAGGCCGCAGCGAAGCGGAGGCCTGGGTGACAATAATAAAAACCCGAGTCCTGAAAGGATGGTATGAAATAACGCATCACCAGTGATTATTATTCAAATTCCCAAATGCGCCAGCTAAATTAGTCAATTGTGCACCTAAATTAACTAAAGCTAAGCCTGCATTGCCATGGTTAATATAAGGGTTAATGTGATTGTTAATATAATTACCCAAAGCATGTGCGCCATTATTTTGATGATTAATATTAATATATTGATGCCATTGATTTCCATGAACTCGTGGAGCTCGCGGCGCTCTTTTTGGCACATGCGCATAAATGTCGGGCTGCGGAGTGAGAGTCAGCGCTCTTATCGTAACTAAGAGGTGCGTAATGGCCTCACGTGAAATTCTAGGGGTGGCTTCGTCATCTTCATTTTTAACAAACACAACGTCATTTAAATAATCCAACTCAATCTTTCTTCTGATGGCCCCCTCGACGACATCCCATTTCTGCGGTTTGTCTACAGCAGCGACTCCATGTTGTTTCAACAAGCAACTCAACTGGCATTTGATAAATTCATCAGGAGACGTCAGATTTTTTATGGATGCTTGAAGTTCTTTTCTTATAGAACCCTTGTCTTCATCATCGCGTTCATCACTTTGCTTAAGCTTGTGAAGCGGCGACCCTTTTTTTGCTGTTAGAATAGCGGCGTCAATCGCCTTTTCCACCTCGTCCCAGTTTGTAGGGTCGGCCAATACGCCTATGTCATATTGTTTAGTGATATTTTCACGAATATATCGCTTTATTTCGTCGAGTAATTTCCCATTAGCCTTCATCGCTTCCAGCTCTTTCTTACGCTTATCATATTCAGATTTAATTGTTCCCAAGGATTTTTTCTTTTCCGGAGGCATGTTGTCCTTAAACCATTGAATGAGAAATTCGCGATCAGCTTCGTTTTCGATAATCACATCACCATCATGCCCAGGCCCGCCATTTATGCGCTGTGTAGCCTCATTGATAATGACAGTAGATGGATACGCTTCCTCACATGCTTTCAATATTTCTTGCTGAACATCTTCTCGTGCATATGTGTCGTTTTCAAATTGATCTTTATATTCATAGGCGCGGACATCCACTCCAAATTTCGGTCCTATAAATTTATTGCCCGCTATTGTAGCATGCACATCTGCCTCATTTCCCCCCTGGTTTCGATCTATCTCATATTGATAAACCGTGCCCTCAAGTATAACTTTTCGACGTTTTGCAAGCGTTTGCCACATAATCGCATCAATAGTCTCCACCTCAATATTAACCTGTTGTCCCGTTACATCGTAATATGGGGCAAGAATGTTTCCTATAAATCGACCGCCGCAATGTTTGCCTGCAGCCGCTATTTGCACCAAAGCGGCTGAACGATCGGCAGGGGGACGACTTCTCAATCTATAAACGATATGCTCCAAAGCCCGTGTTATATTGTCAAAAAAAGCCTTATGTTCCACAGGGTCTGCAGGAGCTCCCCAAAAACCGGGAGGACGAGCTTGTACATTTTTAATAAGCGAAGCTAGAGCTGCACGCGCGTTCTCTGGACTCATCACAGCGCCCTCATCCAGCACTGTCGCAGGGGAGACATAATTTTTATGCGTTGTGTCAGTAAAGTTTAATTGATCAAACATTGTTGTCAATTCATTCAACTTTACGGTTACGCCTGGAGGCAAGGGAGGGATGACCGGAGCTGTCTTTTCGACAAGGGGGATGTTAATATGCGGCCGATTCATATAGATATTTTTTTCTAATGGGGTATAGAAAGACGTTAGTTGTTCTTCGGTTGCTTGGCCCAAGAACCTGTCGGGATTGGCTTTATAAAACGCAGCGAGAGGACCGGCGACTGTCAATTCATGAAATTCGCGTCTAGGGTTTTCATCAACTAACCCAATGAGATTAAGATGCTGTAAAACTTTAGGTATTTCGGCTCCCTCTTCACTCCAACCGTTGTTGGCTGTTGTGTAACATAACTGCAGTGCAAACTTGCTGCATTCCGCAATCACTTTAGCGCGCGCTGGATCGACAAGATAGGTCATCCATTGCTTGACGCCTTCTTCTCCAAAGATAGTTTTGAAAAACTCTTCACCCTTATCAAAAAGATCAAATTTTAAAGTATTCAACCAGAGGACAACTCGTCCCCGTTCTTTTTCAGTCAGCTCACCATATGTAGGAATTTTACTCAGTAATATTTTTACTCTTCCAACATCATCTAATATTTTTCTTCTTTCAGCATTCTCTAATATTTTTATTCTTTCAGCATCATCTAATATTTTTTTCCTTGCAGCATTATCTATTTCATTTAGATTTTTAGCCAAATATTTCATTAAACCGATCTCTATTCTTCGATCAGTTTTTTCAAGCTTCTGATCTTGTGATAGCAGAATCGTGAAAAAATCATTTCTAGCTGAACCCAAAGAGCCATAATGCTGAGAGGCGGCGTTATATAACGCCTGTTGCAGCTCAAAATACACCATATCAGCGCCATTCAATTTAGCTACTGCATTCAACAAAGTTTTCCACTGTTCTATAGGCGCTTTTTCCCATTCAGGCAGCGCAATTTTTCTTGCCAACATCGTTTCCGTTATTTGCATAAAACGCTTTTTTTGCGCGTCGTTCAGTTCGGCAAAACGGGTGAGCATCAAAACAGAAAACGTTTTGGCAAACTCCGGCTCCTCAAGCGCAAGATCGATGTCCGCAGAAGCGGATAATGTGACTTGAAGCAAATATTTCGAAAGAGTCGGGAAAGAGGTGAATTCTTCTTGCATTTCCGCCAAATTTTGAATTAACGCCGCACATCCTAATCCTGTTTTTGCATCCCCTGTTTTGAGTTGCTCGATGATCTGGTTTTCCAAGGGTGCAACATTTATGTTTTTATATTTGAACCGAGTCAAGCCGCAGGTGATAATCCGAATGAGCGCATCGAGAAAACGCAGCCAACGGCTTTGGTCTATTTTTGTATTACGAAGATCATAGAGTTTGTTGATATGGCGTACATTAACAGCCAGATGGAGCAGTTGCGCTTCTTTCAATCCCGATAGGGCTTCCGGCGACATGCAAGCGTTTACGTTCTTCGCCATCCGCCGCACTTTGAACATCGTATTGTTGGCAAGGGCGGCGTCGGCGCCAATGGCGCAAAATGTTTTCTGCTGAGACTCATATGCAAGATATTCGTTGTCTTTCAAGGAAAAATTCACTTCGTGCAAAAGGCCTTGCCTTGCTTCATTATTGACGCCCATTGGATTCCCTTTTTATAATATTATTTTACAAACACATAAAATACAAATTTATCGACATTATAAACTAAAATATTCAAATTGTCAACACATATAATTTATATGATTTATTGCCACTTTATTACCAACTCATTTTCTTCTTTAAAAAATCAAAAAAACCAGCTTTCGAACTGCTCGCTTTGGAATCAATCAGTATTTGTTGATTGATCAACATATCGATCACACCACGACGAGATATTTTTCCTGAGTCTACGGTTTGGAAGATGGCGACCGAATCGACGTATTCTTGCTGGATCATTTTTTCGATAGCGTCTTTCACAGCATCCTTCTTTTGGGGATGCTTTATCGGAGCGATATTTTTGCTTTGCAATAAGATATTAAGTTGCAGGTTGATATATCCATCTCGCTGCGCTAATAATGCAACATCCTCTTGAAGCTTGCGCTTTGCTGCGCCTTTGTCAGCTGCATCGGTATTTTCATTTTGAATTAACTGCTGTAAAAAAAGTGACGTCTTTGTTTTTTTCGTCCGGACCGCCTCTATCGCCGCATCAATTGCAGCTTCCACCAGCTTTGCATTTTCAGGATTCGCAACGCTTTTAACGCCATATTTTGCCAGAATTTTATTATTGATATGATCACTTATTTCTTTTTGAATATTTTTAGAAGACATCTCCAACAATTCTTTTTTTCTTGCCAGATACTCAGGCATTATTTTTTCTTGCAATGTTTTAATTTTATCTTTTGTCCATTCTTGCGGAGCATTGTCTCTGCACCAATCAGAAAATTTTTGCCGATCTTCCAGCTTCACTAACCCATTAACGTAATCTTGCACGGCGTCAATGATCACTGAAGCGGGGTACTCATCTTGACACGCCTTCAATAATTTGTCAGGATCCTTCAACTGATAGTTCTTATACTTCTCATACTCGTCTGTATGACCAAATATTTTGGCGCGGTTTAAGCCAAACCGTGGTCCAATCGCTTTCTTGCCGGCTTTCAGGAGATGAACATCCAGTCCACCGTCACCCCAACCGGATACCGCTTCATGTTTATACAGTTGTCCATCCACGATTAGTTGACGTTTGTTTTCAAGAACATGTCTCACGATTGCAGGAACTGATTCCGCTTCCATATCACAAGCGATCCCGAATAATTCGTTATATTGAGTGTCGATGACGCCTTGCAACGCCTCGGCGCAAGCGTTGTGTATCTTAATAATCGCACGAAAAATATGGGAACAACTGGCGGGTGGACGCTCTCTTAATTTGAGGATAATGTGTTTCAATTGCAATGTCAGAGTGTCCCAAAATTCGATTCTTTCCTTCTCATTTCCCGGAACGCCGGCATATTTATCAGATTTTGGACGCTTGATTATTTGATTTACAGCCCATTCAAGAGGGCCCTTTGCATAACTCCATTCAGGCATCTCTTTGGGGTTCAGATAGTTGGGATTTTTAGGATCTGTAAAATTAATTTTTTCAAAAATCTCAACAAATTCACTTAGTTTATCGACTATTTGACCTTTAGGCAATGGAGGGATGGGAGGAGCGTTGTTTTCCGTTAACGGAATTTTGATGTGATCGAGATTTACCTGTAAGTGTTTTTCGAGAGGATGAAAATAGAGAGCCCGCTGTTCCGGCCTGACATGCATCAAATATCTGTCGGGCGCTTCATTAAATAGCGGAGCCAGTGGACTAGCCGTTGTTAATTCCTGAAATTGCTCATTCTTAATCCATAACAAGTTGAGCTGTTCCAAAATACGACGTATCGC
>Ga0207104_1294_pt1 | contig 10928 bp, 9 predicted proteins | sample Alteio_BWMinHeat_79_FD_153538 | JGI IMG/M metagenome (GOLD analysis project Ga0207104, IMG submission 153538) | Enriched cells from forest soil in Barre Woods Harvard Forest LTER site, Petersham, Massachusetts, United States -... | ecosystem: Environmental > Terrestrial > Soil > Temperate forest >...
GCAAATTACTGATTGCAAGCCTTGCAGGCAAAAATGTGTGCTTCGCAGGTGTTTCAAATGCAGTACGTGATGACTTGCGAAAAAATTTATGGTTTATTCCTTCAAATCGTATCCATACCTTGTACAACATGATTGATGTGGAACTCACCGAGCCGCAATTATTTTCACGGGAGAAGGCACGCGAGGAATTACATCTTGCAAACGATGCCTTTATCTTTGCAAATCTTGGCAGGCTCGTCAAAAACAAGGATCACGCCACACTCATCAGGGCATTTGCTGCAATCAGGCCGCATTGTCAAAATGCAAAATTACTGATTCTTGGTGCAGGTGAACTCGAAACATCACTGAAACAATTGGCAGAATCGCTAAATATAAAAAATGAAGTGATTTTCACTGGCTTTGTTAAAAATGGATTTCGCTACATGAAAGCTTTCGACTGTTTTGTACTCTCTTCCACACAGGAAGCCTTTGGACGCGTGCTGCTCGAAGCCATGATTGCAAAATTGCCAGTGATTGCAACACGAGTGCATGGCATTCCAGAAGTGCTTGGCAATATGGGCACACTGATTGAAGCGAAAGATATTAATGGATTCGCAAAAGCCATGCAGGATGTCTATCAATCCTCAGCAGCTACACAGAAAATACAGGTCGAAAAAGCCTATGAACATGTGCTGAATCATTTTTCCATTCCGGTATTTCGCAAACAATTTTGGCAAATTTTTCACGCATTTAAATGAACCAGGTTCGTCGGCTGGCATCCTGAATGCATTGTCTGTATAATGCCCGAATACTAAAAACTTGATGAGGAGTGTAATGGACAGTCAATTCTTGCCAAAAAACCATTCTGATTCTGCCCAATTTTTAAATGAATTATCAGGCCGTGCAGCTGTCATCGATACCCTTGATGATACAAAAGATCGCCCTCCCACTGAAAAGTTGCGGATGTTATTAAATAGCAAAGACCGATATGACAAAAAAATTGCGTTCCAGTATCTCAAAGAGGGAGCGGATCCCAATATACAAGATCAGGATGGCAATACTCTCCTGCATCATCTGATTCAATCGGATGCAGAAATAAAAAAAATCTGTGAGTTAATCCATCAATACAAGGCTACTATTGAGATCAAAAACCATCAGGGAAAAACAGCAATTGAATGCATGCGTGATGGTACTTATGGCAAATTCAAAAGAGACAGGGAAGATAAAATCATCGAGCTTGTCTCAAACACTTATAACAACAGCGGAGGCAAATATTATCAGGAAAAAAATTTAACCAAGGCAATAGAATTTTTCAAAAAAGCCATCAAAATAAACTCAGGTTTTCTTATGGGTTACAGTAACCTTGCAATCTGTTATCTGGAAATTGGCATGATCGATGATGCACTTCAGACTGCGCAATATGTCATCAACAACCTGGATAAAAATCATGAGCCGGTATGCTCCGCACTTGGCCGCATTTATACTCAGCTAAAACAGTATGAATTGGCCATTCAGTATTTCAACAAGGCAATCGAACTAAAAAATCCCAGAGCAAAAAATCTTTACCTGAATCTTGGAAATGCCTATTTTGAGATGGGAAATTACGAACAGGCAGTGACAGCTTATGAAAATCAGATTGAACAGACGCCGAAACAAGCAGAAGCTTACATCAAGCGTGGGAATGCCTACAAAAAACTTGCAAAGCATGATCTTGCCATGCAGGATTACCAGCAAGCCATGCAGAATTACCAACAAGCCTTGACCATCAATCCTGATGAAGACATTGCCCCCCTCAATGAATTTTTGAATTCTGATGAGCTAAGCATGGTATCCAAACCCGCACTGATTGATACCATTGTAAAAATTCCTGGTGAGGATAAACGAAATTCCCTGCTTGAAAAATGTAATGACGAAAATACTCCCCTGGGTGAACGCATGCATCAGCCTGAAGGATTGCTTGCCAAAGCCATGTGCTTATTTGGCTATAATCCCCAGGATTACGAGATAACCCGATGCGACAAGAGCAAGGGCAATTTAAAGCGTGTCAATGATCTGCTTGGCAATGATGGAAAAGAGCAAGCTGATGCTGACAATCTGAAATGCGAGCTTTCTCTTGCGGAAGAGAACAGAAAACCTGAGAATGATGCGGTTAGTCGGGAAGATCAAATATTTGGATTATAACAGAGCTCTTCAATCACAAAAACTTTAATTACACTGGACATAACTACTCGCTCCGTCATTGCGAGGGCGTAGCCCGTGGCAATCCAGCTTTAAAATATCGTCATTGCGAGGAGCGTTTTTTGCGACAAAGCAAAAAAGCTGGATTGCCACGGGCTACGCCCTCGCAATGACGGAGCTCAGGAAATACAGGTCGAAAAAGCCTATGAACATGTGCTGAATCATTTTTCCATTCCGGTATTTCGCAAACAATTTTGGCAAATTTTTCACGCATTTAAATGAACCCGCGTCAGCTGGCATCCTGAATGGATTGTCAGTATAATGCACGAATATTAAAAACTTGATGAGGAGTGTAATGGACAGTCAATTCTTGCCAGAAAGCCATTCTGATTTTGCCCAATTTTTAAATGAGTTATCAAGCAGTGCAGCTGTCATCGATACCATTGATGATACAGACGATCGCCATCCAACTGAAAAGTTGCGAATGTTATTAAATAGCAAAGACCGATATGACAAAAAAATCGCATTCCGGTATCTCAAAGAGGGAGCGGATCCCAATATACAGGATCAGGATGGCAATACTCTCCTGCATCAGATGATGCAATCGGATGAAGACGTAGGAAAAATTTGTGAGTTAATCGATGAATACAAGGCTGATATTGAGATCAAGAACCATCAGGGAAAAACAGCAATTGAATGCATGCGTAAGGGTACTTATCGCAAATTTAGATGGGAAGATAAATTCATCAACCTTATTAGAAGATACAGGGAAGATGATATCATCAACCTTGTCTCAGGCACATATAACAACCGAGGAGCCAAATATTGTCAGGAAGAAAAATTCACCACGGGGATAGAATGTTTCAAAAGGGCCATCAAAATAAAACCAGGTCATGTTCTTTATTACCGTAACCTTACATTAAGTTATTTGGCAATTGGCATGATCGATGATGCACTTCAGACTGCGCAATATGTCCTCAACAACCTGAATAAAAATCATGCTGAACTCTGGTCCACACTTGGACGTATTTATGCTCAGCTAAAACAGTATGAATTGGCCATTCAGCATTTCAACAAGGCAATCAACCTACTAAAGTACAAAACAAAAAATCTTTACCTGCAGCTTGGAAATGCCTATTTTGAGATGGGAAATTACGAACAGGCAGTGACAGCCTATGAAAATCAGATTAAACAGACGCCGAAACGAGCAGAAGCTTACATCAAACGTGGAATTGCCTACGCAAAACTTGCAAAGCATGATCTTGCCATGCAGGATTACCAGCAAGCCTTGACCATCAATCCTGATGATGCCTCCGTCAATGAATTTTTGAATTCTGATGCGGTAAGCATGATATCCAAAACCGCACTGCTTGATATCATTAAAAAAATTCCTGGTGAGGATAAACGAAATTCCCTGCTTGAAAAATGTAATGACGAAAATACTCCCCTGGGTGAACGCATGCATCAGCCTGAAGGATTGCTTGCCAAAGCCATGTGCCTTTTTGGCTATAATCCCCAGGATTACGAGATAACCCGATGCGACAAGAGCAAAGGCAATTTAAAGCGTGTCAATGATCTGCTTGGCGGCGATGGAAAAGAGCAAGCTGATGCTGGCAATCTGAAATGCGAAATTTCTCTTGCGGGAGAGAACAGAAAATCTGAGAGTGATGAGGATAGTCGGGAAGATCCAATATTTGGATTATAAAAAATGACAATGAAGCACAGCATGCCTTTTTGGATCCAGACCGTATTATTGCAGAAGATATTGAACATAGCATGAATGAGAAACGATATTTTTGCTTTGGGAAAATTAATAATAGAATTATGACTGTTAGATTCACATACAGAAATAATTTGATTCGTATTATCGGCGCTGGCTACTGGAGAGAGGGGAAGAAAATATATGAAAACACACAAAAAGCAAAAATACACTAATTTAAAAATCGGCAAGATAAAAATCATCAATGATTTTTTACCGCCACCTGAGGATTTGATCATGAAAGAGGAAACCATTAAAGTAACTTTGTCATTAAGCAAATCCAGCGTGGAGTATTTTAAAAACTTGGCTCAAAAGAAACATACTCAATATCAAAAAATGATAAGAATATTACTGGACAAATATGCTGCGCATTATCATCGATAAAATCAGGGTTCGTCGTTGCGAGCCGCTTTTTGGCGAAGCAATCCAGTTTTTTTTCAGGTTAAGCAAAAGAACTGGATTGCTTCGCCAAAAAGCGGCTCGCAACGACAAACCTTCTTGTACGGCCTCGTAACGACGAAGCTTCTAGTACGGCTTCGCAACAACGAAACCTGATTTATGCAACGCCGTTATAAGATGAAATTTAATCTAGAAAAATTCCAGCATTTTTACCATGCCTGACAATTCCGTATCACGAACTTCAGGACGGGCCTGAATCAGCAAGTGCAGCATGACATTTAAATCATCCTTGATAGCCTGTTTAAATACCATTTCATCCACACGAGCGCTTTCATAACTGGAATAATTTCCCACTCCGCGCATTTCAATTTCGATGGTTTCTATTTCACTGTCAATAACATGAATCATCTTCATGATGCATTTCACCACATCATTTTTTTCAAAATAGGAACTTCTATGGGTAATTTTCAGGGATTGCCCGATGATTTCCTGCAATTGATTTAATTCATGATTATAAAGATTTAATTTTTTTCTTTTGATTCTGGTTTTGATTTCTTCCAGATTTTTCATTAATTCAGCGAGAATAGCCTTATTCCTTTTCATGGCTGCAGACTCCGTTCTTAAAATTATCTGGTTATTGTAACGGAAAAAATGGGGAGAATTCTTAAGATGAAAAAGTATTTTTAAACTTTCTGCCAAATCAATTACTTGTTTACGAACACGGCGTTGCGTAAATGCGGTATCGTCGTTGCGAGGCCTGTCATTGCGAGCGCTTTTCAGCGAAGCAATCGCAGGCCTCGCAACGACGATACCGCATTTACGCAACAACGCCTACGAACACAGTGCTGATTCTGGAATCATAAGCTTCCATGCATGTTCAATAATACTCTCAAGTCCTTGATATTGCGGGATCCAGCGCAATTCACGTTTCGCCAATGCAGCATCTGCAACAAGCATGGCGGGATCACCTTCCCTGCGTCTGCCAATTTCAACAGGAATTTTCTGCCCAGTAATTTTTCTTGCCGCCTCAATCACTTGCATCACTGAATAGCCCCGGCCTGTACCAAGATTGCAAATAATATTTTTTTTATTTTCCATCATCACATTCAATGCCCTTAAATGCGCATCACAAATATCCATGACATGCACATAATCACGCACACAAGTGCCATCTTCTGTGGAATAGTCATTACCGAATACCGTGACATGCGGGCGCAAACCTGCTGCTGCCTGCAGGACAATCGGAATCAGATGTGATTCTGGTTCATGACGTTCAGCAAGCCTTCCTTGCGGATCTGCACCAGCCGCATTGAAATATCGCAGGATGGCATACTGCATATCGCCATTTTTTCCAAGATCCTTCAGGATTTCTTCCAGCATCCATTTGCTTTTGCCATAAGGATTAACTGGTGCAAGCGCATGCGATTCACTGAGAATGCCCTGCTTCGATTCTCCATATACCGCAGCGCTTGATGAAAAAATAAAATTTCTGACATCATGTTTCATCATGACATCGAGCAATTGAATGCTTGCTGCCACATTATTCTGATAATATTTCGCGGGAAATCTGACAGATTCTGCCACTTCAATGAATGAGGCAAAATGCATGACGGCAGCAAAGGAATATTGTGAAAATAATGCTGACAGCAATTCTGCATCCGCCATTTCTCCCTGCACAAATTCAGCATGGATGACAGCATCGCGATGTCCCTTGCTCAAATTATCCAGCACCACCGGAAAATATCCTGCACGCTGCAGGGTCAAGACCATGTGCGATCCAATGTAACCTGCGCCACCCACTACCAGTACACATTTCCTAATATGCATTGCGATTTAAAAATCCCCGAAAAAACGTAAGAAAAATAATTTTCAGATCAAATCCAAGAGACCAGTTGTTGATATAGTACAAATCATATTCCACACGCTTTTCCATTTTGATCAAGGTATCTGTTTCACCACGCCAGCCATTCACCTGTGCCCAGCCGGTAATGCCAGGCTTGACATGATGACGCTGCATATAGTCATGAATCGCATCCTTGTATCTTTCATTATGTGCAAGTGCATGCGGTCTTGGACCCACAATGGACATGCGCCCTTGCAGTACATTAATAAATTGCGGCAATTCATCCAGACTGCTGCGCCGCAGGAATCGTCCAAACGCTGTTACGCGTTTATCATCCATCGTTGCCTGCGTCACCTGATTATCTTCTTCGGCATGTATCACCATCGTTCGAAACTTGTAAACATTAATGACTCGCCCATCCCAGCCATGACGTCTTTGCTTGAAAAAAACGGGGCCGGCTGAACTTAGTTTCACAGCAAGTGCAAGCAAGGCAAAAACAGGGAAAATCAGTACAAGAATAAGCGCAGCAAGAATTCTGTCTTCCATGGCCTTGATAAAACGATTCATGCCAAGCATGTGTGTGGAACGAATATTCAGCACAGGAAATCCCGCAACATCTGTCACTGAATGATTCAGCAAGTCCAGTCCGAAGATATCCAGCACCAGACGCGTGGTGATCGTGTGATGACGCAATTCAAATAAAATTTCCTTTACTCTTTTTTCTGCACTCAGCGGAAGTGCAAGCCAGATTTCATCCACATTATTTTGCTTCAGATAATCACACAGCCTCTCAGGCGTTTGCATGACAGGGACATGATGAATCATGGCAGGTTTTTCACTTGCATGATCATCCATAAAGGCGATGATACGAAAGCCTGTCCACAAGGCTTGCTGTACGGTATCTGCAAATTTCATTCCGAGATCATCTGCTCCGACAATGACAACCAGACGTTCATTCAGGCCGCGTGCACGCATATAGCGCAGGAACAGCAACAAACTGCAGCGAAGCAAGATCGACAGGACGAGAATGGATATCATCCAGTAAATAAACCAGGATCGTGAAAATTCTCCACCCGATTTGGTAAAGAATGAAAGGCCTGCCAGCATGAAACCCATCGCAGAAATGGCTTGCAGCAAGCTGATGCAATGCCTGATAAATCCTTCACCGCGCACAGAGGCATAAATGCTGAAGAAGGAAAAAATGAGTGGCGTGAGCAAGATGCCTATCGCGATGGCTGCAAGATAGGAGGAAGGCAGCAGGATTTGATTAAACCTGAAAGCATAGGCAGCCCAGCCCGCAAGCAAGACGGTCAGCATGTCCATCAATCGAATCAGCATGGAGATGATGCGTGAATATTCTTTTAGCAAGCCTTTAGGGAGCATGGGGTGTGTGCTATCCTTCGTGTTCGTTACATCATTGCGAGGAAGTCCGTCACAATAACGGGCCTCATTTTATTTGATTGATGGGTATTTATCCATGAAAACTGCGATTATCTGTGATTGGCTGGTGGCTGTGGGCGGTGCAGAAAAAGTCATCGCGCAAATATTACACTGCTATCCGGATGCCGATGTCTTTGCCGTGGTCGATTTTGTTGAGGCAGGCAAGCGGGATTTTTTGCAGGGAAAATCCATTAAAACCACATTTATTCAAAAACTTCCCTTTGCCAAAACCCGTTACCGCAGTTATTTGCCGCTCATGCCGCTTGCCATCGAGCAACTGGATGTTTCCGCCTATGATCTTGTCATCTCCAGCTCCCACGCTGTCGCAAAAGGTGTGCTGACCGGTCCCAACCAGGTTCATATCAGCTATGTCCACTCCCCCATGCGCTATGCCTGGGACATGCAGCATCAATACCTGCAGCAGGCGGGGCTTGATAAAAAAATAAGCGGGATCTTCGCCCGATATTTCCTGCATAAAATGCGGCTCTGGGATTTGCGCTCTGCAGCTGGTGTTGATCATTTCATTGCCAATTCGAATTTTATTGCACGGCGCATTGAAAAAACATATCGCCGCCAGGCAGATGTCATTTACCCGCCTGTCGATACCACAGGATTTGCCCCCGGTGGCAAAAAGGAAGACTTTTATCTCGCCGCTTCCCGCCTTGTTCCCTATAAGCGCATTGATTTGATTGTGGAAAGTTTTCGTGAAATGCCAGACAACAAATTAATCGTGATTGGGGATGGACCCGATTTTGAAAAAATAAAAAGCAAGGCAGGAAAAAATGTCAGGCTCATGGGATATCAATCTGATGAATGTCTCATTTCCCACATGCAGCGCGCAAAAGCCCTGATTTTTGCTGCAGAAGAAGATTTTGGCATTATTCCGCTTGAAGCCCAGGCTGCAGGCACAGCTGTCATCGCCTACGGAAAAGGCGGAGCGCTGGAAACAGTACGTGATATCAGCCATGCAAAGCCAACGGGTATTTTTTTCCCGGAACAAACTGCGAAAGCCATCTGTGCAGCAGTGACGGAATTTGAAGCAAATCCTGCTCCCTATGCCCTTGAAAATTGTGTGGAAAATGCTGCACGTTTTTCACCAGAAAAATTCCGCGAACGGCTCAGGGATTATGTGGCAGAAAAGATGGAAAATCGTAATTGAGGCGTGGTATTCTTCGTGGCCTTATCGTGTCTTGTGCATAATGAAGTTCAGCAAGGAGGCCTTCCCCCACAGGGGGAAGGTGTCCGAAGGACGGATGGGGGAATATATATTGCATTGCAATTTTTATCCCCCCTTCCGTCCTTCGGACACCTTCCCCCTGTGGGGGAAGGCCTCCTTGCTGAACTTCATTATGCACACGAGTCAAGCAGAGAAAAAAAATGTCCGTCAATGAAAATATCATTCAACAATCTGCAGGATTATCTGCCTCGAAAGACAATCCCGACAACATCATTTTCCCCCCTGTTTCCCAGCGTCAGCTCGCCCTGCAGGATATCAGCAAAGGTTTCCTGTCATGGCATATCTGGCTCATGCTCGCATGGCAAGACATTAAATTACGTTATCGCCGTTCAATCCTTGGGCCTTTCTGGATCACCATCAGCATGGCTGTCACGGTTTACACCATGGGTTTTTTATACGGCCATCTTTTTCACATGGATTTGCAGCAATATTATCCTTATCTCGTCAGCGGCATGCTGACCTGGGCATTGATTTCATCTGCCATTACTGAACTCACGGATACATTTATTACTTCTGATGGATTACTGAAACAAATCAAATTGCCCTACAGTCTATATCTGCATCGCGTGATTGCACGCAACATGATTATCTTTTTTCACAATCTGCTTGTCATGCTTCCCATTTATTTTATTTTTCATGAGGGAGCAAAATTCAATTTCAATACTCTATTAATTCTGCCAGGACTTGCCATTCTTTACCTGAATGCCTTTATTTATGGCCTTGTGCTTGCAATGATCGGTGCACGCTTCAGGGATATTTCCCAGATCATCAAAAGTCTGGTGCAAATTATTTTCTTTGTGACGCCCATCATGTGGAATCCATCCATTCTTCCAGAAAAATACAAACTTTTTGTCATGCTTAATCCTGTCTACTCTTATATTGAATTGGTGCGAGCACCGCTCACTGGAAAGCTGCCCGCAGCTTTCACCCTCGGCATGACAGGATTGCTAACAATCATTGGCATCATGATTTGCGCACGCCTGTTTGTGCCTTATCGTTCCCGCATTATTTACTGGTTATAAATCATGGCTAGAATTGACTTAAAAAATGTATCTGTCAGTTTTCCGGTGTTCAACATCAATGGACGTTCATTGAAAAAATGTTTTTTGCGTGTTGCCAGCGGTGGTGCGATTGTCCAGGATGCCAACCAGCATGTGGTGGTCCATGCGCTAAATAACATTTCACTTTCCCTGCGTGATGGTGACCGCCTCGGATTGATTGGTCATAATGGCTCAGGCAAAAGTACTTTTTTGCGCCTGCTGTCACAAATTTATGAACCGAATAACGGTCATATCAACATTGCAGGCCGTGTTTCATCCATGCTGGATCTCATGCAAGGCATAGAAGCAGAATCCACCGGTTATGAAAATATTTTGACACGCGGCACCATTTTAGGCTTGTCGAGAAAGGAAATCCGGGATAAAACCCAGGAAATTATTGAGTTTAGCGGACTTGGGGATTATCTCTCCATGCCCTTGCGAACTTACTCTTCCGGCATGATGGTCAGACTCGCCTTTTCCATTTCAACCTGCATCAAGCCTGATATTTTATTGATTGATGAAATTTTTGGCGCAGGTGATGCAGATTTTATGGATAAGGCCAGAAATAAAATGATTTCATTGCTCGATCAATCCAGCATTGTCGTCATGGCCACCCATTCGGATGAATTAATCCAGGAATTTTGCAACAAGGCCTTGTTATTGGAAGGCGGATGTATAAAATACTTTGGCGATGTGAATACTGCGCTTGATATGTATCACGGTAAAGTGGCATAGGTTGGGGTGTAGGTTGGGCTGAGCGTTTCAAAGCCGTTCGCCCTGAGGAGGCCCAACTCGCACTTTAAATCCTTGAGAAAGTTCAAGGGCCGTCTCGAAGGGTGTATATAAAAAATATTTTTTTGCAAAAACAAAAAACTGATATGAAGCCCTTCGAGACGGCCCTTGAACTTTCTCAAGGATTTAAAGTGCGAGTTGGGCCTCCTCAGGGCGAACGGATTTGATGAATATTTGTCACGATCCGTCAGATCCTGGCTTGCATAATTTACCCTGCAGAAAAAATCTTCATATACAATATTTCCATTAACTTGTCTGAAG
>Ga0207104_1295_pt1 | contig 10873 bp, 17 predicted proteins | sample Alteio_BWMinHeat_79_FD_153538 | JGI IMG/M metagenome (GOLD analysis project Ga0207104, IMG submission 153538) | Enriched cells from forest soil in Barre Woods Harvard Forest LTER site, Petersham, Massachusetts, United States -... | ecosystem: Environmental > Terrestrial > Soil > Temperate forest >...
AAATTCACATTTTTCATAAAATCGTTGCGCTCGCTTCAGGTGCGCTACTGTTCCTAAATACAATTGTTTGAAGTTATGCTTTAGTGCTGCTTTGAGCAACGTATTTAATAGTTTTTGAGCCGTATTTTTGCCTGACATCACTGAGTACATTCTATTTCCTATAAAAATTCATTCAAATTAATTTGCTCTATATGATGGATATATAAGGAGTTTTAGATCGGATGTTGATATTTACAAAAAAGCCTATGACATATATCCATCAAAATTCAAGAGCCGCATTTTAAAGAACTGTAGGTGAGCTGGCAACGCCAGTATTTTCCATCGAGCTAAATCGACCTTGGCCGATCCTTCAGTCATGGTAGCGATAGATTGTGAGTTATTAGTAAGCGGTGTTTTAGTTTCAATTGCCACATTATTCTCCATGATGGTTCAATCAGGACCAGTTTGTGCGGGAGATCTTGTTCAATATAGGATTGGAGCAGCCTTTTCATTTGGCCATTATGACATCAATTCCGTTTTAGTCAGGACCAAAACGGAATTGATGTCATAATGGCCAATTGCAGGTAATGGGGGATGCTTCGTTCTGCTGATCCATTCCACCAAGGTACTACTGCTGTGATTTCAAGCACCCTCTCCCCCACCCCTCTCCCGCAAGCGGGAGAGGGGAGTTTACGGCCTTTCGCGACAACCTCTGAAGGGAGAGGTTTTACATCCAAATCGGATAAATGTGTCGAAATTTTATCCTTGTAATTTTAAAGGTCATCTTTAAATTTGCAAGGATTAGTCGCATCCTCGCGCAGCATACAAAAAATGTCAATGTAAAAGCTTTAGAAAAATCAAGGATGAGTAATTTTTATAGCTTACCACCGAGAAATTTTTTTGAAATTGAGCATAAACAAGAAAATATGGCGGCTTTCTTTTCATCACAGTATGACAGAATACGAACTTATCTAAACATACGTCAGAACGGTGAGAGTCATCGGAGATAAGAACAAGGGTAACCCACAGTCATGAGAGTAAAGCGGGATGTAGGTTGGGCCTTGGCCCAACACGACGTACCAGGTTTGTAGATGTTGGGCCAAGGCCCAACCTACCTCGTTGCCAAAAATACGTGAGGATGACCGTGTCAAGGTTTATGGAAAGCAGCAATGAGGTTTGTGACAAAACTTAACGGCGTGATCAATTCATCTGACAACTTTAATTCCATTTGTGCCGCCTCCAAAGCACGCTGCTCTCTTTTTAAAGTCTCTTTATTAGTTATATCCCAGGTGACTTGATAAAGTTTGCGTTCGCCAGAAGGATAGACCGCTAGAAAATCAACCTCGTAACCTTCTTCGGTTTTGTAATAATAAATTTCCTTACACTTTTTTCTCAAGTGTAGATAGATGAAGTTTTCAAACAAACGACCCAAATTTTTGGAGTAGCCATATTGATAAGCGGTAGCCAGGCCGGTGTCGCAAGCATATATTTTTCTTGGATTAACCTGAGTTTTTCGCAACGACTCGGAAAAAATAGTCACAGTGAACGCAAGATAACAATCTTCGATATAACTCAAATAGTCATATAGCGTGGATTTCCCCAATTGGTAACCCTGGCTTTTTAGATCGTTGTACAATTTATTGACTGAAAAAAACAACTCACATTCTGCAGCATACTTCTGACTAAGTAGCGAATCAGCTGTGTGTTTTTTATCTGATATCTTTCTATGATGTCGCGTAATATGGCAACATCAACATATTCCTGCAAAACGGCTTGATACTCTGGCGATTGGGTGATGACAACTTCAGGGAAGCCGCCTGTCAATAAGTAGTTTTCCAAATGTTTGAGTAAGATGTCCTGTGATTTTTGACTAGCAATAAAAGTGGAAACAGGAACTTTTTTTACTTTTAAATATTCATTGAAATCAAACGGCCAAATTTCTGTTGGTAAGGAGCGCCCGCGCATGGAGGTGGCGATAGCGATAGTATCTTTTCATACATAAGCCATGTTTTGCCACATCGTCTTACTCCTATTGCCACTTGCGCCTTACCAGGCCATTCTTTGAAAGACTGTTCCCGCCCAATTAAACTAGTTTTGAGCGAACTGAGACGGTCTGTGAGTTCTTGTTGAATGTTAAGATAGAACTGTTGCATTAAAAGTTATCCTAATGTATTAGGATAAATTGTAGATATTTTATCCTAATACGCAAGTAAATATTTCAAAAGCTATTTGTGGGAGGCGGGCACAAGGGTCAACCTAAGCCCCTTTCAGCAATTCCAGCTAAGCAACTAACCAGAGGGTTTTAGGTGCTATTTAAAAATATTTTTCGTCCACTTTGTTTTTTCAGGGAAATCACCGAATGGAATCAAAGAAACCTAGCACAAGGAAGCACTTAAGTCTGCCAGGACTTTTGCGCTTCTTCAAATTATTTCCTCCGCCCATAACATCTCTAAGAATCTTTGCCAAGGAAGGCACTCGATGTTTGCTATTTTTTTTGGCTCTGGCTCAAATGAAACAATCATAGCTCGCTTTACACTATGGTCGTCCTGTAAAGTTTGAATTGCTTTAGTCGCGTGTTGATTAATACGTGATGAAGTTTTAACTTCGATAGCACATTCCATATCGCCCAGGATAAAATCTACTTCGAGTCCTGAGCTGGTACGCCAATAATGGAGTGGTAACTCTGGATTTTTGTAAGCTTGGTACGCTTTCAATTCCATAAAAATATAGTGTTCAAAAGCTTTACCAAATTCTCGGGAGCCAATTTTTGGCGTTTGTCGTGCGAGATAGTTAGCAAGTCCTACGTCGAATAAATAAAATTTTTCAGTCTCAACCAGGCGACGATCAGGCGTTTTTTTCCAAGGCTGAAGTCGGTGCCCAAGTAGCGTGTCTTCAAGAATTTGAAAATAGTTCCGGACCACTTTGGCGCTCACACCTGTTTCTCTGGCGACATTGGTGTAATTGAGTATTTCGCCAGAAGTGACAGAGGCAATGTGTAAGAACTCTGCAAAGCTTGGGATATTTTGCACCACCGCTTCCGCAGCGATTTCCTCTTTTAAGTAGTCAGCCACGTAAGCGCGTAAGTCTTGTATCGGATCTGTAGACAAGACATGTGGGGGTAACAATCCCGTTACCATGGCTTGTTCAATATTTAAGTTTTCTATTTCAGGAAAGCACAGTGGTGGCATGGTGTAACGCCATGCACGTCCACCCAACAGATTTGCGTGCTTCTTGCGCAATTTTCTTGCGCTAGACCCCGTCAATATGAACGACATATTCTTATTATCAATCAGCCACTGAACTTCATCCAAAATGTTTGGTACCTTTTGCACTTCATCTATGACGATCACACGATTGGTATCGCTATACCTTTCCCGGAGCAAAGACGGACGTGAGATATAGTCAGCGAATACATCGGTTTTTTAAGAGGTCAATGACGATAGCCGATTGCATGTTGGAGCGAATCCAAGTGCTTTTCCCCACTTTTCTGGGCCCCCATAGGAACGCAGATTTTCCTGGGGGTAAGTTGATTGCCAATAGTCTCTGCTTTATTTGCATAGTCATTGTTGAGAAAATATTGCCTACCAAGGAATATATACATGTAAATCTTCCCTGTAAAGTAAAATTTTAAAAAAAGCTGTTTTGGCTAAAACCCTAGGATGGAAGTCCGCTGCTCCAATCCAAAATCGCGTTTTGCGATTGGTCCATCCAATGGCGTCTTCGTACTCATCTAAAACTTTAAATCCCAAAAATTTGAAAAGGTTGCCATAAAATTTTTTTGATGTTTTGAGATCTGAAACACGGATTGAAATATGGTCAATTCCAACAACACGGTTCATGTTAAATTTCCTTAAAAGGGTTGCTTGGGGATGTTGGCTATGAATTTTTGTCCTTGAAGAACGGTTCATGAAACGGCAAGTTGGTCTGCCCTTCAACACGCATTCCGAACACGTTTAATGTCATTGCTACCAGAGCGTAATAACCAAGCAGTCCGACTAAGTTGACGACTACGGTTAAGCCAAATCGCTGGTTGGCTGCTTGGTAGGTGTTATCGCTAACGCGTTTGTGTTGGTATAGTTCAGTCGCAAATTGCCAAACTAGCTGCTCGTCGTCGTCCTCAAAAACTGGCGTGGCGCCGATGCGGATTTGTTCTGCTAATTGTGCAGATAGTCCTGCTTTTAGCGCAATGGGCAAGTGTATCTGCCACTCTGCTTGAGATTGCCAATGTGCGGCCGTGGTAAGGATGGCTAGTTCGGAAAGGCGTAACGGTAATCCAGTTTGGTAGCGGCAATACGCGCCAAGTTGTTGTGCTAAATTGCCTAATTGCGGACTATGTAGCCATGCAGTAAATGGACCTTGTAGGCTTTTTCTGGGCCCAGCCAAAATCGCATCTAACATTGCCTTCTGTTCTTTTGTGAGTTGATCTTCAGTAAGGGACGGTAATCGGGTTTGTTGATTCATATCAATTCCTTTGAGTGGTATTTCATCGTTGGCTTTGTTAGTCCCGCAAAGGGCGGAAATGAGGACAACAACTTGGTTTGCAACGCGCTATTTTCTTTGTTCAGAACAGAAGACCAATCATTGTTATATGCCAACCTACATTAGGCTAGTATGCTACCATTTTTGCCCTTAGCGTCTATTTGAAACAAGGATTGATATGCAACCATATGGAAAGGTGTCTACAGCCACCATTGCTCGAGTACTTAGTGAGATGGGCCTCCCCCAAGCTAAATTACCAAGCGCCCTTACCATGTCATTGAATGATCAGAAAATGACCATTGATTTTGATCCCAACCTGACTTTTTTAACTCTCGAAAAAAAATTGCTACAAAATGCAAGCAAAGAACTGGGTGTTTTACCTGTTGGTCAGTTCAAGTTTGGAGGTAACACATATAGTCCAGATACGCTAGTGCATGATTGTTTTGTAGATTTTAGTCGATCTATTGAAATTTGCTGGGAAGAAACAACTGCATGGAAAGTCCAGCAATATCTGAAAAAAAAGACCGGGTATGAATGGACATTAGAACAAGACAAGGAAGGAATAGTGATTTCGCTCGAGGTGAAATCCCAAAGTAAGGACCAGGTCCCAAAGTATACGGAGGAACTTGTTGACAAAGCTCCATACATAAGGGGATGCGTAACCAGCGTACTGAGGCCCATTGTAGAGCAGAATATATTGGGTATAGCAATGAACTGGTTACTTGGTCGTCAATTCCATGATCTTCCATCTGCACTTCATAAGTTTGTCTATACCCAGAAATATAAGGGCACCGTGGGGATTTGTTTAGGTAATATCCTAAAAGTGGAATTCCGTATGAGCTTGGATCAACTTGCACTGATCCTTCGACACGCTCAACAGCAACTTGCACTGGTCCTTCGACACCCTCAACAGCAGCAAAGCGAGGAGCTTATACCTCACCTTGGATCTTTGCCGGACGAACTACTTCAAAACATAGTTGGCTTTATGGCACCTCAAGATACTGAACAGGTGTTAAAACTGTTTTCTGAAAGTCTCAAAAAAGCTCGGTTTCATCCTTCGGTGACAAGAAAGATGGTTTGAAAATATCTTTGTATCAACCAAGGTTTGATCTAGGTATGCTTGGTTGCAGCATCGATGGTTGGCACTAATCGATTGACGATCTCGTCAATCTCTGCCGCACTGCATATAAAAGGAGGTGCGAGCAAGATATGGTCGCCGTGTTGACCATCTATTGTGCCGCCCATCGGATACACCAACAGGCCTCTTAACATCGCTTCGGATTTGACCTTACTATGAGTGCGACGTGCTCGATCGATGGGAGTTTTGCTTAATCGATCTGCAACCAATTCGATGCCGACGAACAGTCCACGGCCGCGGATATCGCCTACATGGGGATGGTTTGCTAACGCATCGCGCAAACGCGAGCGCAATTGTTTACCGCGTTGAATCACGTTGCTAAGCAAATCTTGCTCTTTGATGGTATGTAATACCGCAAGTGACGCAGCGCATGCAGTGGCGTGCCCGATGTAAGTGTGTCCATGTTGAAAAAATCCTGAACCTTCGACGATAGCGTCATAAAGTTGATCGGTGCAAAGCATCGCGCCGATGGGTTGGTAACCAGCACCCAGCCCTTTGGCAATTAAAACGATATCAGGTTCCACTTGGTCTTGTTCGTAGGCAAACAGATAACCAGTGCGCCCCATCCCGCACATGACTTCGTCTAAGATGAGCAGTACACCATATTTATCACAGACCGCGCGTATTTTTTTGAAATAATCGCCAACCGGTGGCGCCGCGCCAATTGTGGCTCCAACCACGGTCTCTGCCACAAATGCCGCAACCTTATCGCTACCGAGCGACAGAATTTTTTGTTCCAATTCATCGGCTAGACGTTGTACATATTGTTGATCGGTCTCGGCTGCCAATTGCTCGCGATAAGCATAGCAAGGCGATACATGATGCGCTTCAATTAGGAGCGGCACAAATGGTTCCCTACGCCAGACATTGCCACCAATCGCTAACGCGCCCAAGGTATTGCCGTGATAGCTTTGGCGGCGCGCAATAAAATATTGACGCTGTGGTTGACCGATCTCAACAAAATACTGGCGCGCGAGTTTAAGGCCTGCTTCTACTGCTTCTGAGCCACCAGATACAAAATAAACATGATTAAGGCTCCCAGGCGCTGATGCCGCTAAGGTGCTAGCCAATTGCTCTGCAGGTTGGTTGGTAAAAAACGAAGTGTGCGCATAGGCTAATTGGTCTGCTTGTTGTTTGATGGCGCGAATCACGGCCGAATGACCATGGCCCAAACAGGAAACTGCCGCCCCGCTGCACGCATCGATATAGCGCTTGCCATTTTGGTCAATCAATTCAATACCTGTTCCGCCAACGGCGATCGGAAGTTGTTGGCGGGGATAGCGGTGAAATAGTTGAGTCATTTTTTTGTGAAAGTTGTGTAAAGATATTGTCGCAAACTACAACTTCAGTATCACAACACTACCTTGACCATTGGATGAGCAGTCAATGCACGATATAAATTATCCAACTGTGCACGACTAGTTGCTCGTATTGTGATAGTGATCGATAAATAATTTCCCTTTTTTGACGGACGCAGTTCCATTTTGCTCGCGTCGAATAATGGGTCATGCAATAGCACCAAATCTAAAATCGATTGAGCAAACCCGTCCTGCATCCTTCCCATGATTTTGATGGGAAAGTCACACGGGTAGGTAATTAGATCAATTTTTTGCATGGAGGTTCGCTGAATTTGGGAGACTATAACAGGTTTGCGGCTTCAATTAAAATTCATCAATATTGAAGTAGTGTTGGAGTGATTAACAACACAATTCTGTGTTGGTATAATGTCCAACATGAAGGCAAAATTACTGCTCAAAGAACGTCACCAAATTCATGACCATGCGTTTGCTGAGTTGCGTGTATGGCAGGTGTCGCAGCCGATTTTAGGGTCGAGGCACAACTACAAATACGCATTGATCTATGTTGTCTCGGGCGTGTGCGTAATAGGCTACGATAATGAATCAGGAAAAGGTGATCATATACACCTGAATAATCGTGAAATCCCATACCGCTTTACTACGCCTAGACAACTTTTGGCTGATTTTTGGCAGGATATAGATCAATGGAGGCCAGAATGAAGAATACCGTAACACTCTCAATTGCTTCTCGTGAAGAAGTAAATCGTCGTGCACTGGGTGCTTTTCAGGGAAAAGCACAGGGTGCATATATTTCGTTTTCATCTGTTGATTTATTATGGCGAACGCTTACCAAAAAACGATGGGAAATTCTGTATGCTATGACAGGGCAAGGAGAAATGTCAATTCGTGAACTAGCGCGTCTGATTGGTCGCGATGTAAAAGCGGTTCACGGTGATGTACATACACTCCTTGATGCAGGTATCCTTGAAAAAGGAGAAGAAGGGATAGTGTTTCCCTACGATGCAGTACACGTCGATTTCACGCTAACAAAAGCGGCCTGATCGGAGTGTGGTGGATAAGTAATTAGATCATTTCTTTGCACTGGGTTTAGCTGGTGGTTTAGCCTGTTGATACGCAGAATAAAGTTGGCTAAACATGGGACCTGGTCGGCCTGTTCCGACTGGTTTGCTATCAATGGAAACGACCGGCAAAATTTCTTTTGATGCTGAGGTTAACATCACCTCGTCTGCACCAAACACTTCAGCGCGGGAGATGGGTCGACTGCTAAATGAAATCTTTGAGGCGCTGCATAGTTCCTCAACCAAAGCGTACCGTATGCCCTCCAAAATCAAATTATTTTTTGGGGGAGCGAGCAATACGTTATCTTTCACGATCCAGACATTGGATGAAGAACCCTCGGTTAGAAAACCGTCGCGAAACTGAATAACTTCAGTAGCGCTCTGTTCTGCTGCATATTGTGCACTCAACACATTGCCCAATAGCGAAATCGATTTAATCTCACAATGCAACCAGCGCAGGTCTTCCATGCTGACACAAGCCACCCCTTGACTACGCACGGTGTCACTGAGTAGTACCATGGGATTGCACATCATAAATACCGTAGGTATGGTGTGAGCTGGAAATGCATGCGCGCGTGGTGCAACACCTCTGGTAACCTGTATATAAACAATTTGATTCTGTGCCGGATGGGTTTGACTAAGCTGTTCGATCAAATTGATCCACTCAGAGTTGGAGTGCGGGTTGTCGATACGAATTTTAGCTAGACTACGCGATAAACGTGCCAAATGTTGCTCTGCCCTAAACATTTGTCCAGCATAGATGGGGATAACTTCATATACGCCATCCCCAAAAATAAAACCGCGGTCTAATACAGAAATTTTGGCGTCAGCTAAGGGAGTAAGCTGGCCATTTAAATATACTAAAGAGTCTTGCATGGTAAGGTGAAATTAGAGTCATTATTATTGGTGAGGACGCTATTTTACAACTTTTGAATGGAAAATTAAGCAAGGGTTCGTGTTAGGTTGGGTTTGGGCCTAACGTTCCAACATGCATTTGCGAGGGTTTGATGTTGGGCCAAGGCCCAACCTATCTCCACAAACCTTTGAAGTTTGTGGAAGGAAATAAATCAATGAATCGTGACAGCCTGATGCATGTATGGACCATACTGGCCTAGAAATTCATCGATTTCTTCTAAGCTGGGGTCTGAAGCGATGAGGTTAGAAACGTCTTTGCGGAAGGCGACGGCTTGCATGCCTCCAATGAAAAACTCACGTTTCACCGCCTTATCGGTAATTTCATAACCGCCATAGCGTAACGCTTCATTTTCATCATCAGCGCCATATTCAATGACACTGTATTGATCGCTGTTATAGATGAGGTTCATTGTATATTCCTTTGCTCAAGACCAGTTAATAAGAAGATGGTGTTTGACCATGGGATTTCAAGTAACAATCTACCTCTTACATCAAATGCTTTATTGCCAACATCTTAAATGGTTCTAAAGAAACATTGCATCTGTGTAATAATTTACAACAATTAACTACTCGATAATTGATTTTAGATTAAGGTCTTTGATTAATTCAAGTACTTTTTGACGCGTCAGTTGTCAGACGGCAGATGAAAACGACAGTTAAGATGTGGCGGCGCTTTGCACCGCGTAATTGGAGGGGGTATTGTAGCTATTATCCGACATTTGAATTACTTCCCATTTTTCCCTTGAGAAACAAGTTGTCTTTGTTGAGTAGAGCGTGTCGTAAAAGTTACTTCCTATCTCCCACAAACCTCCCAGTTTGTACACCTATGGCGAAGCCATCATTAAAGTAAAAATGGTGGCTGCGCCACAAAGGTACAATACTGGATTCCCGCTTTCGCGGGAATGACGGAGTCGGGGTTCGTGGGCTCAATTCGGGCGATTGAAAGGCGCCTGTCATACCGGCGCGAAGTGCCGCCACATTTTAACTGACATCTGTCGTCTGACACCTGATACCTGCTAGTGATTGCGCTTGGATGATTTTAATGACTCCACCCCAAGCTGTTTTAGCTTGCGGTAAAGATGAGTGCGTTCTAGGCCAGTGCGTTCGGCAACTCGGGTCATGCTGCCGCCTTCGCGCTGCAAATGGTATTCAAAATAGATTCGTTCGAAAGAATCGCGAGCTTCTCGCAAAGGTAAGTCAAAAGACAATTGCGGGAATAAATTTAGCGGCATCGTGGGGGTTAAGCGTGAATCGAAGCCGTTACTAATGACATGGTGAGTGCCAGCCTGCGGGGTAGGAATGCCAGCATTGAAGCTAGTTTGGTGTGAGCCTCCGATGCTAATGTCTGGAGTAATGGGAATGCGGTTAGTTAATAAGCTGCGAATGGGTTCGTTCGTTTTGGTGAGGCCTTGTTGGACTGCTTTGAGCAATTTTTGTAGCGAAATCGGCTTCTCAAGAAAATTAAGCGCGCCGATTCTCGTGGCTTCGACCGCGGTGTCGATGGTGGCATGTCCTGGCATCATGATGACTGGCATAGTAAGGAAACCATCGCGCTGCCATTCCTTCAATAGCGTTACTCCGTCTGTATCAGGCATCCAGATATCAAGTAAAACTAGATCTGGACGGGATTCGGCACGCATCTCACGCGCTTGTTGCGCGTTTTCAGCAGTTTGCACCACGTGACCTTCATCTCCTAATATTTCAGAGAGCAACTCACGTATTCCCATTTCATCATCAACGACGAGAATATTTGCCATTATTTTTGCCTTTCATTATCAGTCTTGAGCATACTAAGGAATCTTGTCGCTGGGCCCGCCTAGTCAATTGTCAACAGATAGGCCCTACTAAGGTGCTAACTTTAACAGCAAAATCGTTACTTTAGCACCATTTCCATCAGATCTGTTTTTAATGTCGACACGTCCACCGTGTTCTTCTATTATTTTCTTCACGACAGCTAATCCTAAGCCTGTCCCTCGAGGTTTAGA
>Ga0207104_1296_pt1 | contig 10801 bp, 11 predicted proteins | sample Alteio_BWMinHeat_79_FD_153538 | JGI IMG/M metagenome (GOLD analysis project Ga0207104, IMG submission 153538) | Enriched cells from forest soil in Barre Woods Harvard Forest LTER site, Petersham, Massachusetts, United States -... | ecosystem: Environmental > Terrestrial > Soil > Temperate forest >...
CTCAAGGTACTTTCGAAAATGCTTTAGAGAGAATAGCTTATTTAAGCAAAGTAGGAGTAGACACCTGGACAGGCGAGGCACTCATGCCGTTGAAGAGCCAGCAGCCGCAAGGCTTGTTCGGCGGCGGCGTCAGTGCGGTTACTCAGATCATCAATCTTTCTTTATACGGAGATACACTTTCGCCTGGTGATGGAAATATAGAAATTGAAATTGCTCCTTACGAACCATCGAATCAGCTGCTCGTAAAAATCACTAGAAAGATTGAGATTACGGGAGAGCATAATGACAGTGAAACACTCTTGTCCATACCTAGCGAATTTCAGCTCACCCAATATCCAGGCTCCAAGTTTGACAGTGGTCAGCGTATGCATGCCGGATCTACGATTATACTTAGTTTCATGACAAAAGATAAACCAGAATTTGTTTATCAATACTACAAAAGCGAGTTTGCCAACAAAGGATTTAAAGTCGAAGAAAATGATCTCTTAGGTAAAAAAATACTCACAGGCACCAATGCTATTCAAGGAATCACCATCGCTGCTGAAACAAACGAAGACAAAGTTACTGCCTTTAACTTTACTATCAAACCAGTGGTCGCAGGAGTACCAGTAATTCCTAGTACAATTCAACAGCAAAGTATAACGGAACCACAAAATTCTACCGAATCGCAAAGCTCGACTCAATCAACCACGTCTAATAATAATGGATAACCAAACAATTCATGCATGATTAGCAAATCATCAATCATTCTTTCCGTAGCGATTAAAGTAGCTCTCTTTTGGGAATAAATTATTTACTCAAGGGCTGAAGAAAAAAGCAAATGTTTCATCTGGCAGAACATAGTTGTGGCGATTGTATGCTTAAATGCATTGATTGTAACGCACAAATCTGCCCTAAGTGTATGGTGCAATGTCCTGTCGGAAATCGTTGCAAGAATTGTTCTAAGCGTTTCGACAGCCACTTGCTGAAAGTTGATTTTTGGGTTATTGTCCGCACCTTTTTTGCTGCTCTTATAGCTGGGTTTTTATTTGTATGTCTACAAGCTCTCTGCCCTCTCGGCAGCATTTACATATTGTTCTTTGTTTATATATTAGGAACTTTTGTTGGCAATATAATCTTTAAGATAGCAGGACGTAAAATCGGTCCTAAAGTAGCCATAACAGTAGCAGCTGGCTTATTGGCCGGGAGTTTTTGTGTTAGCTTCGCCTGGCAAAGCATTTATGGATTAGCTATAAATAATATCATGACGCCAAGTTATTCTACTGCCAAAATTACTGATACTAAATACAGTGCCCACTCCACTCTTACACCGTCTGCTAATAGTAGCTCTAAACAAAGTGATACCAGTATTCCAAATTCGGCGGACGCATCCCGTGCCTTAGCCATAGCTCAGGCTAGCAGATTACTCGCCGCTTCACCAATATCATTATCACTAATTATATTCTCACTGGGTGCCATATCGCCATTTCTTGGCTGGGGCAACCCTTTTTCAGGATTATTCAGACGCTGATAAGTTTGCTTTAAGTTCAAACTTACTTATCATCTTCTGCTTCAACCTTGACGATTTTACTGGGGACTGTCTCGGTGTTATTACTCGACTTTTTACTGAGTAGGCGACCGGCGACTGAAGCACTTGGTCTATTGAGCCATTTTAAAAACTTCGCATCTGTTTCCCACGGCCTAGGGGCTCTGCCAGTTAGAGAAACTAAATGAGATCTAGCAGGGATACCCCTATCTTCATCCTGATACCAATGTCCGAATGGGCTGATACCGTGAAAAGATAATCCCGCTTCATCACCAACTTCTGTTCTTAGAACGATGAGCCATTCCTTAACACATTCGTTTAGAAGCTCGTGGTCGCGCTCTTTTTGGGTTTTTAGTTTCTCCTCTAGCGCGCCTGCGTAAGTCATGTGCAGGTCCAAATCATTATAATCTTTCTCCAACGCCCTTCTACACAACTTAATCGCTTGATCATATTGTCCGTGCGAAGATGCATATTCTGCAGCCAGCTCCAGTGAAGTAGCTGTTTGTTTACCTAGCTCGCTATATGCTTCCATGGAAGTAATTCCCTTGGATGCAGCAGCATCATCTGATTCTCCTCCAACATTTTCATCGTCGCCCGCCAAAGCAATATTCATTTGGCATAGCATCAAAAACAATATAATAATGAAAAAATGTCTTGTCACGCGAAGGAATCTTTAGAGCTATCATCAACTTTAGGCAACACGCTAAGTATAGTGCCTTGACGATGACATTTACAACTAACAAAGTGCTAATGCCCTTCAAAAATGCCTGGTTTCGCAAATGTTCGTACCCCATAGACTTTACCTTTATGTTATCTCACTTGAAAAGTCTCGAATGGATAACCATTTAGTTAGTCCAGAGAGTGTGATAGTCTATTGCGGGTTGCTGTGATCGCATAAGAAATAGGGGTAAACGCACATGGTGATTTGTCCAATTGCACTAGCGGTGCACTGTACTGGATGTCCATTTTTCAAATTCTGTCCGGCCAAGACAACTCTGGGCGATTACGGTAAAGAAAATGTGGAGACGACATCAAAGACCAGGAAAACAGATGAGAATAATCCGCAAAGACTTGAAAAAAAATCTTGCGACTCCAGCGGCAGGTCGCAATAACCGAGGATCAAGATGAACTACTATAAGCGGTTCATAGTGGCGCCAGACAAAAAAGTGAGGCTCAAAGACATCGATCCAGGGTTCACGGATAAACACGAGGACCATAAAGATGCAGAGCGCGAAATAAAACATTATCAGAAAAGATTGCGAGAGCTACAAGAATTACTCTACGCTGAAAATCAACGTTCGCTCTTAATCTGCCTTCAAGCCATGGATACTGGTGGCAAGGATGGAACGATTAGTCACGTTCTAGGAGCGATGAATCCACAGGGCTGTAGAGTGGTTAGCTTTAAACAACCGACAGCTAAAGAGCTTTCTCACGATTTCCTCTGGCGTATACATCGCGCCGCGCCTGCCAAAGGAGAAGTGGTTATCTTTAACCGCTCGCAATACGAGGACGTGCTGATCGCGCGAGTACATCATCTATCGCCCAAGAATATTTTGCGTTCCCGTTATGATGAAATCAATATATTTGAGGAGGGTTTATCCAATGCCGATACTCATATTCTCAAATTTTATTTGAATATTTCCAAATCCGAACAACTGAAACGCTTTAAAGAACGCCTGGACGATCCCTCAAAGCAATGGAAAATAAGTGAATCTGATTATAAGGAGCGGGGTTTTTGGCAGGATTATACCGCCGCCTATGAAGAAGTTTTGTCGCGCTGCAGCACTGAGAAAGCACCCTGGTTCATCATCCCTGCTAATCACAAATGGTTCAGAAATCTTGCTGTATCGCGAATCGTAGTCGAATACCTTGAACAATTGAACATGAAAGCCCCAGCACCTTCAGTGGATTTGAAACGCATCCGTCGAGAATTTCATGCCGCCAAGAAAATTTAGAAGATTAAGTCTCAACTCTGCCTAAAAGACTCTCTAACTTCACCCCCTAAATCACCCTCTGGTTCAGCCCAGAACACTTTGGTGTGATCTTAATAGTTAATGGATTATGATACGTTGGTTATTGGGCGCAAGAATATGTTTTTCTCTTACTAAATTAACCGTGGCGCGCCGCAGTCATTGGTCATACTAGGAATAAATAGAATGTATTTAACTTCGTTATGGAATCCTAATGGAAATATCGCTATGGAAGAACCTCTACTTAATACAAAAGAATGCCCGTGCTGCGCTGAGACAATTAAAGCGCAAGCAATAATGTGCCGATTCTGTAATTGTGAGTTAAACATTCAGAAACTGGCAGAAGACGATATTATTGCTAAATGGGCGTCGTATTTTCTAGTCATCAGCAGTTGGTTTACTATCTGTGTTGTATTCTGCATTACAAAGGAGCTAGCAGTATTAGTAGTGCCGCTGGCTTTAGGCTTGTACTTTTTGCCGACAGGTTTAGCTAGTGGTGAAAGACAAGACAGGTCAGTATTTCTTATTAACTTATTTCTTGGCTGGACATTAATTGGCTGGCTTATTGCATTAGCCATGGCCGTAGTTCCCAGCCAACAAGAGCAGAGGACGGCTTGACGCTTATCCGCGTCTAGTTGATTTATCTGAGAATCAATATTGACGATTCTTTTTTTTCTCTGCCTTGGCTGCCTTTTTTTCTTTCATTGTTTTTGCAGGCTTTTTCTTAGTTTCTTTTTTTTGATTTTGTTCTTTTCCCACAGCACTATCCTCCTTAAATTCCAAATATAATCATTAGCCCATCATACATCATAAAGAAACTGTAGCTTGACTAAGCAACAATTTCAAGTAAACTCTGGGCGGGCAGGGACTTGAACCCTGACCCTTTCGGACTAGATCCTAAGTCTAGCGCGTCTGCCAATTCCGCCACCCGCCCAAAAGATATTCATAAGAATAACATATTTATATCTATTACTGACAATTACTAATGCATAGTGTTAATAATAATAGACGGCTTTTACAGCCCATTTTGTACCGTCATATTTCGAATGCAAGAGCTGGAACGCAGCTTTAGAATATTGTGTAGAATCAGCAATACGACCGCGACATGAATTGTAGCTTGCATAGGCTTCTCATAAGCTTTGTGTATAGGCCCAAAGCATAATTTTCGGACCACGATTTAGATTCGTAACGCTCTGACAGATATGAAAAGACAATCAATGTCCGACAAATAGCAACAATACCATTGACGGTACCAGAATATTTATCAATAGCTGTGTTTTCATTGCGCCAATTTTGTTCTTCATCACCTAATCACATTCGATTGTGATTGAATTTGGATAAAGCAGAGTATCGAGTGAGCAAAATCTATTACATATGGAGTATCGACCCGATTTATCTACATCAGATATCGACTGCTTCAGTATTAGAAAAAAAGAACAATTGACACCCTAAAAAGCCTGATTAATCCACTAGTCAAGCCTTCATCTTTAAAACAATCGGGCGTTAAAATTGCCTTGTTAAAACAATCAGCAGGGGATTGAAGCATGGCTAATTTGCTCGAACATAGGGATGATGGCTCGATTGCGTTATTCATCAATGGTGATTTACAATTCGACAGCAGGGATGAACATATTTATCATGAAAGTCTGACACTACCAGCTCTGTCTATAGCAGCTCAGCGTAATCAGGCTCCGCTCAAGGTATTGATAATCGGCGGCGGCGATGGGCTAATTGCCCGCGAGCTATTTAAATCGCCATCTATTAGTAGCGTTGATCTAGTTGATTATGATCCAGAAATAGTATCGTTCGCTAAAATCGATTTTGCTAGCTTCAACAACAACAGTATGAGCGATCCTCGCCTTACTATCCATGTAGAGGATGCCTGGGAATTTGTCAATCGAGCTATTGAACAAGATTCTACCTACGACATTATTATTGGCGATTTAACAGTAGCTGAAGATATAAGCGATGCTCGCTTTCACAGTATCGACTGGTATAACAAGCTTTCTTGCCTCTTATCTGCTGATGGCATTCTGGCAGTTAACGCTGTATCTCCACTAGCTACTCCAGAGGCGTATTGGTCTATCTTCAATAGCATATTGAAAGGGGGATTACAGCCCAGGCCCTATCATGTGCATATACCTTCTTTCGCATCCCGAGGTTATGGGCAGACCTGGGGACGCTTTATTGCTTCCGCTAAATCAATCACAATTAATGAGCTTGGCGAAAATATAATTAAACTAAAAGAATTATTTGTTTTTCCGCAAGAAATAATTGAATATCAAAGCTCATCGATACCAGCTTTAGCCGGCAGCGACATACTCTTGCATTACTTTGCTAACGCCAGTGCGTGTAATATCACTTCCGGATTAACATGTAATTCTTTTAGCTTAGATATTAAGTCTCTTGTTATTCCAGAGCCCGACACAGGCAAAAAGATTTTGCCACCAGAACTCAGAGCAGCTTTAGCAAAGTCCATTTCCTTAGGACAGGAAAGTGAAAATATCAACGATCCGCAAATACTTCTGCAAGCTGTTTTGCAATTGATGCCATCTTTGCAGAAAGAGCATACTCCACAAATAATTGCCGATTTTCTGGAAGATCCAGGACATTTTCTGGAAGCCATAGACTTACCTGATTTGGTCAGGCGCCTATTGCAGCGCGCTATGGAATTGCCAGCACAAGTAGTAGCCGAGCTTGAGCTGCTCAGGGAGAAGCTTAATGAATGGGCAGGCGACCATCTAACTTTGCTCAGTCTAGGCAGACGAGTTGTTACTATATTGACTCTAGTAATCGTCGTCGGCAATCTTCTCTATCCAGATTCGGTCTACGGTAAAGGAGAAGCCGGACATCATCCCACTGCCGGACATCATGAGCGTGCTGCTGCTGGTCGTGGACGTGTCGGTGATGCTTATTATGGCAGCGGTACTACTTATTGGAATAATTACAATAGGCGTCCTTACAACACAACAACAACCAAGACAATTAGACAACCAGCACCGGTTCCGGCACAACCTGGGTTTTATAGGACTGGCACAAAGCAGCCAGGAACTATGAGACAGAAGCTACCAAATGCTACTGGTATGGTTACGCCTGAAAACCCTAATGCCATGCTCGCTTCCTATCTATCTAACGTAGTGCGCGAAGCGCAAGCAACACGCGATAGACTCTCAAAAAATCAGACAGACTTTATTAGCTATCGTGAAATACTAAAAAGAGAATTGGTCGAATACGAAGCCGCCGATAAGAATATGGTTAGTTATGGTAGCCATACTCTTCCTAAAGCTGAGGCAATTAGACGCACTCAATTAGCATTGAAGAGAACGCTAAGCAAAATTGATTTGCTAGCCAAAGATATCGAACAAATACCAGTACACGTAGAATTAGCAAAAATCGCATTAGCTAATCTCGATCAAGGAGTTGACAAAGAGAGTGGCGGGGAAAATGCATAGGTATGAGCGATATTGAAATTCGTGTATTAGACAATCTAGATCCAATCTCTGAGTTTGGACAAAAATGGGAAAGTCTGGTACAGGTTAACCCAGCTAGTGGCTTTATGCAAAGCCTTTACTGGACGCAAGCGAAGAAATTACAAGGACTGCCTTCTTTTCACCTGGGATTGTTTCAAGAGAGCAATTTAATTGGCGGCGCAATTTTCTACACTTCCCAAAAAAGAAATGGCGCTGGACTGTTAATTGCTCCCGAGGGGCCAGTTCTGTCGTGGGGGAATGAACTCGTAGTAGAGCAATCTCTAAGACTGCTTATGGATACAGCACAATTTCATGCCAATGAGCTGGGAATTATGGCCATGCGCATAGAACCAAGATTGGCACCACCATTGCCGAATGCGCTGCGTGAATTTGGCAGAGCACCGGTAGATCTAATTCCACAAGAGACACTGTATATCGATCTTTCGCCTGACGAAGATTCAATCCTAGCCAAGATGAAACACAAGGGCCGTTATAATATTAAACTTGCGCAACGTGAAGGAGTAACTGTACACCAGGACAAAACGGCGCAAGCTGTGTATCGCTTTCATTCTATTATGCGCGAAGCAAGTGCGCGCAATGATTTTCCTTTGGAGCCGCTTTCCTTTTTTGAACATCTAGCGACAGCATTATGCCCAGCAGGGCACGCTAGCTTTTTCTTCTCCGAGCACGAAGGTGACACACCGGGAACTTTGTTGCTTATTACTTACGGCAGCAGAGCCACTTACCTTTATGGCGGCATCACAAACATAAAGCGCAATCTAATGGGTGGCTATGCCCTGCAGTGGGAAGCTATGCGAGCTGCTAAAGAAGCTGGGTGCGATACTTATGATTTTTATGGCTTCGATCCATTTCGCGATCCTAATCATCAATATGCACGCTTTTCGCAATTCAAAGATCAGTTTGGCGGCGATGTGGTGAGGTTTATCGGCGCTCACGATTATTATTTTCTTGATAATCTCGCTGACGCTTTCATAAAAGTAATAAACGAGTCTGGAGTAAATTCAGGAAAAGGAAATCTAAATGCAAACCTTGTCGCAACCGTCCGCTAAACAAGAAACTGCTGTAGTGAACCCAGCCTGTGGCTTTCACTTGCTGCTTACTCTGAGAGACTGTAAGGCAGATATTCTCAATGACCAAAAGGGGCTTGAGGAACTAACACAAGCCGCTGCAGTTGCTTCCGGTGCTACCGTAATGCGAGTGTGCTCACAGCAATTTTCTCCTCAAGGCGTTACTGCTATAGCCATCTTAGCTGAAAGCCATGCCAGTCTGCATACTTATCCTGAGTTTAACACCGTCTTCTGGGATTGTTTTACCTGTGGCACTGAATGCCAACCCGAGCTGAGCATTCCTGTTTTAGTAGAAGCCCTCAAACCTGAGATAATCAGCAAAGAAATTATTTATCGCCATTAGCTTGTTAGCACAACTCTTACCGGCCGAAAAGAATGGGTACACAGCTTTTTTCGACGAAAATCTTACCAGAGCCTTTAATTCAAACTCTGGGATTTCTTTGTGCCCATAATGATTTTGCCGACTGGAAAGCTGATTTGAGCGTAGTTCGCAGGCTCAAAAGCAATAGAGATACAAAAGGCAATGCCTGTAATAGTTCCTGAAAAATATTATGTGAACAACATGGTTGCATAATTTAATCGTCCTTTGTTAAGCATTTAGAAGTAAATTACAATGCTAGTTTTAAAACAGGAACTGCAGATAAGTTTTTGTTTCTGGCAGCGTATGCAGTAGCATGGCTAGACCGCCACAACTGTATACAATCACCGGCTGCCCGATTGCCAATGATTTGGGCTAATTCAATTTGTGCTTGTGGGCAAGCAGTTTCGGAATATTCCAAATGATTCAAAATTGTTTCAACATTCTGCCGTACAATTAATTGTCGGGTTTTTATTTTTTTCTTCAACCGCCAATTAACCAGAATACTACCATCAAACACAACATTCAAAAGTCCAGATAAACCAAGCCCCAGACTACCAGGAAGATAACTATCGTATTCTCCAGGAGGTGGATTAAGTGTAGCCATGGAAATAATATTTTGAGCTAGCGTTCCTCCTGCTGTTGTAGCTATAGTTCCATCGGTTAAAGTATTGACGCCCTTTATGTGTTTTGTGAGTTTTTGTATTTGCGGGTCTCTTTGGTAAGCCATTTTTAAAATGATATTTCCCCAAAGGCTATCACTAAGGCTAACGCCATTCTTGCCGTTATCCTCGTTATCTTTCATCATTGCTATTGGGCATAGCTCTGAGCATCCGCAAGTCGCACAAGCAATAACTATAAGTGGTTGCATTATTAATAACGACAAACATACAAGCACAACCGATATTTTTTTAGCAGACATAATCAAATTCCTCAATTGGCATTAGATATTACATATGCACAGTTGGTAGAGCTGGTGGCATCAGAGAAATATTTGGCTGTTTGACTGACGCAAGCACATTGGCAGAACGCCAGAGCTGCATCCATTCGTTCGTAGCCCGTTCGCCTATAAGTTTGGTTAGCTCCGTTTGAGCCTCTGCGCTTTCTCCATGCGAAGATTCAAATTGTGTCAATATTGCTTCTACTTGATGCTTTATGACTAATTGTCTGTTGCGCATTTTCTTGAACAGACAATGATTGAGAACTGTCCTGCCAACAAAAGCAACAAGAGTAAGGCCGCTCAGTCCTGTTCCTATTGCCAGTGGTTGATAGCTGTCATGGAGCCCAGGAGGAGGATTAATAACGGATAGTGCAATTATACCTTGGGCAAGTGTGCCACCTGCAACTCCGGTTATGGTGGCCATCGTCCCTAAGTTGACCAAATTAAGGCGCTTGACCACCTTTTTTATTTCTGGATCTCGCTGATAAGCCATATCTAAAATAAGATTACCCCAAAGACTATCCGTAAGCAGCGGCTCATTTTTTTGTTTTTTGCCAATGACAGCACCGGCAGCCGCTATGTCTGCTAGTTCAGAGGCGGTTCCTGCCTGAGCAATAAGCCTAGTGCTCTTGCAGGTTGCATCATCAATAACTGGTTTGCCATTGATGGTTGGGCAAGGCAAAGGGAGGTCAGGATTAATTTCAGCACGTACTGGGCATTGAACAGCCATCAAAACAAAAATAGCAAAAATGGCGGCAGTTCTTTGGCATGATGTAGCTGTCACAATTCCATACTCCTATGGCTAAACTGATTTTTCGCAGTTTAGCCATCTTGTACTCCTATCGCAAGCTGTCCCCGGGGTAGGGATGCTCTGCAAGACAAACTATCAATACTAAAGAAAATAGTTAGATATTATCAACTCAAAATTTGGGGTTTTTGCAACGGAGCCAGCTTTTTTATATAGCAGGCAAATTTCTTCTAATAATTCAGCCTTTGTTATTTGCAAAGGACTTTCTTTAAACCTGGCATTAAAAAAATCCAAAGCCTTGTTATCAATTAGGCGACCGGTAAACCAGCTAATCAGCCCGGCAATAGAATCTAGTATTGAGGCGAAGTTCAAGAGTTGTCTGTTGCTGCCATTTTGTGTTCATGGCATTTAAAAATTTACCGGCACTGCATCTGGCTTTTGAAAGATCAACTTATCAGATTCGGATGCGTTGACTAAAGTCTCAATGTAAACAAATATGCTTGGAAAGCTCGATAAACAGTACGAAGATAGTTTTCCCTAGTTAGTGTTTAGTCACAATCAAGTGTCCTAGTATATGCAAGTCATATTGTTGAATTGGGTTTAAATTAGGCTCACTTAATTTTCTGGTTGCCATTCAACGCCCTTGAAGAATGAGCACTAACATTGGCAGCTTTGCCTGAGATAATTATCGAAGTACTAGCT
>Ga0207104_1297_pt1 | contig 10711 bp, 10 predicted proteins | sample Alteio_BWMinHeat_79_FD_153538 | JGI IMG/M metagenome (GOLD analysis project Ga0207104, IMG submission 153538) | Enriched cells from forest soil in Barre Woods Harvard Forest LTER site, Petersham, Massachusetts, United States -... | ecosystem: Environmental > Terrestrial > Soil > Temperate forest >...
TCCCACACCCAGAGTAAAAGCTGTCCCTACAACGATTTTTGTGTAGGCGCGCAGCTCTTCTGGGCTTGGCCAACTCATTTTTTTTAGTTCACTTTTAACATCGCCAACGAATTCCAAGACACCGGCGCTGGTAATAGACGCCTGTTCCGCTTTTGAAGTTGCGATTGGCTGCGGCGGCTTTTTGGCTTCTAGTGTATTCATTGCAACGTCCTCAAACTAATGGTTTGCAACGAGTGCGGAGGGACTTGAACCCCCGACCGGCGGCTTTGGAGACCGCTGCTCTACCAACTGAGCTACACACCCATCAAACAACAAAAAATACGTTTTGTCCTTATCATCTCAACAGAGCCTTGTTCACCTTTTCAGTCACTGAAATCCCCCCTCTGGCGCTCTGTGATCTCTGTGGTTGATAAAAACGTTTCGAGTTTTTTATCAACCACAGAGACCACGGGCACACAGAGAGGTGACCGAGTTCTTTCTTAAAGGTGAACAAGGCCCTTCGCATTATTTAATAATTTCAGACACCGTTCCGGCTCCGATTGTGCGTCCACCTTCGCGGATCGCAAAACGCATCCCTTTTTCCATTGCAACGGGGGAGATCAATTTCACTGTGATCTCGACATTGTCGCCTGGCATAACCATTTCAACAGCGGCTGGCAGTTCGATTGTGCCTGTTACGTCAGTTGTTCTAAAGTACAGCTGAGGACGATATCCTGTAAAGAAGGGCTTATGGCGTCCTCCCTCTTCTTTTGTTAGAACATAGATAGGGCCTTTGAATTCGGTATGCGGCGTGCATGTCTTTGGAGCGCACAACACCATTCCGCGTTCGATCTGTTCTTTTTCAACTCCGCGCAGGAGGATGCCGACATTTTCTCCGGCTCGCGCTTCATCCAGCGTTTTGTTAAACATTTCGAGTCCGGTGGCAACGGTTTCGACTGTGGGGCCGAGACCGACGATTTCCAGCTTATCGTTTAATTTTACGATGCCGCGTTCAACGCGTCCTGTGGCGACAGTTCCGCGACCTGAGATAGAGAATACGTCTTCGATAGGCATAAGGAAAGGCTTATCGACTTCGCGTTGAGGCGTTGGAATTTTTTCATCAACTGTTTTCATGAGTTGTTTGATCGCTTCAACGTATTTGGCGTCGCCTTCCAACGCTTTAAGCGCCGAGCCGCGGATGACTGGGCAATTATGGTAGCCCTTTGACTCTAATAGTTCGTGCAATTCCATTTCGACGAGGTCAAGAAGTTCTTTATCGCTTTCATCAAGCATGTCTACTTTGTTGATGAACACAACAACAGCGGGCACTTGCATTTGGCGAGCGAGCAGGATGTGTTCGCGAGTTTGCGGCATTGCGCCATCGGTGGCTGCTACGACGAGGATAGCTCCGTCCATTTGCGCGGCGCCGGTGATCATGTTTTTGACATAGTCCGCGTGACCTGGGCAGTCCACATGAGCGTAGTGACGCGCTTCTGTTTCATATTCAACGTGTGTTGAGTTGATTGTAATTCCACGCGCTTTTTCTTCGGGGGTATTGTCGATCGACGCGTAGTCTCTAAATTTTGCTGTACCGCCCATTGCCAACACCTTGGTGATAGCTGCTGTGAGCGTGGTTTTTCCATGGTCGACGTGACCGATTGTGCCGATGTTGACGTGCGGCTTTTTACGTTGAAAGGTTTCTTTTGCCATCTTATCCTCCGTTACTCTTCGGTATTCTTTGTTTTTGTTTGATAGTTCTGCCCAGAATAGGAATTGAACCTACGACCTTTTGCTTACCATGCAAGCGCTCTACCACTGAGCTATCTGGGCAAGCAACAGCTGCAACAAAACCATGTTGCGCTAGCAAGACCTTGTTAGTCTAGACAACATGCCAAAAAAGATCAACAACTATTGTTGTTTATCCTTATAATAAGTTAACGTTGACGGAAAGTAATGCGCGCCTTTGTCAGGTCATAGGGGGACATTTCCACCGTAACCGTATCTCCGACAAGCACGCGAATATTGCGCATGCGCATTTTGCCGCAAAGGTGAGCGATTACCTTCAAACCATTCTCCAAAGAGACACGAAATGTCATATTGGGCAATAGTTCTTCGACAACGCCATCAAGTTTAATTGTATCTTCCTTCGTCATGTTTGTTGCATCATCTTATGAAATATACGATCATTTCTTAGGGGCGTTTTCGTTTAATGCCCTCTACGAAGTGATTTTTATTCTTGGGTTTATAATACATTATCATTTTCTGCATAAATGTCAAGTCTAAAGTTAGGGGAAGTGCAATTTTATGTGTTTTTTGACCTTGTTCACCTTTACTAAGAAAGAACTCGGTCACCTCTCTGTGTGCTCTGTGATCTCTGTGGTTGATAAAAAATTCGAAACATTTTTATCAACCACAGAGATCACAGAGCACACAGAGAGGGGATTCTAGTGCGCTGTAAAGTTATTATTGACCGAAAAGGTGAACAAGACCTGTTTTTTGACCGGCATGTACAAAAAATCGAATTTGTGCTATGCTGTACAACGGAGAGAATTATTTTTATGTTTACAGGATGCCTTGCAAAGCAGCGTCAAATCATAGACATTTTTAAGGCATGTCCGGATGAAACTGCGAAATATCAAAAAATCATTGAACTTGGCAGACGTCAGACTGTTTTGGATCCACGCTATAAAATCCCTGATAATATTGTCAAGGGTTGCCAGAGCGTCATGCACCTGCGCGCATTTTTGCAAGAAGACGCGATCATTTTCGCAGCCGCTTCGGATGCGCTTATTTCCGCCGGGTTGGCGGCGATATTGATTGCTGTTTACAGCGGAGAAACCCCGCAAGTGGTTTTACAGTGTCCTCCCGCTTATTTGGAAACATTAGGCATAGGCGCCAGTTTGACTCCCAGCAGAGCCAACGGCTTATACAGCATTCATTTACGAATGAAGCAAGACGCGCTTAAATTTCTCGCAGCGAAACAACCATAAGGAAATTGTCGTGTCCACCCTACCAAAAACATTGCCGGCGTTTTTCTGGCATTTCATTAAGAAGCAGTGGAAATGGTTTCTGCTCATGCAGCTGTTTTATTTTGGCTGGTCCATCGATCATACCATGTTTCCATATGTGCTTGAGCTGTTAATTGACGCCATTATCAATTTTCACGGAGATCGTTCAGAGGTGTGGAGCGCAGTGGCGGCTCCGTTATGGATGGGAGCGATTCTATGGATTTGCGTCGAATGTTCATACCGTTTTGCCGGTTTTATATCAATACGCGTGACTCCTAGGTTGGAGGCTGAGGTCCGCATGGCGATGTTTGATTACGTGCAGCGCCATTCCCATGTTTATTTCAGTACAAAGTTCACTGGCTCCCTCGCTAATAAAATCGCCGACATGCCGCGCAGCATGACCCATGTTTTGCTGCTGCTTATGTCTTTATTTTTTCCGGTTCTAGTCGCCTTAGCGATCGCTTCGGCGCTTCTTGCCGCCATCCATCCGTTGTTCGCCGTTTTGCTATTGACATGGATCGCCATTCATATAGCGATCTGTATTTCCTTTGCTAAAAAATGCGATCAATACGCGGACATTCATGCTGAGGCGCGTTCTGCGCTGTCTGGAAAAATCGTGGACAGCCTGAGCAATCATCTGAACGTCAAACTTTTCGCCCGATATGGCTTTGAACGCAGGCATCTCGAACGCTTTCAAAAAGATGAACAGGAAAAACATGCGGAGTCTTTGTGGCGCATCGAGAAAATGAAAATCGCCCTTGGAATCGCCAGCTTTTTGGGAGCGGGAGTGGCGATGAACTGGTTTATGATTTATAGTTGGCAACAGGGCCGTTTGACGCCGGGCGAAGTCGTATTCGTTTTCAACACCGTTTGGAATATTACAATGATGGCTTGGCTGGCCGGCCTGGAAATCCCCAACTTTTTTAAAGAGATCGGAGTATGCCGTCAGGCCCTTACGGTTATCCAGGATGCGCATGACATCACGGACGCGCATAACGCTCTCCCCTTAAAAATAGAACAAGGTGAAATCACCTTTGAGAACGTGACCTTCCACTACACATCCGACAATAATATTTTTCAAGATAAAAATATTTCGATAAAAGCCGGGAGCAAAGTAGGTCTTGTCGGCTTCTCCGGATCTGGAAAAACAACTTTTGTCCACCTCATCTTACGTCATTACGATGTTGAGCGTGGACGAATTCTGCTCGACGGGCAGAATATCGCCTCTGTGACTCAGGATTCGCTGCGTTCGCAAATTGCAATGATCCCGCAAGACGCTGTGTTGTTCCACCGCACGCTTATAGAGAATATCCGTTATGGCCGCCTAGACGCCACTGATGAAGAAGTCATCGAAGCGTCGAAAAAAGCGCATTGCCATGAATTCATCGAAGATCTTCCCGACAAGTATCATACCCTTGCAGGAGAGCGCGGAGTCAAGTTGTCGGGGGGGCAGCGTCAACGCATTGTTATTGCTAGAGCCATCCTTAAGAACTCCCCGATTCTCATTTTGGATGAAGCCACTTCAGCGCTTGATTCGGTCACTGAAAAACTGATTCAAGATGGTTTGGAGCATGTGATGCAAAACCGGACATCCATTGTGATCGCCCATCGATTTTCCACGCTTTCCGGCATGGATAGGATTCTAGTGTTTCATGAGGGAGAAATCGTAGAAGACGGCGCTCATGAAGAGTTGATCCTCGCCCAAGGCCACTATGCGATGATGTGGGAGATGCAGGCGGGTGGATTTCTGCCTGAGATGGCTGAAAATTAGTGGATGAGACAATTGCAAAAGCAAAGGTGAGCGCTTCCCCTTCTCTGCGCTCTCTGTGGGCTCTGTGGCAGCCAAAGAGCCTTAAATTGAATCATTTTCAGGCTCTTTGGCTGCCACAGAGCCCACAGAGAGCGCAGAGAGGGGTAAGCGCTCACCTTTGCATGTCGCCATATAAGCCAGCAAGAAGACTTTTGCAATTGTCCCATCCGGGGGCATTGGAGTCAGGCTTAACACTATGACGCTTTTAAGAGCGCCAATGCAACCTTAATGCACTTCAACTTCAGCGGGGGAGATCACTGACGTCGTTTGTTCCCCAATGCCTTTTGGCAGAGATTGTTTGTGGGCTTTCCATCCTCTATGGATTAGAGAGCCCGTATATGGAGGCTCTCCTTTTACTTTTCCAACTATTTTAACGCTGGCCGGATCATATCCCACGGAAATTTTAACAGTCGCTCCTTCAGGCTCTTCCATGACGGGGCGGATCGTCACGCATTCTTCGAGCGTTTTCTTGCAATCCTCATGAATTTTGCGCGCTGCGGCGCCGATTTGGGCGTCGCTGATTCCAACGAGGTCTTCCTTAAAAAAATCGACAAGCCTTCCAGAATGCTGTAAAAGCGTCAGCAAACGCAAATGGGAATGGTCGGCATGCTCAGCGGACGGCTTTTGGCCTTGAAGAAACCGCTCGGTTTCCTGAGGATTTTTCCAGGCCTTTATAAAGGCTTTGATTGCAACGCCTAAACGCATATTTCCATCTCCATTTTTAATTATGGATTATCCATGATTTCTCGCGCATTGTATATTTCGAGCGGTTGAACAGTGTACGCCAGCAACTGTATGATGAAGGCAGTGAAAAAGCAAACAAAAATCAACGCTAAAACCGGTTTGCCGCCGGGCAGACGCATGGAACTGATGAAGCCGCGATGATAACGGCCTATCCAAACCATCATAACTGGAATAAGACCATTTAAAATCGAATCGCCGATCCCTCCTGTCGCTTCCATAGCCACTAAAAAAGCCCGCTCATATTGAGTTGCAAATATTAATGTAGGAATGATGATCAGGGCTCCGAGAGCGATTTTGCCCCACCCTTTATTTCGGATTTTCAAACCATCGGACAGGAAGTCCACTAATCCCAAGGCGATTCCCAAGAAAGAGGTTACGATAGCGAAAAAGGCAAAATATTCCGCTATGACGCTCACCCATCGGCCATTGACGTGTTCCCTTAAAAATTGGGTGGGAGGTTCGCCCAACTGCAATGCAGCTAAAAGGCCGTTTGTTCCCTCCACCGGTACAATTCCTAAGATCAGCCACTGCCAAAGAATATAAACGCATAAGGTGATGGCGGTTCCACCGATGACGGCGATGCGCAGAGATTTTACATGCCGTTTAAGATAAGGAGTCAAACTGGGAACCATCGTCTGAAAGCTGAAAGTCGTGAGGATCAAAGGGACTGACCAGATGGAATAGCTCCATCTTTGATGGGTAAGCAAATGAAGATTGACCTCATCTATGCCCATAACGACTAGAGCAAAATAGGCTGCAATCATAGCGATGAAGAGAATGGCGTTTATACGCCCAACAAGATAGCTGCCTAAATCGACGATCACGCCGAATGCAACAATAAAAAGAACGCATCCTAGCTCCTTCGAAAAAGGCCAATCAAGATAGGCGCTTAAAGCGGAGCTGATCTGGTGGCCTCCGCCTGCAGTATAGGCTACAAGCGAGGCGTAACAAATAAAAAGGTAGAGGCACCAACTTACCGCTTTTCCGGGCATGCCGAGCAACCTCGAAGTCATTGTGATGATGTGGGCTCCTTCCTCCATCCACAAGCTGACCTCCAGCAGAAGCAGAGCCGTTGCGGTCATCGCCAGCCATCCTATTAGAAGAACAGCCAAAGAGGGCAAGAATCCCCCAATTCCCGTTGCAACCGGGAGAGCCAGCATGCCTCCGCCAATACAAGTGCCGGCGACTAAAAACATTGCGGAAACCACGCTGCCGGCCGTTGGTTTATCATTATTGTTATTGTTCATTAATACTGCCTTTATTTTTTAAGGCGCGCTAAATCCTGGGAAGTTGGAAAGCGGCCCTCATTCATTTTTTGATGTTCTTGAAGCCATTCATTGGCGCATTTTACAGCGGATGCGCTCCCCTTAATGCTTTCAAGAAACATCTTCCAGATATTTTCATTTCCATCCGCCCATTGACACATCTGTGAAGGCAAATCCAGCAGTTCATCGTCTGGTTCAAGCGGTGAGAAATCTGCAATTCGCAACTCGTTGTTTTTATTCCACATAACATTTCTGGGATAAAAATCATTAATGATTTCACGCCCTTTTTCAGCGGTCTTTTTAAAGATATTGCATGCAAACAGAATCACTTTCTTGTCATTGCCTGAAAGTTCTTCATAAGTTTTTTTCGTTGTCGTCTTATGATCGCTGGACCATTCCTTTGTCGAAACTTCGCTTACAAGTTTTTCCTGAATCCAAAAGAATGCATCATCCTTCTCTTCCGTTTCCGACTTTTCGCTTTTGCTTTCAGACTCCTTCACCACTGCATGATTAAAAACAAACGCCGTTCCCTCAGAAATCCTTGTACGTGGTCCTACATATACGTGGGGCAACAGTTTTACGCCAAGTTCGCGTTCGCTTATTTGAAGATCTCTATATCCGTTTATTGCATTCAGCGCGATTTTTTTTGGCGTAAACAATTCAACCGGATAGTCTTTTCCGTTAAGACCCTCCTTCAACCGGGAAATCTTAATCACCACGTCTGCAGTGAATATAATTTGCGTTTCTTTTGTTGTGAGATCGATTATTGTTATTGTGCGTTGATCAAATTCATTGACTTCATGAAAGTTGCCTTCTCCAAATAGTTTAAAGCAATATTTTTCCCTGAGATATGCAAGACCCGCAATTGGAAACGCCGTGTTCTTTTCTAAGTGAAAATTGCGATGTTCAATTTTATGGCCTTTATTGAATTTATGGCTTTCCGCGAAGTCTCCAATAAGTCCTGCATGCGTTCCGCTGCGTTTCCGCGTATGCTGCCGGCCCTTAAGCGGCCTTGAAGGCGTGTTGCGGACAGATCTTGTGGGAGTGGACAAGCCGCTCCCGGAAGGCGGGTGAAATTCAGGCGAATCAGGCGGCGGCGCGAATCCACCTGGAAGAGGACTTGCCAGCGATAGTAAGGACATCGACTCATCATCAGGATTCTGGCGACTACGTTGTTCAGGCGTCTGATAGCACGATGGTGAGGGCGGAAACGACGACGATAGTGATGATGACGACGACAGTGATGATGACGATAATGATGATAAGGAATCCACTTTTATTATCCTTTTTGATTAATTTAATACAGCAGCGATAATATGCATTAATCAATTAAAAGGAAATAAAAAAGGATGAAACAAAAATAAAATAATAAACTATTTTTTTTAAAATTATGAAAATTTAATTCTTAATTTGCCGTTTTCTATGCAGATAACCCCTGGATGCTGTTCAGATTGAAACATGCCGAATTTTCCTTTACAACTCAGGGTGGTGAATTTTTTTTCTTCACCGCCGGAGAATATCTCCGACAAATGATAAGTTTTCTGATCCAAAACAATGTCAAGATCGTGTTCCACTTTAAATTGCTTCTCTCCCGCTTTGTTTTGCAATAAGAATGGCGCATCTTTAAGAGTCAGCCGCCATAAACTATCTGTTGTTGTACTGACGGAATTATTATTGACGAATAGCGTGGAGCCGTCCGCTAGGTAATACATATCGCTGTTGCTTCCGCCTCCGCTGACATGAACGCCCGGTGGAATTTGAAGAATGATCTCAACTCCTTGAATTTCCTGATAAGCTTGCATGGAATCGGCGATTTCATCTTGATATTCTTGCAATGCGGCGACCGCCTTGGTTTGAATATGGTCAAAGTGATGAGTCGCTTTCGCCTGCAATGCGCGTTCCGCTGATTCCGCTTCAGACAGGTTCACCGCTTGCTGCAGAAGTTCATCCAAACCTTTCCCTTGCCGCTCGACCTGCTGTTTCCAGTCGGAAACTTGTAAATAATCCAACGCATAGGCCAGCGTAGCTCCTATGCCGTAATGGCGGCGTTTAATCGCGCGTTCCGACACATTATCGTCATGGGCCGTCATTTGCATTGTGGCCAGCAAATGGGCATGATCATTGAATTCAGGAAGGATGTTCGCAATGGCGAAAGTTTTCATGCTGACATAATCGGCTAATCCCTCCATGCGCTGTTGATTGCGCTCCCAAAGAAGAGAAGCCGGCTGCAGCATGCCCTCCCGGAGTTTATTGATCGCCGTAAAGTCCTTGAGGGCTTCTCTCTTTTGATCTCCTTCCGATTTCAAAAAATCAACGAGTAAAATCTCCTCCAACTGCATCAGGGCAAGATTTTCGCCATTTAAATGATCTTGGTAACCCTCTAAAGCCTTTTCGTCTATTGCAAAATGTCCAAATTGATGCTGATGAAAGCATTCATGCACGAGAATTAGGAATGGTAAAAAGGATGGCCCTCGCTGAAAAAGATCAAAACGAAAGACAAAAGCGGCTTGTCCATCAATCATAAAACCGGGATGCATCTGCACTTTGCTGGCTCCCCATGGATCCTCAACGCTGTATTTAACCGACTTCCCTGCTGCAAAGATCGTTTGCCATGCTGCATTATCGCTTTTTAAGTTGAATGCATAGAGATGGCCATTTTCGAAGCTGATGACAAGAGGTGAAGTGGAAAGGTCATAACCGGGCCATGCCTCTTTCCCCTTCTCGCTATGCAAGAAGTCAATGGTTTTGACTAAAACTGCGACTGCGGCTAATTCCTTTGCGGATGGGGCTTGCGATGTTTGTTGAAACGCCTGCTGATGCTGGGATACGGAGTTAAATTGTTGGGCTGTGATTGCCGCGCCTTTATACAGCATTGCGAAGCAAGCGAGGCAAAGCGTCACATTGATGGCGATTTTTTTCAGCATATTAAATAAACTCATTTATAATATTAATAAAATTCAATTTTATACTATTTTCAATTAATTAGTCAAATACTATTTGATATTATTTGATATTGTTAATTTGTTGATATTGGAAATATAAAATGAATTTCGTCAATCAGATCACCCTTCATATCCTGCCTATCCTGACATTATTTGTTTTACTTGACCCCCTTCAATCTCTTTGCGCCTTTGCGACTTTGCGCCTTTGCGTTGAATTGTCCCTTAAAATTCGTCAAATTGACTAAAAGGGATTGCAAAAAAATCCAGGGTTTCGCTATCGTTCTGGTATTCTCGTGCAATGTTAGCAGGTTAATGGGGGTTTAGCTCAGTTGGTAGAGCGTCTGATTTGCATTCAGAAGGTCAGGAGTTCGAGCCTCCTAGCCTCCATTCATTTCAAGCGGTTATAGCTCAGTTGGTTAGAGCGCGACACTGATAATGTCGAGGTCCCAAGTTCAAGTCTTGGTAACCGCACCATTTTAAGAAACTAAAAGATCGCCCAATCCCAAGAGCCATAGCGCTGTTGAATGCGCCCCTTGGGAATGCTTAGCAAGATCAGTAAGAGACCCAAACAAATATTATCCCAAATGCCCGGCCCTGATGCGCCGCTGAGCGCTCCAGGCGAGATGGCCATCCATAAACCAAAGAGAATATTCAAATAACGACCTGTTCGCATCACCTCGCCCATTGTGATGATGGAAACCATTACGATCAGCGCTCCAACAATAAGATCACTGTTTGCCAAATTCCCGGTTTCATCCAATAAATTTGTGCTGAACATCAGCCATGCGCCAATTATCGCCGATAAAATTAAATTCCAAGGAACAGTCATCCCACGCGCCATCGCCGGAAAAGACTCCGCTGGAGAACCGTTGAGCGAAGAAACATCCGCTTCTTCGCCGAATCCATCGCCAGGACCTCCTTTCCAAAATATCTTCCAAAAAGGGCGGCCTGCGCGGCGCGCCT
>Ga0207104_1299_pt1 | contig 10613 bp, 9 predicted proteins | sample Alteio_BWMinHeat_79_FD_153538 | JGI IMG/M metagenome (GOLD analysis project Ga0207104, IMG submission 153538) | Enriched cells from forest soil in Barre Woods Harvard Forest LTER site, Petersham, Massachusetts, United States -... | ecosystem: Environmental > Terrestrial > Soil > Temperate forest >...
GTCACAATCATTCATATTCCTTTGCCGGCTGATCTTCAGCTAATCCACCCCATGATCAGCTTTTGTTTTTTTTAGTGGTTTTATTCGCCGCAAAGTCAAAACCCAACAAAACCCTTGCAATTCCGCCAAAATAATGTTCAGATAGGCGGCTTTGATTTTTTTACATCATCACCAATATCGTTATTCCCTCAGTTTTTTCTTGTGGAATTAGCATAAAAGTCAATGATTTGCTTGGATTGGCGATGATACTAACATACGCCAGCTATCCAGGTTTCTGCCCTCAAGGAATGTGAAGCCGATGAGCTTGCCTTCAATTTTACGAGGAAAAAACCGTGGAAAACTCTAGCCAATTTAATGTAGAAAACTTTAGCCAATTTAATTTTGATTCAAATATTTGCAAGGCTATTACCCAGTGCGGGTATGAAACACCCACTCCCGTTCAGAAAAAATCCATTCCCGAAGTACTGACAGGACGCGATGTTGTTGTCTCAGCACAGACTGGTACTGGAAAAACCGCCGCCTTTGTTTTGCCAATCCTGCATCTTTTAAGCCTGAAGGAAGCTTGCAAAAAAACCCGCGTACTCATACTCACTCCCACACGTGAACTTGCCGCTCAGATTACCAAGGCTGCTGCACTGTATGGGAAATTCATGCGTTTTAATATTGTAAGTCTGGTCGGCGGCATGTCCTATCATCATCAAATAAAGGATCTCGCCCGTGGTGCTGACATTATTGTCGCAACACCAGGACGCCTGATGGACCACATGGAACAAAAACGTGTTGATTTATCCAATGTGGAAATGCTGGTGCTGGATGAAGCTGATCGCATGCTGGACATGGGCTTTATTGATGATGTGCAATACATTGCAAAATTAACGCCATCACAGCGTCAAACCCTGTTATTCAGTGCCACACTCGACAATAAATTAATGAATGCAGTGAAGCATATGTTAAAAAATCCTGTGCGCATTGATCTTTCCCATGAAAAAATTGCCTCACCGCAAATCAAGGAAGAAATGTACAAGGTCAATAATTTGCATCACAAGACACGCTTGCTGAAACACTTCCTAAGCGATGAAAATATTTATAAAGCCATTATTTTTTCTGCCACCAAATCCCATGCTGACAAACTTGCCATGGATTTGCGTGATGATGGTTTCAATGCTGCTGCCCTGCATGGTGACTTGCGACAAAACGTGAGAAGTCGCACCCTGCAGCAATTGCGCACCGGAAAAATTCAATATCTGGTGGCAACCGATGTCGCTGCACGCGGCATTGACATCAGCGATATCACCCATGTTTTCAATTATGATCTGCCGCGTTTTTGCGAAGATTACGTGCATCGCATTGGCCGTACTGGTCGTGCAGGCAAAACCGGTACGGCGATTTCATTTGTCGCTTCCAGTGACATGCATCATCTAAAATCGATTGAACGTTACACTGGCCAGCACGTGAAATTGCAGCATCATGATGTGAAAGAAGTCAGAAAATTTGAATCCAGTGAAAGGCCGGCTTTCGACGATGAGGCATTTGAAGATGAATCTCCGCAACGAAGATTCCGATCGGAGCACAGGGAAAGAGGCTTCAGAAGAGATGAAAACGAACGATCTGAAAGAAGATTTTCGAGACGCGATGATGAAAGACCATTCAGATCAGACAAGCGTTCAGGTTCAAGGAAAAAATTTGGCGATGATAATGACGAAAGACCTGAAAGAAAATTCAAGTCTGAACGATATGAAAAACCTTTCAGGAAGGAAAAAAGCGACCGATTTGAAAGAAATTCCCATGACGATCGCAGTGAACGCCCTGAAAGAAAATTCAAATCTGACCGATATGAAAGATCAGAAAGACCTTTCAGAAAGGAAAAGAGTGAACGCTTTGAGAAAAAATTTGCTGACGATCGCAGTGAACGTCCTGAAAGAAAATTCAAATCTGACCGCTATGAAAGATCAGAAAAACCTTTCCGAAAAGAAAAAAGTGAAAGATTTGAAAGAAAATTTCATGACGATCGCAGGGAGCGCCCTGAAAGAAAATTCAAATCTGACCGTCCTTTCAAAACTGAAAAAAGCGAAAGATTTGAGAGAAAATCCCAGGACACAAAACCTGATGACAACTTCACACTCGATCGCTCAGGCAATGTAAAAATACGATACCGCGAACGTGATGAAAGCAAGGAAGGCAGGGAAAGTGGTTATCGTACAAAAAGCAAAATGTCCTCTGGCAAGAAACCCCGCTGGTCGTTTAATGACAAGAAACACCGCAATGATACCGGGTTTAAAAGAAAGAAAAGAAAAGACGATTAACGACATAAAAACCCCAGCGGTTTTCCCGCTAACTATTTTGCAGTGCAAGTGCTGCTAATTAAAGCGGCCTTCCCCCACCGGGGGAAGGTGCCCAACGGGCGGAAGGGGGAATATAAAATGAAAGAAGTACTCTTTAACCTTAAAACGGCAGTTGAAACGCGGCGTGATGCGCAACATCTTGACCGATCCAGGCTTTTAAAAATTTTCGGATCACCAATAAGCTGACCGCTCAAATTTTTAAAAGCTTATCTCGATCAATCTGTTACGCATCACGCTCGCGTTCAACTGCCGTTTTAAGGTTTAAAGACCAGGTCATCAACCCACTTAACTAAAAACTTGAATTGTACCCTTTATCAGGGCACAATCAAGAACAAGGACAACAAATGGATATTTTTAAAGTTACCTTATCGAGACAAGCAAAAAATGATTTAATAGGAATACCCTCATATATAGTCCGTAAATTGCTTGCCTGGGTAGATGATGTTGAAATTAGCGGATTAAATAAAACAAGAAAAATTCCCGGTTATCATGATGAACCATTGAAAGGAAACAGAATTGGACAAAGGTCTATTCGATTAAACAGGGCATACCGTGCCATTTATAAAATTTGCCAGGAAGGCAGCATTGAGATTGTAAATATACTGGAGGTAAACAAACATGCCTATTAAGAAAAAAAGCGATGCGAAAAAATTTCTGGAGAAGTTAGCTGGTGAATTAACGCTATCCAGTTTAATCACTGCCATTCGCCAAGGTGAAGAAATGTCCCAGGTTGAATTTGCAAAATTACTAGGTGTATCCAGGCAATATCTTTGTGATATTGAACATGACAGAAGAACCATTAGCCCAAAAACTGCCGCAGCATTTGCCAAAAAACTTGGATATTCACCTCATCAGTTCGTCAGATTATGTTTGCAGGATATGGTTAACCGTGATGGGCTGAAATTAAAAATTGATGTCCAGGATGCAGCCTGAAAATATATACCCATTACACTTCAAGATGCGAAGTTTTAACGCCCAGCTCGCTCCGTCATTGCGAGGGCGTAGCCCGTGGCAATCCAGTTTTTAAGGCCTAATCAAAAAGCAAAAGCTGGATTGCCACGGGCTACGCCCTCGCAATGACGGAGCGAGTAATTACCAATTAACGACATAAAAACCCATTAAATATTGCCAGTCATGTCATTTTTTGGTATCTTTTTTTGTCCTATATGACATTTTTTGGTAGGTAAATTGTGAAACGTCATTTATTTCAAGATCTTATAAAATGGAAAAACTCACCGGATCGCAAACCCCTAATTTTGGAAGGAGCTCGCCAGGTTGGCAAGACATGGCTGCTTGAGCAGCTGGCTGATAAAGCTTATCCAGATTCTGCCTATTGCAACTTTGAAGAAGATCCAGCCCTCGCCAGCTTGTTTGAAGGCAAGCTCAGCGCAGCCCATGTAATTGAGCAGCTTTCGTTTTACATGAACAAGAAAATATCTGCAGAAAATACCCTGATCATATTCGATGAAATTCAGGCTGCACCACGCGCACTCACCAGCCTGAAATATTTTAATGAGCAAGCAAATGAATATCATATTGTAGCTGCAGCTTCATTGCTTGGCGTGAGTATCGGCCAGGAATCAGCATTCCCTGTAGGGAAAGTAGATTTCCTTCATCTTTATCCTCTTGATTTTATCGAGTACTTGCAGGCAGTTGGCGAGGATGCACTGGCAAACCTGCTGCTTGAGAAAAAGGATTGCACTCCGCTGCCGCATGCCCTTCATGAAAAATTAATAAATTATTTCCGCACATTTTTATTTATTGGCGGGATGCCTGAAGTTGTTGCGAATTATCAATCCCATCACGACATACAAAAAGTTCGAGAGGTGCAAAGAAATATACAAAACTCCTACTCCAATGACTTTTCCAAATATGCTTCACCAGAAGAGTCATTGAAAATATCGCAACTATGGCAAGCCATTCCCTCCCAGCTGGCCAAGGAAAACAAGAAATTCAAATTCAGTGATATTAAAAGCGGTGCAAGATATGCACGCTATGAATTGGCAATTGAATGGCTGAGAAAAGCGGGTTTAATTTATTTGGCATATGATACCACTACCGCAAAACCACCATTGGATACGTATATCAATTCTGGCAGTTTCAAATTGTATTATCTTGATACGGGATTACTGGGTGCCAGACTAAATGCAGCTCCGCAATTAGTCGTACAAAATGAAATGCTTTATACAGAATACAAGGGTGCACTCATCGAAAATTATTGTGCCAAGGAAATTAAACCTTTATTTGGAGACCATTTACATTACTGGCGTAGTGAAAGCCTTGCTGAAATTGATTTTCTGATAGAGGATGCGGGCATCATATTTCCATTGGAAGTCAAAAGCGGCATGACAAAACATAAGAAGAGCATCACTTCATTTCAGCAGAAGTACCATTCCCCAAGAGCCATTCGTCTTTCTCCAAAGAATTTCGATCTGCAAGGAAATTTTTTGAATCTGCCATTATATGCGGCTTGTATTATCAGGAATTATTTATAGGTTAAAACCAGAGACTGACACAACTGCTGTACTAATATCTTCCTGGTCTTTGTTCTCATTAACCACATTTTGCCGACGCAGCAAATCCATCGTTTCCCTAGGGGAATCCTGATCCAGCTCCAGATTTGAAATATCTTCCACTTGCTCCTGCTTATTACAAGCAAGTCCATTCTGCGGTCTCAAGCCCTTCCCGTGCAAAAATCCATGAGTTGATTCCGGCTGATTATCATTCACCAGATCATCAATCCTCTTCACATCAGGAACTTGCCTTTTACTCACCACATAAAGAAAGCCGATAAGAAATATCACCTGCATGACCATCATCGCCGCGCCAAATGCTGGATTCAATGCGAAGGAAAGCCCTAGTGATGCCAGGGTAATACAGGACGCAAGGAAAACAAAATTGTAGGATTGACTTAAAAAAATATTCATCCAGATGCTATTAACCGTTTCTTCTGCAATGGAAAAAATTCCCAGTACTGCTGTCAGGGAACCACCACTGATGATGACATCTGCAAATGCCTTGGTATTTTCTGAACTGGATTCGGAATCAATGACGACACCACAGGATGCAGCTGCTATCGCAGCTGCATCATTGCCACCTTCGCCAACAAAGCAAACCCTTCCTTCCTCTTTCAAAAGTTTAACAAGCTCATCCTTGGTCAATGTCTCTTTTGCAACACCCTGATGACGAATACCAGGAACATTGGCATAAACATCTTCCGTCAGAATGCCCGCCATGCCAGCAACATATTCTGCAGTTTGCCGATCACCGCTAGTGATTAGAACTACCTTCTTTCCTGCGTCCTGAAGCTTTTTAACAACAGACGGGACTTCCTCTCTCAAGGGATCGCTTAGTGTGACATGCCCTATAATTTCCCCAATTTCATCCCTGTATCTTTTGGCAAAATAAACAATATGCGAAGCTTCAGGCTTGTTATTTTTTATTTTCCTTCCAGTTTCATTATTTATTTCAAAACCATTTTCCCTTAAAAAATTCTCACTGCCCAAGAAATAATCCACGCCATCAATCCTTGTCATACGACCAGACGTCTCTATGGATGTACCATAAACAATATTTTTGATTTTTGTTTGATGATTATTATGTTGCTCGGCATATTCACGAATTTTTTTTCCAATTGCATGCTGCGAATCTTTTTCCAGCACAGCAAGACAATCCAGGTAATAACGATCTTCTTCCGTATTCTTTTTTATTCCATAAAAATCATGACCCAGCACTTTATGCTTGCCAGTAGTCAGGGTTCCATTCATGTCAAATGCGACTATGTCTATCTTACTCGCCCTCTCCACTGCCATATCCGACTGGAATTCAATGCCATAATTAATGGCTTTTTCTATACCCATTTTGACTGCAAGCGGCGTGAGTAGGGCAAGTGAACAAGGGCAAACAGAAACCAGCAGCAAGGCAGCAAGCTGCAAGGCGGGAAATACACCAAAGTAAATTCCAATCGCAACACCCACAATTAATGCTATTAGCAAAATAGCCGGGATTAGATATCTCAGAATTCTTTTTGCAGTTTCTTCAATTTCTGATCTTTCATTTCTTCTCTCTTCACATTTTTCAGCCTTCTCGGCGAGATGGGATTTTTTTACTGTATTTGTTACTTCCATTTCAATCAGGTTTCCAACCGGAACCATGCCTGCAAGAATATTTTTTCTTTCCTCTTTTGCAGGAAGATTAGCTTCCTTTGAAAGGATATTCTGCATTTCAGGCAATACATCAGCTTGATTGTCTAAAATCAGCCCGTCATTTCTGGAGAATTCCCCTGACATCAGGGAATGCTCATAAGCTGTAACATATACAGGGGCAGTAAAACCATGCGTTTCAAATTGATTAATCCAGGCTTCCTTGCTCAGACATATCCCATCAACAGGAATAATTTTACCATCACCAACCCTGATCACATCTCCTGGCTTTAATTTTTCTGCAGGATATATTTCCCATGTATATTCATCTTTTTTAATGGCATGACCGTCTTCTGATATCAAGCTCAGTATTTCAGGCAAATAACGAGACTTATCAGCCAGGATTATTTTGCTCTCCCTCGGGAAATCCTTGCATAATTTTTCATTTTCCCATGAAAAACTACGAAGATCTGATCCATTAATACGATAAAAAAATCCTTCTTTCCTGCATTCAAATTCAATCAGTCGCTCTTTTGATCTTTCTTCACCAGATATTAAAACAAGCTCATATTCTTTTTTGACACGTCTCTGGACATTTTTTGCCGCACTCTTGTCAAATAACAATGTTGAATTCAAGGTTTGTCTTTTTGCAATTTCTTCCTTGATTGAAATCTTGATTGCATCTCCAATATGCATAAAACCAAAAACAAATAAGCCTGCATCAAACATTACACTTGGTAAAAAAAAATGAAATGAATGCGAAAAAAACAAATTGGCAACAGAAGTGCAAATTACTGTGAAGGTACTAATCGAAAACAGGGTATTCATCGACACATCTTTTGCAAGAATTAATTTTTCAAATGCATCGACATAAGAGCCAATACCCAGTAGCAGCGTAAGAAAAATGCTGCCAGCCATCAGGCCGTAATAAAGCACTGTCATGGGGATCACAAAAGTCATCATCAGCACCATGACAATTACACCAGCTGCAATCCCAAGAATTCCAAGTATCAGGTGAAGCCATTTACTCGGAACATTCAGCCCAAAAAAATTCAGAAAGAATCCCTGCAGCATGAAAATGAGTACATCATGCTCAATTGCTTCCTGTGTACATGGAAAGGGGGAAGATTCAATAATTTTTATTTTGGCTTGCTTAAGCTGAGCATCACTCAGATTACTTTTAAATGTAACGGTCAATAATCCGCTTGCAAATCTGGCATCAATTTTTTCGATTATTTTTATTTTTATTTCTTCATTATTTTCGTTGCGAACAGTGATTGTTTCATCCTGCAGCATATGTTCAAGAGAGGATTCACAGGAACTACATGTCATCCCGGCAACCTGGAATCTAACTTTCATAACTCAAGCCTCGCATTATGAATTCAGGTTTCGGGGTCCCCCAGCGGGGATCCCTTACTGGCTATCTTCGCTTACCGATCTTTGAATGTCTTAATCTGGCAAGCATATAAGTCTTTAGCACCGCATTGATAAGAGTTTGATATCCTCTTCCGTGATGCCTGAAATATTCCAGTACATCATGATCAATTCGAAGCGTAATGCTATCTTTTTTTTGCGGCAACTTCACAGTTTCTTTCTCAAAAAATGAATCATCCAATGGCAGAATATCCGAGTAATCGATATCCTTGTCAGACATTTTATCCAATCTCTTCAAGTCGCTTGTAATAGATTTTTTTTTCACGCTCATTCGCTTTCCTCATTGAAATAATACGAATTGTACATTCATGCTGTGTATGCACCACAACCACTACACGCTTGTTCAATTCACCCAGTGTAATAAAACGATTTTCACCGTAATCCTTCCTTTCATCCATAAAAGAAACAATTTTCCCTGCGAAAATAAACTCGGCATCATTAAAATTTAAGCCATGTTTCTGATAGTTAATATGGTTTTTATTAACATCCCATTCAAATTGCATATTTTTTATTTTCCAATTGTAGTTACATTTTGAGATTACGTCAATTTTTTCGTCATGCGAGCCTAAAAAGAGATGATGGCGTAGGGCCTGGATAAAAAACGTGGGTGAAGTTAAGAATCCTTCCCCATTCCACAAATCACCTTCCATTCTTCTTTCGTGACGGGTGTAATGGAGAGACGATTACCCTTGCGATTAACAAGCATGTTTTTTAATTTGGGATGATGCTTGATTTGATCAAACGTCACAAACTGCGGAAATTTTTTGACTAGCCTTACATCCACCATATACCAGCGCGGATTTTCTTCTGTACTGCCTGGATCAAAATGATCGGAATGAATATCCCAGGCAGTATGATCGGGATAGCCATTTTTAACGACTTCAACAATGCCAGCCACTCCTGGCGGTGTGCAGCTGGAATGATAAAAAAATCCCAGATCGCCAATCCTGATTTCATCGCGCAGCATATTGCGCACCTGATAATTGCGCACACCATCCCAGCAAGTGGTTTGCCTGGTACGTGCCTGCAAGTCATCAATGCTGAAGCATTCAGGTTCGGATTTTAATAGCCAATAGTGCATGGATGAACTCTTTAAGATTTGAAAGCCCTCACCCCCTGCCCCTCTCCCAAAACCGATCCTTCGACAAGCTCAGGACGTTTTGGGAGAGGGGAGCTCTCCGTCGTAATTATCTTAAAACCTCTTCATCGCATCAAAAAATTCATCATTGGTCTTGGTATCCTTCATCTTGTCCAGCAGGAATTCGACAGCACCTTCTTCCATGGGCTGCAAGAGTTTGCGCAAAATCCAGATACGCTGCATTTCTTCCTTCGAGACAAATTTTTCATCACGACGCGTGCCGCTGCGGTTAATGTTGATGGCAGGATAAATTCTGCGTTCTGCAATACGGCGATCCAGATGGAGTTCCATATTGCCAGTACCCTTGAATTCCTCATAAATCACATCATCCATCTTGGAACCGGTTTCGATCAGTGCAGTTGCAATGATGGTCAGGCTTCCACCTTCCTCAATATTTCTCGCTGCACCAAAAAATCGTTTTGGACGCTGCAAGGCATTGGAATCCACACCACCGGTCAAGACCTTGCCTGATGCAGGCACCACGGTGTTATAGGCACGTGCAAGACGCGTAATGGAATCCAGCAAAATGACAACATCACGTTTGTGTTCAACCAGACGTTTTGCCTTTTCAATCACCATTTCTGCCACCTGAACATGACGATTGGCTGGCTCATCAAAGGTGGAAGCAATCACTTCACCCTTGACTGAACGCGACATTTCCGTGACTTCTTCTGGTCTTTCATCAATCAGCAGCACAATGAGATAACATTCGGGATGATTATGGGCGATGGATTGTGCAATATTTTGCAGCATCATGGTTTTACCAGCCTTGGGCGGCGAAACAATCAGGCCACGCTGGCCCTTGCCAAAAGGGGCAACCAGATCAATGACGCGTGCTGTCAAATCTTCCGTACTGCCATTTCCCAATTGCATCTTGAGACGCGCATCGGCAAAAAGCGGCGTCAGGTTTTCAAACAAGACTTTATTTTTTGCATTTTCTGGTCCTTCAAAATTGATGTCATCGACTTTCAGCAAGGCAAAATAACGCTCGCCTTCCTTGGGCGGACGAATTTTTCCTGAAATGGTATCGCCAGTACGCAAATTAAAGCGCCGAATCTGGCTGGGGGAAACGTAAATGTCATCCGGCCCTGCGAGGTAAGATCCTTCCGCAGAACGCAGAAAACCAAAACCATCCTGTAAAATTTCCAGGACTCCATCGCCGTAAATATCTTCTCCACGTTTTGCATGTTCTTTCAGGATAGCAAAAATAATATCCTGCTTGCGTGAGCGGGCCATATTTTCCAGCCCATATTGTTCAGACAACGACACTAACTCCGCCGCACTTTTCTTCTTAAGCTCAGTTAAATTCATAATTATTCAAACCCTGGTAAAATAAAGAACGTTGATTGTTTTAAAAACAGAAGTGATGTGGACCACCAAAAACCTTATTTAATTCGTATATTACAAACTGGGACCTGCTGAATAACTCGGTAATTTCAGGGAATATACGACAAGGAGGTTACCACGGTTTTCAAAATATCATTATTTTATTCCCGTAGCAACCCATCCATCTCAAATATGACTATCAATAAACTTCTGCAAATCCGCCTTGCTGAT
>Ga0207104_1300_pt1 | contig 10581 bp, 10 predicted proteins | sample Alteio_BWMinHeat_79_FD_153538 | JGI IMG/M metagenome (GOLD analysis project Ga0207104, IMG submission 153538) | Enriched cells from forest soil in Barre Woods Harvard Forest LTER site, Petersham, Massachusetts, United States -... | ecosystem: Environmental > Terrestrial > Soil > Temperate forest >...
TGCACGCACACAGCTGGCAGTTCCTTCCGGACGCAGGGTCATGCTTTCCTGGTTGCGGTCCAGAAAGGTATACATTTCCTTTTCGACAATGTCAGTGACTTCACCAATGGAACGTTTGAATAATTCTGTTCTTTCCACAATGGGAAAACGGATTTCCTGATAGCCATGACCAATCATGATGCGTCGAATCTGATGCTCAGCATAGAGCCAAAGATAGGTTTCCGGTGGAAGGATGTCATTCATTCCCCGCACAGCTTGAATCATGTCAGTCACAGCAATTTCCTTAAGGGGTTAAGCAAATATATAAAAGTCAATTTTATATTTGCTTAACCCCTAACGATTGTAATTGTAATAGTAGGCTGGAGGACCACTCCGATCCTGATTATCCTGCTGATAGCCATTAACACTATTAAGCCAGGTATTCGTGTAATACTGTTTGCGATATTTGCGGCCATGTTTTTTTCGATGAAATTGTCCAATCGGTGTTGACTTGTCAGTTAGCAGGAATTTGCTGCTTGCAGCCTGGGCAATATAATCATCCAGCTGGTTTTGCATTTCCTGCAGGGCATATGGCTTGATGCTGGTCTGCATGATGGCATTCAGGCTGGAAGAGGGTGCCAGTGTTTCAAGGTCTGCATATAATTGCAGATTGTCACTGGGTTTGGCTAGCTCATCTTTTTTTGGCATCACCGGCTGATTTGCCAGGATTTTTGCAGGCTGTTTTTTGTTCTGCTTGTACCACAAGGCTCCACCTGCTCCTGCCGATAAAATAATGGCAATGATGGAAAGCTGAAAGACCGATTTGATGTTCAGCCTGCTAAAAATAGTGTTAACCTGGCCAATCCCGGTCCTGGAATGCCGCCTGATTCTGCTGTTTCTTGTCCCTGCCATCATGGGTTTTGCATAAATGCGTATGCCGGCAGTAATGATGAGGAGAAAGAGGATGAAATCCATCAAAAATGCAGTGGCATGATCCATGCTGGTCCATTGTGCAAACAATCTCTTGCCTGCTTCATTGAGAATCTGGCTTGTCTTGACCACTGGTTTTGCAGGCTCTGCTGCAGGCAAGGGATTGGCTGCAACAGGCGTAGTTGCTTCAGAAGCTGGATTACTGACAGGCTCTGCTGCTGTTTCCGGGGCTGAGGTAATGATGTCAGCATTATTTGCACTGGCATTGTCTGCGGTTTTTACGATGACGGCATTATCAGTGGGTAAACCAGTATTTGTGGATTTTTGTGAATACCACCAGACTCCAACCAATCCTGCAAGAATGATCACCAGCAAGATGGAAAATAATTTCATGAAAATATTATTGGCATTAAAAGGCAGAAAATGGTCACTGAGAAGAGCAGAGCCAGACAGGTGAAGAGGATGTTGTGATGCTGCTGGATGAACCTCGTTTTCATCACTCACCTCAGGTTTGGGTGTAAACCATTCCATGGCGTCGTGAATTTCCTTTTCTGGAATATTCAGTAATTTGCTGTAATTGCGGATATAACCCCGGATGAAGGTCATGGGAATATCCGTTTTGTATTCGCCATTTTCAATCATGATGATAATTTTTTCATGCAGGCGTAATTGTGCAGCAATATCCTTGCGTTCCATGCCAAGCTCTTCGCGGGCAGATTTCAATCTTGCTCCAAAGGAGTGCTGCTTTGTGGTGTTCATGCTGCTGGATGGGCTCTGGTTGATCATGAACCTTATGTCCTTTTATAGATTGCACCAATTGTATGATGATCATGCCTGATCGCCAATCACTTTCTTTTCTCCTGACTGCAGATAGCGCTCATGACGTCTTGTCCGGTCTTTTACTTCGCCCACCAGTTGACCGCAGGCTGCATCGATATCATCTCCCCTTGTTCGCCTGACAGTGGTATTTAATCCTGCTTTCATCAGGATATCCCGAAAGTGCAGGATGGCATGATTATCCGAACGCTGATATTGCGTATGAGGAAAGGGATTGAAGGGAATCAGATTCATTTTTGCCTGTACACCCGAGAGAATTTTTATCAGTTGCCTTGCATGTTCAGGTGTGTCATTGACACCTTTTAACATGACATATTCCATGGTGATCGAACGTCTGCTGTCATCCCTGAAGTAATCGCGGCACACATTCATTAATTCCCTGAGGGGATATTTTTTATTAAGCGGAACAAGCTCATTGCGTAATTCATCATTTGGAGCATGCAGTGAAACGGCAAGTGCAACATCGCTAGCTTCACGTAACTGATGCATGGCAGGGATGACGCCTGCAGTACTTACGGTAACGCGGCGTTTTGATAATCCATAGGCAAAATCTTCCAGCATGATGGACAAGGCGGGAAGAACATTGTCAAGATTTAACAGGGGCTCACCCATGCCCATCATGACAACATTGGTAACGGCATGATCATGAATGCCATTCATTTTCGATAATTTGCGCACAGCAATCCATAACTGGCTCATGATTTCTGCCGTGCTGAGATTGCGATTAAATCCCTGTTTGCCTGTTGAGCAAAAATCACAATTCAGAATGCATCCCACCTGGGATGAAATGCACAAGGTACCACGTGTTTTTTCTGGAATAAAAACGGTTTCAATACAATTGCCATCGTGTAATCGCAGCAGCCATTTACAGGTTCCATCAGCAGCTGCTTTTTCAAAAATGACTTGCGGCAGGGCAATTTCAGCCATTTCCCCGAGTGTTTGCCGCAAGGTTTTGCTGAGATTGGTCATGGCCTGAAAATCTGTCACACCATTAAAATGTATCCATTTCAGGACCTGATCTGCCCTGTAGGGCTTTTCACCAGCACTGACAAAAAAATCCTGCATGGCTTTTTTATCAAGCCCCAGCAAATTTATTTTTTGTGCCGGTGAAATACTGGTCATTCAGGCAAGCTCGTCTTCTGCAACATAGGCGAAAATTTCTTCGGGCTTGAAGAAGAAGGCAATCTCTTCCCTTGCTGTTTCAGGCGCATCGGATCCATGTACTGCATTATGATCAATGGAGTCAGCAAAATCTGCGCGAATGCTTCCTGCGGCCGCATCTTTTGGATTGGTTGCACCCATGATTTGACGATTTTTGGCAATGGCATTTTCACCTTCCAGGACTTGTACGAGGACTGGACCGGAACTCATGAAGCTGACCAGCGCTGGGAAGAAAGGACGTGCCTTGTGAACGATATAGAATTGTTCAGCCTGTTTTTGTGATAAATGCATCATTCTGGCTGCTGCAATGCGCAGTCCGCCTTTTTCAAAACGGCTAATGATTTCACCAATGACATTTTTGGCAACGGCATCTGGCTTGATAATGGAAAGCGTTCTTTCTTTGGTCATTTGTCCTACCTCTTTAGATGAAAAAATAATGTGTTGCTTATTGCATGAAGCTTCAACCTTAAAACGGCAGTTGAAACGCGGCGTGATGCGTAACATCTTGACCGATCTAAGCTTTTAAAAATTTTCGGATCACCAATAAGGTGACCGCTCAAATTTTTAAAAGCTTATCTCGATCAATCTGTTACGCCTGACGCTCGCGTTCAACTGCCGTTTTAAGGTTCAAAAAAGCCCGGCATTATACCTGACTTTTTATCCAGTTGTTATCCTGTTGCGCCACATTTGTGCTTTCTCCAGCAATTCTTTTTCATTCAATGTGGTCAATTGCCGATTTTTTAGCAGTTGTTTGCCATTTACCCAGACATCCGTCACCTGGGATCTGGAAGCGGCATAGACAATTTGTGAGATGGGGTGATACAAGGGCTGTGATTCAATTTGATTCATGTCAATGGCAATAAAATCAGCGGCTTTTCCTGCTTCCAGTGATCCAGTGTAATGATCAATGCCAAGGGCTTTTGCACCATGCAGTGTTGCCATTTTGAGTGCCTGCACAGCTGAAAGTGCAGCGGGATCATTGGCGGTAATTTTTCCGAGCAGGGCAGCAGTTCGCATCTCGCCAAGCATGTCAAGATCATTATTACTGGCAGCACCATCCGTACCGAGAGCCACATTAATGCCATGCTTCATCAGCATTTCTACAGGGCAGCAGCCGCTCACCAGTTTCATGTTGGATTCAGGACAATGCACAATATTGGGTTTGGTTTGCTGCAGGATAGCAAAATCAGCATCGTTGATTTGCGTCATATGGATGGCGATTAACTGTGGCGATACCATGCCGATTTCATGCAAGCATTGCAAGGGGCGCTTGCGGTGCATTTTCATCGACTGTGCAACTTCAGTGGGAGATTCCTGCAAATGAATATTAATTTTTAATTGGTATTCATGCGCGAGCTGGTTGCATTTTTCCAGGTTTTCAATGGCAACTGTATATATATGTGCGGGTGCCATTGTTAATTTTATCATTTCATGTTTTTTATAGCGCTGATAAAAATCGAGGGCTTTAGCGAAGTTTTCGTCTACTGATTTTGCATAAGCTGTCGGCACATCGATAATATGTAATCCAATATGTGCACGCATGCAGGCAATTTCTGCTGCTTCTGCTGTGGCATCCATAAAAAAATACATGTCGTTAAAGCAAGTGGTTCCTGAGCGAATCAATTCTGCCATGGCGAGTAGTGAGCCATCATGCACCAATTCATGGCTTAACCATTTTCCTTCTGCTGGCCAGATGTGGTTATTCAGCCAATCCAGTAATTCAAGATCATCCGAGAGACCGCGAAACATGTTCATGGCGAGATGAGTATGGCTATTAATAAAGCCTGGTGTGATGGCATGGGTATTATAATGTTCTTCCTTGCTGCCTGCATATTTTTGCCTTGCTTCAGTGGAAGGGAGAATGTCGAGGATTTTTTTGTCCCTGATCACGAGCGCATGATTTTCCAGTACGCGATTATTTTCTTCGCAAGTGATTATCCATTTTGCGTGGAAGAGAAGATCGGATTTTTGCATGATGGGCCTCATGGTTGAAAGGCGATGTAGATAACATTGATTGGTGTAAAGTGTCAATCTTTCTGTTACGCCTGACGCTCACGTTCAACTGCCGTTTTAAGGATTATTTCTTATTTTTTAAGGCAAGAATCAGTTTTAGCAAACTCATTAATTACTAGCCGTGTGGATGAAACTAATATATCGTCACGACGAGTTGTGTCTTTCTTATTGTGTCCAGAATAGATTGCAATAACGATGGGAGCACAATTCGGTGGCCAAATTATTCCAATATCATTGGAAATTCCGTAATCATTTCCTGCGCCAGTTTTATCGGCAACAATCCATCCTTTTGGGACACCAGCACGAATTCGAGTATCTCCAGTAGTATTGCCTTTCATCCAGGTTAGCAATTGGTTTCGTTTGGATGAGGTTAAAACATTTCCAAGAGTTAGTTTTTGCAAGCTCTTTTCCATTGCTTTAGGAGTAGAAGTGTCGCGTAAGTCATCAGGATTTGAATTTAGATCAGGTTCCCAGTCATCTATTCTAAATGTGTTATCGCCAATAGAACGTGCAAAAGCGGTAACAGCTTCAGGACCACCCAACTTTTTCACTATAAGATTTGTTGCAGTGTTATCACTATACATCATGGCTGCGGCACATAGATCAAATATCGTCATTCCATCTGCGACATGCTTTTCTGTAATGAGTGACCAAAAAACCAAATCTTGTTTTGCGTAGGTTATTTTTTGTTTAAGTAAATTATTATCCGCTTCACTCTGTTTAAGAATGGCGGAAACCGCCATGACTTTAAATGTACTTTGTATTGGAAAACGCTCTAAAGCACGGTATTGAATGGATTGATTATTCGCTGTATTAATTGCATATAAACCAATTCGCCCTTCTAAAGATGTTTCAAGTTTTTTAAATTTTTCGTTTATAAGTGAGGATTCATTCTTATTAGTGTTGGCAAGTAAAGTGGCGTGATAACAACCAAAAATAATTGCTGCTGTTAACAAGAAATTTTTAATACAAGATGGTTTCATAATGTTTTTATACGATTTTGAACCTGAATAATGACGTCCGGCTCCATTTTATCTCACCTCAGGCATTTAAAAAAAACTGTACTCACGCGGCGACTTTTTGTAGGATTGGCTTTGCTAAAAGCCCAATCAAACAACAAGGAAGCCCCCGCTTATGGCCAAGAAGATAGCGTATCGTGTACGAAATTGGAAGGACTATTCACGTGAAGCGCAAATACGATTCTATAGTTACGCTCCCACTTCTTCTCAACCTATAGTCAGTAAAGATTTGCTGGAAAATAGAAAGAAACAAATCGAAATTGAATTCAATGATAGGGCATTGCCAATCAGTTCCTTCTATTGTGGATTTCGTTTAAAGCCATCCAGAATAATATTTTATGCTTATAGAGCAGATGAGTTATCTGATGTGTTTGAATATCAGTATATTGACGGTCAATGGAAAAAACAATGGTTATCGCCATGAATAAAATTTTAGTTGTTTGCAAAATACAGGATGAGATATTAAAAAAATACGCATCTCAAATCGTCTATCAACCTTATTTGGTGGAATTTTCTGAACATGAATGGGAGGAATTGATTGCATCTGTCAAACCCAAAATTATCTTGTTTGGCACTATTCATTTTACTAAAGAGATGATGCGTATCTGGAGAAACCATCAACCGAATGACCAGATTTTTATTGTAAGGAAAGGGATTAGTCTCGGAAGATGTAATCTGACTGCTGCAAGGGAATATAATATTGACGTATTTAATCTGCCAGGTGTAAATACTATTTTTGTTTCGAATTTTATGAAGAAATTTCTTTTTAAAGAAAATAATCCGACAGATTGCATATCAATTATTGGTACAGGAACCATTGGCCAGAAAATTATATACGAAGCAGTTAATAATAATATTGCTGTTATCGTTCATAGCAAAACGTTAAAAAATAATGAAGACCTAAAGAAGAAAAAATGGTTTTCTGATTTACCAGCTAATTGCAACATACAAGTTTCGCCAACGATTGATCAGGCATTTATGAATGCAAACAAAATAGCTATCTCAATCCCTTATGATCAGAATACTATGGGAATAGTTCATGAGGATTATATAAATAAAATAACTCCAAATGCATTGCTTGTTTCAGTATCAGAACCAAAAATATTTTCAGATGCTGCTTTGCGAGCCTTATTTAAGAGAGATGACCTATTCGTTGTTATCGACCATCTGGCATCCGAATTTAATGACATTTATAAAATCATGGGCTGCGATTCTCATCTTCGGAAAAATTTTTTCATGGTAGAAGAGGCCACGGCCGGTGTTGAGTGTCAACAAGCAATGAGTTTAGCGGCAATTGAAAAATGCATGAGCATTGTGTCATCGTGTTCATAAAGATATTAGGAAATAATATCTTCTCTCATTACTGATATGAGGCATTTTTAATCGCATTGCCAGTAGTATGTGGTGTTTGGGAATCAACTTCGGCAGATTGAATATTTTGCCATGCTCCATGTGTTGATTACAGGATGTTGCCCCTGTGCATCGGCTGTTAAAATACCCAAAATTGTCTAATTATTTTCCGTCCATGATCAAAAACTAGGATTCTATCGGATTATGTTGTACATTGCAGTACATTCACAGCATATTTTATGGACGAGAAATAATGGCTACTGGCAAGACAACCACGCTAACTTTTCGCATTGAGCCTGAGCTTAAAGAAGGTCTACGCACAGCGGCTACCCGAGCGCATCGATCTATTGCCAACATGGTGGAAGTGCTGATTCGGGATTATTGTGCACAAAATGGTATCAGCATCAGCGAGCCAGATAAAGCGAGCCAGATAAAATGATTGATGAATCAATGAATAAAGGATGGAGATTGAAGAGTGTCCGTTCCTGAGCAACCTAAAATTTATCACATACTGCATGTTGATCGATTACCATCAATTATTGCTGATGAGCATTTGTGGTGCGATGCAGAGATCATTAAGCGTACTTTACCAGGCACCACTATAGGCATGAATCATATTAAACAGCGGCGACTCAAAGAATTACTTTTAACAAGCCATGCAGATTTACATGTGGGTGACTGTGTTCCTTTTTATTTTTGTCCGCGTTCAGTAATGCTCTATATAATACATCAGGGAAATGACCCTGCACTAACTTTTCGCAGTGGTCAAGGCTCCATTATCCATTTGGAGGCAGATTTGCAGACTTCTGTTGCATGGGCTGCCCAATGTAATAGACGTTGGGCTTTTACCTTATCAAATGCTGGCGCCTATTACTTCGAAGATCGAAGTGATCTTGCACAATTAACTGAAATTGATTGGCAGTCTGTTCATGCTAATCGATGGGGTGGCAATGGTATAGCATCGACAATTAAAGAGCACAAGCAGGCAGAATTTTTGATGGAGTATAGTTTTCCCTGGCATTTGGTAGAACGAATTGGGGTGTATTCACAATCAATATTACAGCAGGTGACAAGTTCACTTCCTGCTACTGGCCATAGGCCACAAGTTGAAATAACACAAGCATGGTATTATGGGAGAACAGGAAATGATTAAATATAAGCATGGTGATATCTTGCAGGAAGATGCCGAAGCCCTTATCAATACTGTTAATTGCATGGGTGTAATGGGCCGTGGTATTGCGCTTCAGTTCAAGAATGCTTTTCCTGAAAACTTTAAAGCCTATAAAAAAGCTTGTAAGAGCAATGAAGTTCAGCCCGGTAGTATGTTTGTATTTGAAACAGGGCAATTCACAAATCCTCGTTACATTATCAATTTTCCTACCAAGCGCGACTGGCGCGACAAGAGCCGGATGGAAGATATCGAATCTGGGCTTAAAGCGCTCGTAAACACAATGCACAAATACAACATTCGTTCTATCGCAATTCCCCCTTTAGGAAGTGGCTTGGGCGGACTTGATTGGTCGATAGTAAAACCGCGCATCGAGGCAGCATTACAGTCGTTTTCTAATGTACAAATAATTATTTTTGAGCCTGAAGGCGCACCGGAAAAAATTGCGTACAATCGTGATGCACCAAATATGACTCCAGGTCGAGCCGCATTAGTCGAGTTAATGAATCGCTACCTAAATGGATTACTTGATCCGTTTGTAACTTTGCTCGAAGTGCATAAGCTCATGTATTTCATGCAGGAAGCAGGTGAACCATTAAGACTGAAATATAAAAAAGCTACTTATGGGCCTTATGCTGAGAACTTGCGTCATGTGCTAAACGCAATTGAAGGACATCTTGTATATGGTTACGCTGATGGAGGTGATAACCCTGATAAGCAGCTTAAATTAGTGCCAGGTGCTACCGACGAAGCCGCTCGTTTTCTGGAACAACATCCGGATACTCGTAATCGCTTTAATAAGGTCGCGGAATTGGTCGAAGGGTTTGAAACACCTTTTGGTCTTGAGCTTTTATCCACAGTGCATTGGGTGATGATGCAAGATGGTGCTCAGACAGTGGATGATGTAATTAAACTTATTTATTCCTGGAATGAACGAAAGCAGCAATTCACAACACGTCAAATTGCTCTTGCGATTGATGTATTATCGAAGAAGGGCTGGGTTAAAAAACTTGAAAATATTCGCTGAAACAGTTGCTACAGAAATACTTATTCTGCAAGACGTTAAAATCGTGTCCTGCACATTATTTTTCGTTATATTTATGTTCTCATTTTTGTAAAATGAGAATCATTCGCATGCTGAAACATCGTTTGGAAGTGGAACGGTGATCCCAGCTTCCAGACCTTACAATCTCGGCCTATTCGAATTTTGAGCAGCAAGTTGCATGTTCTTTCCACCACCTTGTTTTTTTATCTCCAAGGCAATAAAAAATGAATCATAAAGTGTCTGTGTTTTTGGTCTGCGTATGGTGTAATACAATTCATCTTCGTTGCTAGCCAGACTTTCCACTGCTGCATCGTCAATTGCCGTGTTATTTATTGCATTATCCGAGAAATGATTTATTGGCGAAGAAACAAGTGATTGATAATGTCCTGGAAACTCAGGTGTTTCAACCTGATATCCAAAATGAAAAGTAAAAATGGGTTTATTTTGGCGTTTAACAATGGGCTGACTACCATCACTTTGTAGAATAAGAAAGTTGCAATTCAGGGCTTTGGAAAACGCGTCAATAATGATATCAACTGCATACGCTCCATCTTTTTCATGTTCCTTAAAAAAGCCATTATTAATTTCTGAAGAAAATTCCTGATAAAATTCGATATTATCGCGAATATAGTCCAATACCAGGAGACGTAATTGAGAAGACATGTCTCTCTTCGCTTTGTCAGATAAATTCAGATTCAAACGTCTGTTCAATTGATCAGCAAGTGCGTGATAGAAACAATTTCCATCTCCTGGCATATCATGGCATGGAGTGGTTGGCTGAGTAACAGGCCGAAAATATTCTGTGATGGAAAGTTTTGTGTTTGGATCCTTGACGACGGACTTTATTGTATAACCTTTAGCCTGCAATTCATTTGCTTGTTCAAGTGGTATTCTCTCTGGATGCTTTCTTGGATGCACTGAGTGTTTGTATAATTTTATTTCATTCCCCGTTTTCTGCGCACCACAATACTCCTCAAGTGGTGTCCTTTTTGTGCTGGGTTGTGATTTCGCCTGCCCTGAATTGGCAGTGGCAGAACTGATAGTTGTATGGGATGCAGGAAGTTGAGGTAAAGTTTGCA
>Ga0207104_1301_pt1 | contig 10551 bp, 11 predicted proteins | sample Alteio_BWMinHeat_79_FD_153538 | JGI IMG/M metagenome (GOLD analysis project Ga0207104, IMG submission 153538) | Enriched cells from forest soil in Barre Woods Harvard Forest LTER site, Petersham, Massachusetts, United States -... | ecosystem: Environmental > Terrestrial > Soil > Temperate forest >...
TGCAAAAGGAATCAACAAGGCAAGCCTGGAGTTGCTTAGTGAAACACTGGTTCAGTTAAAGCATATATCAAGCATCAGGGCAAAATTGTAAATTTTGGAAATGTTAGCAATAGCGTGGATCATGCTGTTTTGTTCCTGGAACATAGCATTGTCAGGATGGTCACACCCATGATGGTGTGATCCTTTTTATCGTAAAAAATCATTTCTGATCCATTCACAACAGGCTGTAATTGCCATTTTGGGGGATCAATGATTAATTCCCTTAAGGACAGTGTATTTTCCTTGTTGATTTTCACAAGAACAATATCTGTATCAGCAGGTTTTTCATTTGGTTCGATGATGAATAGTGTTCCCAAGGGAAATCGTGGTTGCATGGATGGCCTGCTTTCAAGGGCAAAGGCTTCATTGCTCAGTGTATACTGGTCTCCCAGAGTAATGGGGTGCCATTCCTTCCATGATTTCAAGTCGAGATCCTTCACAGTTCTGATTTTTTCCGCTGTTTGCCAATCCAGAATCGGTACAAACCGCGGCAGGTTCTTGTTCATGAGCAAAACTGATTTTGACTGATGATCTTCAAGCAGGGAATCAATGCTGACGTTAAGATAATCGGCAATCATCGTCAGGGTTGAAATTCGGGGATCAGCAGTTTCGCCAGACACTATCCTTCTGACAGTCATTACAGGAATGTTAATGGCCTGTGCAATATCATTTTCTGAAAGTTTTCGTTCATTAAGCAGCGTACGTAAATTCATTGCCAGCTTTTTTAGCTGGACTTTATCTATTTTTACTGTTGCCAGTACATCCATGTCTAAAATCTCGTGATTGTTTCAATTGGATCAGTTTATATAAAATATTTAGCCATGACAACGAACATTTGAATGATTTTTTTTGGATATAAATAACAAATTATTTATATACCTATTGAAATGTAAACAAATTTGTTTTAACCTGCTGTGATGCACGGATACTTGTGCGCTTTTATTTATTGGAACAAGGAATAGTTGCCATGATCTGCCGAATTGATGGACCCGGAATTTTCCAGAATAAGGAAAGTCCTTTCACTGAAATATTTTCACTACTCAAGTACTATGAATGTTCGCCTGGTGAGGTAGGAACACTTGCTTACAGTGCAGATGAATTAAAAATAATGAATCAGCATATCGATAATGCAATGAATGTTCTAATACAAGGATTGCAGGTTATAGGCAATCTGATGGGAATGTTGCCACCAGATCAAGTTAGAGTTGATACCAATTATGTTGGCTTATTTATTGCAGTCATCAGCAACTTGACGGAGGAATTGAATAATTTAAAGACTGATACAGATTTTGCGTTAAGGAAATGTGAAATCTGAATCTGCTTAACAAGGTGATCATTGCTTGTTCTTGAGATGGATATCAAAAAAACGCAGCAAATGCATATTTATTGCGGATGCTATTTCCCAGCCATTCCCTTTGCCAAGAAATCCGGATGAAGGATGATCAAACAAATGCAGCAATATTTTTTTAACAGGCTGAATCTCGTTATTTGATAATGATTCGACTTTGCTTGTTGGCAAGTTATTTAGAGCTATGCTGAGGCCAGGAATTTTGTTGATATTAATTGTAGCTTTTCTTTCCCTGTTTTCATAAACGTGAAGTGTCCATATTCCATTTTTATTGATTAACAGGAAGGTTGGGTTGATCAAGGTGTATTGTTCCTGCTGGGTTGGATCATGTGATAGTAATTTGAGATCAAATTTTTTATTATTCGTTTTATTTTGCTGAGTCAGACTCGACATATATGTCTGGAATGCAGGAAGATACTGTAATGTGGATAGATCAGTAAAATTCAGGTGATAACTATATTCTGCATGCTGATTATTATCGCTGATAACGACATCATTTAAATTATCTCCTGAATTGACTTGATTCAGCTTTCTTTTTTCCATCATTATCTGGGAAGACATTATATTCATAAATGGAATTGGAAACTTATTTGAGGAAATTTGCACATTACCATCGAGAGCAACCAGCGCCTGGAAGGACATTGGTTTTGATTGTGCAACTACCTCAACCGCCTGTCCACCAATCGAATGTCCAAGCAAGCCAATACGGTTCAACTTCATGGCGGCAAATAATGAATTTGAATTTTGCAATGCATGTATTTTTTCTAATGCAAAAATTATATCCTGTACTGGAATTTTAACGAATTTTTCTGCATCATCCCGCGAAATAGGACTTTTAATTTCAATGGGATTAATAATATGTCCATTGGATAGTTCAACAAGGCTAATAAAAGGCGTATTAATGCCGATAACGATATATCCATGACTCACGAGATTGGTGATGATGTTTTCGTACATTTGTGAGGGATAACCGAGACCAGGGCTAAAGAGAATGACGGGAAATTTTTTTCGTGTCACGATTTTTGCATTTTGAATGGAAAAACTTTTAATTTGACTGAATTGTTTTATCTGCTCTTTGGGAATACTTGTTTTTTCTGTGAGTTCCATTATTTGATATTTTGCAGGTTGGTAAGTGTTTCTTTGTTGATCCTTTGCAATTGCTGGATAGTAAATTTTTACCATTATTTCATGGCAATGATTTTTGTTGGAAGGCCTGAAATCCTTGATATTGTTTTCGCTAAAAAGCGGATCAGGGCAAAGATTCTGGTTTATCCAGTAAAAATTTTTAACACCAATATTATACTGGCCTGTGGGTTTGAATAAGAAATCTGGGATATTTTTACTGGAAATGTTTGCAGCCATGCATATCTGAGGCAGGGATAGTAAGATACTCAAGATAAAATATCTGAATTTCATCGGGTCTGGCTGCATAAAAAATGATAAATAAGTAGATGGTATATTACAATTTATCTGATTTAGTTGATAACAATTTTTTTCACCACACCAACAATAGCCATCCCTTTTTCAAATTGTGTAATTGGATACTGTATGTTCAATGGTTTTAAATATTTGATGCCTGCATCAATCACATATTGCTTGAGTGTTGCTTCATTTGCCTTTGACATGACAGCAATCACAAAATCACCATGTACTGGTTTTATATCCGGATCAACAATGACAATATCACCATCATGAATACTTTTTCTGCCATTGAATGATGTCATCGAATCCCCTTTTGCGCGCAACGCAAACCAGCGTGGATTATCAGTGAAGATATTATCGATGCATTCCTGTGAATTTCTGGATTTGATTCTGCTTGCATCAACTCCTTGATATGCCTGATCCCATGTCAGAACGGGAATGGGATAATATTTTATGGCCTGTTTTTCCTCTTTTTCCATGCGTTTTAAAGTTGCTGCATCAGGATTGATGCCAAACTGTAGCCAGGCGGGATCGACCTTCAGAACGGATGCAAGTTTTTGAAATTGCTTCAGCGGAGGAATGCGCCTGCCAGCCAGATAATGCGTGATGGCACCACGTGTGATGCCCATTTTTTCTGCCACTTCTTCCTGCGTTAATCCTGTTTCCTTCATTTGTGCCTTGATCCTGTCTGTCCACGATTGCATGAATAATATCTCCGGTTCAAATTGCCATAGATGGTAGCAAATGTATCGTTTTGCTGTAAAGGACAAAATGTATCGTTTTAATTCTTTGCTGTGAAATTTACTAATAGTATCATCGCTGCATGAATATCACAGATTACATCAGGACACTTTCAAAAAGGGACGCGGTGAGATTCCGCAAGCGTCTCGTCTTTGATCTTCACATTGCTGATTGCTATGCAAGACACATCTGCAATGGTACCAGACCCATTCCAAAGAAACATGCGGTGTTTTTTTCGATGATTACTGCTGGTCTTGTCAGACGCGAAGATTGCGTCGTCAGGCTCAGTCAATAAAAGGGAAATGTCATGAGCATGAGGGAATTTTCAAAAATATCCCCGCAAATCTGGATTAATGAACGCGGACGGCAAATCAGGTCCCTTGGTGTCAAGGCACAGTTGCTGGCATTTTATCTGAATACCAATCCACACGCATCGATGATCGGTATTTACTATCTGCCGATCATGTACATCATCCATGAAACTGGTCTCAGTGAGGAAGATGTCGTTACTGCACTCAAGTCACTTGGCGAAATCAATTTTTGCACCCATGATGAAAAGTCGGAATATATCTGGGTGCATGATTTTGCCTTTGAACAGCTGGGAAGTGACCTGAAACCTGCTGACAAACGCGTGAAATACATTCACCAGACATTTGCTGCATTGCCGAAACTGCCATTCCTGAATGATTTTCTCAGGAAATATGGCGAGGCATTTTACATGGGAAGGGTGGATGAGAAGGAAATAAGCCCCTTTGAAGGGGCTTCGAAGGGCCTTCGAAGCAAAGAGAAGGAGAAGGAGAAAGAGAAAGAGAGTGAGAAGGAAAATGAGCAGGAGAAAGAAAAAATAAAGGAAGAAGAAAAAAATAATAATATTATTATTTTTTCCTGCGATGAAAAAACAAATGCTGAGCCTGATGACAATTCAGAAAGTGAGGTAATGACCGTTGAACAACAGGCTCGCTACATCCTTGAGTTTTTCAACAAAAAGGTGGGAACCAGATATCCTGCCAATGATTATTCACTAAAGCCCATTATTTCCCACCTGCAATCCGGCATTGCCTATGAGCATTTCTTCCATGTGATCACCAGCAAATGGCGTGAATGGGAAAAAAATGAAGTGATGAGAAAATTCATGACGATTGATGTGATCTTTGGCCCGAAATTTACAAAATACCTTGGCGAATTGCACAAACCAAAAACGGTGGGAATATGAGAGAGAAGTGTCCCGAGTGTGATCAGTTACTGAAGAAAAATTGTAATGAATGTTATTGCGGATGGGATTCATCACAGTCGCAGCAGGCACAGGAGCGGGATCATCAGTGTGCGTATACGGTTTCAGGGCTGCGGTGTCCGCTGGATGGTACAAATAATTTTTCCACTCATGGTGGTGGTTCCTGGTATTGCCTGGATCATTACCAGAACCTGGATAACAGGGAAAAGTGCCACGAAATCCTCATGAATGCGTTCAGGGATTTTGTGGAAATCATGGAGTCACGTATTGACTGGCGAATCAGGCTTTTTCCGGAGGAATATGCTGCAAAAAAACAGCAGATACAAAGATTATTTCAATCATTGAAAAAACCGTAACTGCTAGTTCCCCTCTCCCAAAACGTCCTGAGTTCATCTCAGGATCACAGTTTTGGGAGAGAGGTAAGGGGTGAGGGTTTTGGATAGCAAATTGCTAACTTAAGAAAGTAATTTGTATATTCCAGACCCTCATCCCCGACCCTTCTCCCAGCGCTGAGAAGCGCGCTGGGAGAAGGGAGCGAGCACTTAACCAGGGGGCATGTCATGAAAAAAATGGGTTTTATGTTTTTCGCTGCATTACTTGCAGTTTCGCAGCTGGCAATGGCAGGTGGTGGTGAGACGCCAGTGAGTGAAGGATTGAAATATGTTGTCAATGCCATGTATGGCGCAACGGGTGTCACGATTGCAACGATATCCGTGATGATCGTGGGGCTGCTCTGTCTCGGACATTTTCTGAGATGGGCAACTCTTGGCTACACCATCATGGGCATCTCCATCATCTTTGGTGCGGGATCGATTGTGCAGGGGATTCTGTCCATGGTTGGAAGATACTGATGATGAAGGAAAAACAATACGATCATCTCGCACTTGGCCTGACACGTTCACCCATGTTCATGGGTGTCAACCTGAGACTGTTTTTCGGCAATGTCGTGCTGTGCGCACTGGTCTGCATCAATGCACATACGCTCTGGGGCATTCCACTGTTTGTGGTGCTGCATCTTGTTGCTGTGCGCTTGTCGATCAAGGAAGCAAATTTTCTTTGGCTGAGATGGATGTCATTTCTGAAAACCCCACCCGCCATGAATCGCTGGTACTGGGGAAGAATCAACAGTTACTCACCATGGTGATCACATGATTTCAGGCATTGTCAGGAATGAGGAAGCAGCATCACGGCACATCAACATTGCATCACATCATGATGATGTGACACTGCTGGATAAGAATGATCGTCTGATCCAGATCATCAGGCTGAAGGGCATTGACTGCATTTCGAATGATGATGCAAGTCTTGCTGCATACAAGAATCGTGTGAACAATCTGCTGAAGGGATTTTCCTCTGAATTTGCAATTTATTGCTGGGAGGTTCGCAGGAGATCAACAGATTATCCTGATGGTGAATTTGCGGGAGGATATGCGAAGGAATTGAATGAACGCTACAAAAGGAAGATGCAGTCAGCAAAATTATTCAGCAATGATTTATATCTTGCAATCATTACGAAACAGCCAGAGGGATTCATTAATTCGGGATTGTCAGTCATCCAGCAATTCAAGTCATTATTCGACAAGAAGCATCGATCGCAATATCTCGAAAGACGTCATGCAGAATTGTGCGAAATGACAGGCAAGGTCATGAGTGCGCTTGCAGATTATGGTTGTGAATTGCTGTCAGTGCAGGAAAGGAATGGTGCGAGATTATCTGAACCACTGCAATTCCTTTCGCAAATCATCAGCATTGATCCGCATCCAGTTCCGGTTGTGGAACAGGATGCAGGAATGCTTCTTGCCAGCAAGAGACTTTCCTTCAGCAACCGTTCCGGCATTGTCGAATTCAGGAACGTGGATGGCAGCAGCCGCTTTGCAGCCATGCTTGCCATCAAGGGATATTCACCGCGAACAATTGAAGGAATGCTGGATGAGATTGGCAAATTGCAGTGCGAGTATCTCATCACGCAATCCTTCCGTTTTTATGACCGCGAAAATGCCAAGGGCAGGGTGCGCAACCAGCAGAAGGAAATGCAGCAGACAAAGGATACATCCATCAGTGAGACCTTCCAGCTTGATGAATCCTTCGATGAGGCAGCAAGTGGTGAAGTTGGATTGGGTCTGCATCATTTTGTGCTTGCCTGTTATGCAGATACGCGTGAGGAACTTGACCGTCATGTCAGCATGATCCATTCACGCTTTACTGATCTCGACATCATCTGTGTGCGCGAGGATGTCGCCTGCGAATGTGCCTTCTGGTCACAGCTTCCGGGAAATTTTGCTTATGCCTTGCGTGCCGTGCCCATTTCAACACGCAACATGGCGGGATTCATGAACCTGCACAATTATCATCGCGGCAGGCGTGATGGCAATCACTGGGGCAGTGCAGTCACGATGCTGGAAACAATTGCAGGCACGCCGTATTACTTCAATTTTCATCATCGTGATGTCGGGAATTTCCTGGTGTTTGGTGCAATGGGCAGCGGCAAGACTGTACTCACCGGATTTTTGATTGCACAAAGCATGAAGCTTGGCGGCAGGCGTGTGATCTTCGACAAGGATCGTGGGCTTGAGGTTGCTGTGCGCGCAATGGGTGGTGTGTATGAGAGAATCAGGCCTGGCATTGCGACGGGATTCAATCCCTGCAAGCTGGAAGATACGCCGGAAAATCGTGCCTTCCTTGTTTCATTGTTTGCGAAAATGCTCACGGTAAACAATGAGTCAGTGACAGAAGCAGACAATGAAATCATTGTGCGTGCGGTGGATGGCATCTGGCGTCAGGATGAGGCATCACGCCAGCTTTGTCATATTGCCCCATATTTCGGTGCACGCAAAAGTGGATCACTGCGCAACCGCTTTGACCAGTGGCACAGTGATGGGCAGTTCGCATGGTTGTTTGACAATGCAGATGATTCACTGAATCTCAATTCTGATGTGCTTGGTTTTGATCTAGGCTCCATCCTGAATGATGCCAACTGCAAGACACCAGCCATCATGTATCTCATGCATCGGGTACAGCAGTCATTTGCCGGACAACACGGAATCATCTTTTTTGATGAGGGGTGGCACGCACTGAATGACCCTGTCTTTGCCGACATCTTCAATGACCTTGGGCGCACGCCACGCAAGAAGAATATTGTCTTTGGCCTTGCCACACAGTCGGCCAATGACACGGTGGCATCCTCCATCAGCAAGGCCATCAATGAATCTGCACGCTGCAAGATATTCTTTCCGAATCCTTCGGCTGATCACGATACCTATGTCAATCATTTCGGATTGACAGAACATGAATACAACCATGTGAAAACATTGCCTGATGATCAGCATTATTTTTTGCTGGTGCATGGACATGGCATCAATCGCGAAACGGTGATTGCAAGACTCGATTTGTCTGACATGCAGGATGATATTGCCATCATTTCTGGCCGGGAACATTCGGTTTTATTGCTTGAAAAAATTATTTCGGAGACAGGTGATGATCCTGCGAACTGGATTCCTGTGTTTGTACTGAAGATGAGGAGACAGGCATGAAGATGAAATGTCGGTGCTGTGAAATAGTCGGTACGTCATTGCGAGGGCGCAGCGGAGCTTCGTCGTTGCGAGCCGCTTTTTGGCGAAGCAATCCAGCTTTTTGTAATAGCAAATCAAAAACTGGATTGCTTCGCCAAAAAGCGGCTCGCAACGACGAAGCTCCGCTGCGCCCTCGCAATGACGTACCGACTATTTCACGACTGCGATTAAAATCAATGCTGATCATTTTTATTTTTTCATTCTCATCTGTCTGTCATGCCAACTGGTATCAGGACATCATCAATGCCATTGTCCAGCAGGCTGGTGTCACCAATGGCATCCTGAGCAGTGAACTCAGCGTGCAGCAGGACATCAAGCTCAATCAGCGTGACATGCAGCGTTTGCTTGATCAGATTAATTCAAATACCACCAGTCATTCTGGTTATGGAACGTATCGTTATCAGGATTACCAGTCATATGGCAATGGCGCGAATGACTGGAATGGCGTGATCAGGATGGCGAATAGTGGTCATGGTGATGGCGCACTGGGGCAGATGATTGCATCAATTCATCGCAATTTTCCTGCTGATATTGATGCCTACAACCGTGGTGTCAGCAATACAGATTCACAGCGTTATTTCGCAATGAAATCTCAGACCACACTGGCTGCACGCGCAGCCAGTGAACTTGATTACAACAAGATACAGCAGCAGATTGCTTATCAGCGTGTGCTGATGGAGCAGATTGAAAATACAAGGGATATCAAGGCTGCAATGGATCTCGCCAACCGGATTCAGGTGGAGAGCAATCTTATCAATCTTGAAATCCTGCGTCAGTCTGCATTGTTAAATCAGCAGCAGGCGGTTGCGGAGCAGGCGGCGGTGATGAATGCGCTGTCAAATGCGAAATTTTTGGCGAAATAGGCCCCGTCATTGCGAGGGCGTAGCCCGTGGCAATCCAGCTTTTTTTGCTGGACATAAAAACTGGATTGCCACGGGCTGCGCCCTCGCAATGACGATAACCAAGGAGAAAGCAATATGAAAATTTTTATCAGCACAATCTTGTTAATCATCTTCGCAACATTCATCACCAGTTGTGCCAGCGATCCCGTAAAAGCCCCCTGTGACAACCAGGCACATTTCTGCGGCAAGAAAGTGAAGATCAACCAATGGTAGAAAATAACACGACGATTCCTGCAGATTCCATTTTCTCAGGTGCCATGAATACGGTTGACTCTGTCATCGGCAATTTTGTTCATGATGTCTATGTCAATCTCGTTCAGGCCAATGCCACTGTCATCACACTGCTATTCACCCTGTATGTGATGATGCTGGGATATCAATTCATCAGTCATCATCATCACTTCCAGATTGCTGAGGTGGTGAAGCGCATCATCCTGATGCTGTCTGTATATGCTCTTGTGATGAACTGGCAGTTATATCATCTGTTCTTCTACAAGGTTTTTACCAGTGAACCTGAGCACATTGCAAAAGTGATTTCAGCTGCGGGTGGTCATGCAGGTGATATTTCTTCATCAATGGATACCATCACTGACCATATTCTCACTGCCGCGCGGGAACTTTGGGGACAATGGGGCTTCAGCATCTCAGGTGCGATGTTTCTTTTATATGGACTCGGAATTTTCATCATTGGCATGTTGCTGATTGTGTACACGCTGCTGCTTTTCATTTATGCAAAGATGATGATGGCAGTGATGCTTGCACTGGGTCCCATTTTCATTCTCTTCATCATGTGGGATCAGACGAAGGGATTATTTTCTGCCTGGCTCAACATGCTGATCAGCATTGCACTCATTCCTGTCATTACCTCCACTGTGCTGATGCTGATGTTGTCAGTCATCAACGTGACACTGGCACAACTCAATCTGCCAGTGGAGCAAATGCAGCTGGTTGGTGTTGCACCATTTCTCGTGCTCTGCATGACAACGATACTCATTCTTTCACAGGTATTGCAGGTTAGCAGCGGCCTGGGTGGCGGCATTGTGCTTTCCAGCCTTTCCAATGCAGGAAGGATGCTGAAAAGCGCATGGAATGGCATGTCAAAGGCTGCTGGCATGGTGAAAAACCTGGGCGGCAGGACAACTTCAACAATGCGTAACAGTGAAAACAGGAGGCTGTCATGAACATTCACCAGCAGGCAAGGGACTGGACATATGACCGTTTTTATTCTCAAGGACTCTGGCTGAGGAGAAGTCTTGCAGGCCTGGTTGTTACGACCATTCTGCTGCTTCTATCAATTAC
>Ga0207104_1302_pt1 | contig 10550 bp, 6 predicted proteins | sample Alteio_BWMinHeat_79_FD_153538 | JGI IMG/M metagenome (GOLD analysis project Ga0207104, IMG submission 153538) | Enriched cells from forest soil in Barre Woods Harvard Forest LTER site, Petersham, Massachusetts, United States -... | ecosystem: Environmental > Terrestrial > Soil > Temperate forest >...
ACACTTTAGTCGTTCAAACGCAAGACACTATTTCGCAAATTGAAGAGATTAAGGGATTGCTTGGCTCTCCGGAAATTCATATAAAAAGCTCCGTTCAGCAACTTCTGCACAACAAACTGACTCATATCGACGACAGTTTGCGCATTGCTCTTTCTAAGGCGGGCGTTGAGTACAACATCCAGCAAAATAATACAAACGTCCCGGGGCGCGTTAATCCTATCGAGCGTTTTTTGGGCTTTCTTACCGATGGCGAATTTCAACTGCAGCATTTAGGCAGCGAGCTGAAGGTTATGGCCGCAAGCGGCAAAGAACTTTCCCCTACGAGCATGTTGGCTGTTCAAGTTAAAGTGAACCAGATTCAGCAAGAGTTGGAACTGTTCACCAGTTTGCTTAGCAAAGCGCTTGAATCAATTAAAACGATCATGAACATCCAAGTTTAAGAGTTAGGGCGAACGAGATGGACGATGCGCAAAACAACAACTTTGACGACTTGTTGGGTGGATTGGACACTCTGGAGCTGACAACGGTCAATGGACGCATCACGGAAGTTGTCGGAATGCTGATAAAGGCCATCGTTCCCGAGGTCAAAATCGGGGAGATATGCCTTGTTAAGCGCAAAGGAGAGCCGCTTCTAACGGAAGTTGTGGGGTTCACGCGCGAAGAGGTGTTCCTTTCTCCATTGGGCGAAATGACCGGCATTGGCCCCTCTTCCGAAGTGGTTCCCACTCGCATGCCGCTCAAGATCAAAGTGGGTCCTCAGCTGCTAGGCAGAGTGCTCAACGGCTTAGGCGAACCGCTGGACGTCGAAACGAAAGGTCCGCTGGAGCTTACCGAAACGCACTCTGTGGTTGGGTCGCCTCCGGATCCCCTTAAACGCAAGCGCGTTCTTCAGCCGTTTTCCGTTGGCGTGCGGGCGATAGACGGCATTTTAACGACGGGAATTGGTCAGCGTGTAGGAATCTTTGCCGCGGCGGGCGGAGGAAAGTCCACCTTGCTGGGCATGATGGCGCGCAATGCCGTAGCTGATGTAAACGTTATTAGTTTGATTGGAGAACGCGGCCGCGAGGTGCGTGATTTCATTGAAAAAGATTTAGGACCGGAAGGGCTGAAGCGTTCAGTTCTCATTGTTTCGACTTCGGATCAGGCTTCACAGTTGCGCTTGAATGCGGCGTATGTGGGCACGGCGATCGCCGAGTATTTCCGCGATCAGGGCAAGACCGTGCTGTTCATGATGGATTCGATCACGCGTTTCGCCAGGGCGTTGCGTGAGATTGGGCTGGCGGCCGGAGAACCCCCTGCGCGGGCTGGGTATACGCCGTCTGTGTTTTCGACCCTGCCGAAGCTGTTGGAGCGCACAGGGAATTCGGAAAAAGGGTCTATAACGGCCTTTTATACGATACTTGTAGCCGGCGACGATATGAATGAGCCGGTTGCGGATGAAGTGCGATCCATTTTGGATGGCCACATCATCCTATCGAGCGACTTGGCGAGACAGTATCACTATCCGGCGATTGACATTTTATCATCTGCAAGCCGGGTGATGCCTTCAATAACGCCGAAGGAGCACATGCTGCTGGCAGGCAAACTGCGCGAGGTATTGGCCAACTACAAAAAGAATGAACTATTGATCAAGATTGGCGAATATAAGAGGGGAGCTGACAAAGCTGGAGATTTTGCGATTGACTACATCGATAAAGTGAATAAATTTCTGAAACAAGGGGTTGAAGAGAAATGCTCATTTGCGGAAACCATGCAACTGCTTAGGACGTTGTTTAAATAGACCGCAAGGAGGGTATGGCGAAAAAAGATTATCCGTTGCAGCAAATATTGGAAATTAAGCGGAAGCGCGTTGAGGACGCTGAACAAGTGGTTCGTCTCAAACAGCATGCGCTCGATGCGGAAAAAGAGAAGCTGGAAAAACAGCAAGCGGCGCGGGATAAGGTGAAACAGCACCGAATGGATAAACTGACGCAGCTGCGCGCCGAGCTGGACCATGGGACGACTAGCCCGAAAATTCAACAGATGAAGGCTTACTTGAAAGTGGTTGAAGAAAAGCTGAAAGTTGAAGAAAAAAAGGTTAATGATCAGCAAGTTAAAGTCGATGCTGCGGCTAAGGAATTGGAGGATGCAAAACACCACCTGTTCCTGAAAAGACAAGAGGTTGAAAAAATTCAGACGCATCGCGGCGACTGGGAAAAAGAGATGCGCAAAGAGGATGAGATCATCGATGGTCGCGAACAGGATGAAATGGGTACGATCATCCATGGCGCGCGCCGTAGGGAGTCGCGCAGGAATGCATGAAAATGCAAGGAGAGTTATATGTTAAGCTCAGATAATCAAATAAGGGCGCCTGCGCCAAGAGGCGACTCCGCTTCCAGCGTAGACGATGCCTCCAAGGGAAATAAGGCGCGTCCCCATTCCCGCAAAGATTTCAAGCAGTTGATGGAGCATGAAAAAAGACCTTTGGCGGAAGATGTCGGCGCACAAAATGCTAAGACTAAACAAAATGTCGCTTCACGGTCTGAAACGCGGCCTGTCGCCAAAGAAGGCAAGCCGCCTGCAAAATCCGCAAGCAAAAAGGCTTCCTCAACAGAACCAAAAAAAACAGACATGGAAGAAAAGGCAGGGGAGATCGAAAATGAAGATCTCGAAACTGAAGAACCTATCAGCGATGAAGCGCTTGCCGCGCAAGAAGCTCAGGAAGCTGATGAAGCGACCCCGACCCCTCCTCTAAAAAAAATGAATCTCCCTCTGCAAACCATCGCTAAAAAACCTATTCCTCAAGCCGCTGAACCAAAAGAATCGCCGCTGGCTGTTTATAAACAGATGACGGCAAAAGGCAATGTAAGAGCCTTTGCTCGCGATGTGCAAGCGGAAACGCCTTCAAGTGTAGCGAAAGCGGATAAAGCGGATAAAACTCTTAAAAAAGAAAAATCAACCGCTCGCTTTAGCGAAACGCAAGGCGACTTGAACGGCGTCAATCCTTTAGCCGGCGTGATGGGATCGGTGGCCTCCGTCGGAGGAACAGTTGAAGAGGCTAAGCCCTCTGTCAATGTGTCCCATATTCAGGAGATCGTTGACCAAATTGTAGATCGATTATACACAATACAAACCCAAGGGCAGACGGATACGGTGATTGTGTTGAAGCAACCGCCTCTATTCGCCGGAGCGAATGTTGTCATCACCTCCTTTGACTCGGCCTCCAAAGAATTCAACCTTTCGTTCGAAAATTTGCGCTCCGACGCCAAACGGGTGTTGGATGTCAATCTCATCTCGCTGAGAACCGCCCTGGAAGAGAAAGGTTATGCCAACGCCGTGCATATTGTCACCACAACGACGTATGTGGAACACAATATTCCATTTGAAGGAGAAGGACAAACATACGCCCGTGATCAGGAAGGGAGACAAGGCGGCGGCGGACAGTCTTCTGATGAAGAGCGAAAAGAGGACCAGGAGGCATAGGCTTTTTTTTAAAGAAGGTAGTCAGGGCGTCCCGCCCTGCTTTCCAGGGCGGGACGCCCTGACTACCTTCTTAGCAGCGTTAAAATTTGACGCTGCGCGAAAGAAGGGTTAAAAAAATCCTAAAGTTGATACACTGGAATCTGATTAACGATTAGGTGGATGATGCCCGCAGCGACAACAACGCAGCCTTACGATTGGCTTAAACAAATTTCCCCGACATTATTGGAAAATGACAGCATTCCCCTCATGGGGTTTCCCCCAGAATTTCTTTGGAAACAATTTTCAGCCAAAATAGCTGAATTGTTTAAGTTGAATGATCTTGTCATTCAGCCGGTTTCCGCCTTGGAATGGCGCAGCGAAGATGATCTTTTGTCAGGACTGGGAGACGCCGTCGAACCCCTTCAATTTGCCGTGGCGCCGTTGAATGGCTGCTTATGGTGGATGATGGCGGAACAAGATGTTGTTTCCCTAATGTCCTTGCTGCTCACTCATCAAACGCAATTGATAACTTCTCTGGATGCGGATTTTCAACAAGGCTTCTATAAATACATCGCATTGGAGACCCTGCACGCTATTTCACAACTGGATTTTGATAAAGAACTCTCCGGGCGTCTTCTCCAAAAAACATCTGAGCCCGCTCCCCCTTCGCTTTGTTTAGACATCTCCATCACCGTTCAACAAAAGACTGGATGGGGGCGATTGGTTTTTTCACCGGAACTACAACAGAGTTGGAAAGAACGCTATGGCCGCCGGACCCTGGCCGCTCCTCTTTCACCAGCTTTAAATCTGATCGTCCACCTTGAAGTAGGACGCACAAACATGACCTTGGCGGAATGGTCTCAGGTCTCCCTAGGAGATTTTATCATTCTGGATTCTTGTTCCGGAGAACCGCACGCCGGAGGATACGTAATGCTGACCGCCAGTGGAGTTTCCCTTTTTCGTGGGGAACTCAAAGATGGCGGCATTGAAATTCTAGAACATCCTTTGCATCAAGAGGTAAATGAAACCATGGGTAAAGAAATTCCTAACGATGAAACCGAAGAAGAAGAAGAAGAAGAAGAGCAAGAAGAATCCTCTTTTTTTGGAGATGACGACGAGGATGAAGATGCAAATGAGGATGAAAAATCGGAGATGGAAAGCGGAGAGGAGGACGCATTAATTGAAGAAAAATGGCCGCCGCCTCCGGAATTGGCGCCTCGCGCTTCCAGAGCGATGCGGTCGGAGAAGGAGCTTCACGCCGAGGAGGATGAGGAGCATTCTGTCGTCGAGAAAGGTTCTTTGGAGGAGGACGCCCAACCGCTTACTCTAGAAGAGATTCCCGTTTCCGTCGTTGTGGAAATTGGACGTCTGCGAATGACCGTGCAGAAATTATTAGACTTACGGCCCGGCAATTTGCTTGAGTTAAATGTTCGTCCTGAAAACGGCGTGGATCTTGTAGTTAATGGTCAACGCATCGCCAAAGCGGAGCTATTGCGGATTGGCGATGTCTTGGGCGTACGGATACTTGACAAGGGATAGAATGCCGGAAAAAGATTTTTATAATCAACCTACATTGCCCGGACTAACCCCTGATCGTCCGGTTCCCCCAGCTCCTCCTATACCTGACATTATTGGTCCCTATAAGATAGAAAGCCTATTGGAGAGGGGCGGAATGAGCATCCTCTACTTAGGCACCCATCCTGAAACAAAAGAACCGACGACGATCAAAGTCTTATTGTCAAAATACTTATCGCATGCCGATATGGTTAAACGCTTCATCAATGAAGCGGAGATCATCGCTATGGCAAACCACCCGAATATTGTCCAGATGTATGGACATGGTGAATGGGAGGGGGGAATGTACATAGCCATGGAATTTATTCAGGGCATTTCTTTACGTCAATATATTCTGCAGACGCCTATTTCATTGGCTCATGCGCTCGACATCATTATCGATATCGCCTATGCACTGTGCCACCTGCATGCGCATGGCGTGATTCATCGCGACTTAAAACCCGAAAACATATTAATCACTGAATCCGGCGCAGTCAAAGTGATCGATTTCGGCATCGCTCAGCTGTTGGCGGAAACAGATGTTCAACAGCCCAGCTCCAAGCGCCAGCTAATAGGCACTCCGATTTACATGAGTCCGGAACAAAAAGAAAACCCCGCGACAGTGTCATACCCTTCTGATATTTACTCATTAGGCATTATCACATATGAATTAATCCTCGGTAAACTTAGCCAAGGTCAGATTCATCTGTCGCTCATGCCAAAAGGCATCCAAAAAATTTTACATAAAGCTCTGCAGCCTAAGCCTGAAGACCGACATCAGGATATTGTTGATTTTATCGCGGAAATTTCCGCTTATAAAAATTCCACGTCATTGCAAAAAGAGAAAAAAGTTGGAGATCAGATCAGCGAGTTGGCGGAGAATATGAGGCGCGCTCAGATGACCCTAGTCGTCGGCGTTCCTCCACAATGGCCTCAAGTCGATATTGGGTTCGCCGGACATCAGGGGATCAGCATCTCCGGAATATATTATGATTTTTTTGAGATTCCGGAAGGCGCTTATGGAATCATTATGGGGGAGGCCTCTTCCAAAGGAGCTGAAGGGGTGATTTATACAGCTGTATTGCGCGGCATGGTGCGCTCGCTGTGCCGTCTGACCACCAAGCCGGTGGAATTAGTGACTCTTTTGAATGATATTTTGTTTCGGGACAGCATGAGTCAGCTTTTTAATTTAAATTACCTTATTATCAATCCTCAATTGAATCAATTGAGTTATATTTCGTGCGGTTACGGCAATCTATGGCTGATTAAATCGGGCGAAACGACGCCGCACAAAATATCCACTCAAAATAAAGTCTTGGGCTTTGCGCAGGAAACTGAATTCATCGAAGTGAATGAAGCGTGGAATATAGGCGATGTCCTGATTCTCAATACATTCGCCACTCCAGCCGTAAAATCATCTCAAGAGTTCTCTGAAGAACAATTTGAGCAGGCAATGAAAGAAAGCATCGGAAGGCCTCCTCAAAAGCAGGTCGAAAATATTTTGCTCAAAGCTCGCGTGTTAGCCAATAAATTATTTCAGGAACGCTCCATCTCTCTTATCAGCATCCTTCGCAAAGAATAGAAGGGACAAAGGACCTAAAGGACATAAAGGACCTAAATCTTATGGTCCCTTAGGTCCTTTATGTCCTTTAGGTCCTTTGTCCGTCGTCCCTTCGGGCACGGGCGCGAAAAAGAGGTTAAAGTGAATAAATGAGATATTTTTATGGAAAATAATTGTCCAGTTTGGAATAACTATTGGTGTCGCTTGTTGCGTCCACAAAAATAGGTTTACATTACCCCAGATGAGTGCATGAAAAATTTGTTGATGAATCGCCGTTTTTTACAGATAGCTTTTTTGACCGCGGCATGCGCTGTAAGCTATGCTTTGATTAGTGAACAGACTTCGCCCGCCGGCGCTAATCCAGAGCCCCCGCCGCCGTTTGCGCTTACTCCTGAAAGGATAAAAGACGCCAATTCCGCATCTTCTCCTCTCAATGGATTTTCTTCCCACTTGACGCCTCAGGGTGACGCTTCGCTCCCGACATCTCCTTCCAATTCCTCTTCGGGCGCTGCATCGACTGTCCCAAGTTCTTCGCCGGACGCCGCCGCGACTTCTCCTCAGGACGCCTCGGCGCAGCAATCCATTACCCCCTCTATTAACGCCTCAACTGTAAGCGATCCATCCGGCCAGCTGGGCGACAACGCCGCTTCAGTTGGATCAACCTCGGCGCCATCTGCGCAACAGCAGCATAAGCCTCCGGTTAAGACGATTTTAATTAATTTCAATAATGTGGGAGTTATTGAATTTATTCGTTTTCTTAGCAAAATTTCCACTCGAAATTTTGTTTTTGATGAAGAAGATTTGCAGTTCAACGTAACAATTGTATCTGAAGAACCGACGACCGTCGAGAATATCATGTCGGCGTTATTGCAGGAATTGCGCATCCATGGTTTGACCTTCTTGGAGCAAGGCAACAATATCGTCATTCACAAGAGTCCCGGAGTGAATTCTATCGCCAAGGTTGTTGCAGATAATCTGCCGGAAACAGAAGGGAAACCCACTGAAATCGTCACCCAGTTGTTTCGTTTGAATACCGCCGATCCAGATAAAGTAGCCATTATTTTACGTCCTTTGCTTTCAGAACGCTCGCTGATAGAAGTGTTTAAAGACACCAACCACATCATCATCACGGATATCATCGCCAACGTCCAGCAAGCTTCACAGCTAATCAAAAGCCTGGATGCGCCTAATAATGGACTCGTAATCGGACAGTATGTCGTCCGCAACGGATTCATCGACTCGCTGATGCAGCTCGCCCAAAAAATCATGCAGCCAATCTCACCGGATCAAACACTGATTTTTGTTCCCCATCGCGCCGTGAACAGCATCTTCATCGTCTCCACGCCGTTCTTACTTGATCGCACTATGGGCATCCTCCAATACTTGGATCAAAATCAAGGGATCACTCGCGTGTTTGACCTTAAAGATCTCAAATTTACAGGCGAATATGGAGCCGGGGCTCTCCCTGGCGGAGTTCCCGGAGGAGTCCCTGGAGGAGTTCCCGGAGGAATCCCTGGAGAAGCCCCGGGGGGCGCGCCGGGAGGAGCTCCCGCAGGTGAGCAGCCTTCTGAATTGCGCCAAGGCAGATGGGAGATTGATCCTAAAGGACACTGGGTTTTCCGTCCGCTTCAGCAGCCTGGAGTTCCGGCCGCAAATCAGCCTCCTCAGGGCTATTGGACAGTGGATGGGCAAGGAAATTGGCGTTTTCAAACCGGCGCTCCGCCCCCTTCGCCGAGCGGGACTAAAGGGCTGGTTGGACCTGAAGGCAATTGGGTATTGGATCCTCAGGGCATCTGGGTGTTTCAGCTTGCCCCAGGAAAGTCGATTTCGCCTGAGCGTCTAGTGCGTCCTCAGTTCAATACTTCAGACTTGCCGGTTGGTCATATTGAAAGAACGCAGTTTTTTATCTATAAGCTGCGTTATCGCAAAGGCGAGCAGGTGCAAACCGCATTGGGAAAAATTGCGGGAAGTTTGATGCAATCGGGTTCAAACAATGCGGACTTAGTGGCGGCTATTGAAAGCGTGCAGTGGATTGAGGCCTCTAATTCGCTGATTTTCACGGGCATTGGAGAGGCTTTAGGCAAGGTGCAAGAGCTGGTTCTTGAGATTGATACGCCTTTGCGTCAAGTGTTCATCGAGATGCTGATTCTTCAGACCACTCTTGATGATTCATTGAATTATGGCGTGAACTGGGGAACTCGTTTTGGCGGAGGCAACACTGCGGGTTCGCAAGCTTTTTTAAGCAATGGATCGGCATTGCCAGGCGCCTTGGACACTGCAAATTTGGGCAGCACGCCTGATGCGAGTTCTTTAGCGAGAACAGTTGGATATACTCAGGGAATTATTGGACAGCATCTTACCTATGGTGGATTGCATTTCAATTCCATTGGTTCATTGATCAAGGCTCTTCACGATAAGACTGAAACCAATATTATTTTGAATCCGAAGCTTCTAATGGAGGACAACGCTCCCGCTGAGGTGTTTGTTGGCCTTAATACGCCGTTTCCAACGCAGGCGATTGTAAATAATAACGGCAATATCGTTACGCAAAATTTTGACTTCCGCGATGTTGGGATCAGCGTAAAAATAACGCCGTTGATCAGCGATGATGATGTAGTCACGTTGAATATTTTGGAAGAAGTCAGCAGTCTAGCTCCCAACAACCCCGCTAATGGCACTGTCGGCGGCCCCACAACGAATATTAATCGAACTTCCACAAAAGTGCACATGCCCGACGGCTTTTTCCTGGTCATCAGCGGAATGATGCAGGATCAGAATGTTTTGCATCGTCTTCAGATACCTTGTCTCGGCGGAATTCCATTTATAGGAGCGGCGTTTAGCGATAGGGCGCGCACAGACAGTAAAAATAATTTAATGGTCTTTATTCGACCACAAATCATTGACACTCAGGAAGAGATTGACGATCTCACCAAGCATGAACAAGACATCTTCAATTATAAAAATCGCAATAGAACAAGTTGGCGGTATGAAGCCTATGAAGCGCTTGATTTCTTCAACCTGCCAAATCCCGATACATGTTGCGATCCGGACGAGTGCGATTGCAATTATTAGAAGAAAAATTATGTCAGGATGGGCAGGATAGGAAGGATAGGTTGATTCGATTATTGTTATTATGTTGTTTAATTTTAAGTGGTTGTCAAATGTCTCAGACCGAATTTGAACCATCTATTAGTTATACGCCGACCACTCAGTTGACCGTAAGCCGCGCTTCAGCTTTTCCGCCACTGCTGGCTTCTGAACGCCGTCAGGATTGGGGGAAAGAACTTGTCATAGGCGATGCTTTTGCCTGCGAAATGGATCTATACCGTGCGTTGACTTGTTACAAACGGGCGGATGTATTAATTCCCGAAAAGTTTCCAGAAAGACGTTTGCAGATAAACTATAACATCGTGCAATGCTATTATTTGGGAGACAAACACCAAGAGACGATCGACGCTTTTGAAAAGGGGCCGCTTTCCTTTGTCTCGCCCTCATTTCCAGCTTTTGACGATCTCATCATCATGTTGTACGAGTCCTATCAATGCGTGGATCAGACAGAAAAGGCATGTAAGTTTCTGCAGCTTATCGAATCGCGGGCGCCCGAAACGGCCAGTCGTTTACGTCTTTCAGAAGCATTGCTTCATGCGGATTTTTGCGTTTTAGATGATGAGCCGGAGCTTGCGGATTTTACTGCGAATTATCATGCTCAAACTTTATCTGTGCGCCGCGCTCAAGTTTTAAACGCCTTTCTGCCAGGCGCAGGTTACCTATATATCGGACAAAAACAATCGGCATTGACTTCGTTTGTTCTCAACGCTCTTTTTATCGCCGCTGCCTATCATTTTTTTGAAAACGGCAATATCGCCGCAGGACTTATTACAAGCAGCTTGGAGGCGGGATGGTATTTTGGAGGAATCAATGGGGCTGGTTTAGCCGCCAAAGAATTTAATGAACGCCTATACAGCGGTTCCACTAGGGAATTGATGATTCAACG
>Ga0207104_1303_pt1 | contig 10542 bp, 11 predicted proteins | sample Alteio_BWMinHeat_79_FD_153538 | JGI IMG/M metagenome (GOLD analysis project Ga0207104, IMG submission 153538) | Enriched cells from forest soil in Barre Woods Harvard Forest LTER site, Petersham, Massachusetts, United States -... | ecosystem: Environmental > Terrestrial > Soil > Temperate forest >...
GCAGGCCATGCAGGCGAAAATGGCGAAGGTGCAAGAAGAGGCCTCGACCAAGACGGTGACTGGGACGGCCGGCGGCGGCAGTGTGGCCGTCACGGCCAACGGAGCTATGCAGCTTGTCGGCATCGTGATTGATCTCGAAGTCGTGAAAAGTGGCGACGTGGAGATGGTGCAAGATTTGGTCTTGGCCGCATCGAACGATGCCCTCAAGAAAGCTCGTGAGATGATGGCGGATGAGATGAAATCGGTCACTGGTGGGATGAACGTTCCTGGAATGTTCTAGCAGGCTATCACGTCATGGCGGTTGATCAACAAGGATTACTCGCACGGCTGGTGCGCGAATTAGTCCGTCTTCCAGGCATCGGCCAAAAAACAGCTCAGCGATTGGCGTTCCATATCTTGAAGGCCGAACGCGATGATGCGCTTCGCCTGGCCGACGCGATTCGTGCCGTCAAAGACGGACTCTCGTTTTGCCGACAATGTCGAAACATCGCCGAGGGAGAACTCTGCGAATATTGTCTCGATCCGAAGCGGGATCAGACGAGAATCCTCGTGGTGGAAGAACCGAGTACCACCTATGCCATCGAACGAGCGGGAGCCTACCGCGGCTTGTATCATGTCCTACTCGGTGCTTTGTCTCCACTGGATGGTGTCGGACCGTCCGATATCAGGGCCGAGGAGTTGGTTGATCGGGTGAAGCTTGGAGGGATTCAGGAAGTGATCCTCGCGACAAGTCCGACGATCGAAGGTGAGGCGACTGCCATCTATCTAACGAACCAACTGAAACCTCTCGGCGCCCGGGTCTCGCGCATTGCCTATGGCATTCCGGTGGGGATGGATATTGAGTATGCCGATGACGTGACGCTACTGAAGTCGATCGAAGGCCGTCGGGATCTTTAGCAGGATGCTGAAAAAGGGGGATTGGGGTAGCTGGGACGATCCCCTTGCTCGCGCAAGGCGCGGCCTCAGAAGGATGTGAGAAAGCAGGCAGACCGTTCTTCTTGCTCGCAGAGCCCCCACGATAAAGCGGTGGTCGCTCGATGCGCGCAGTGAAGAACAATCTGCCTGCTTCCTCTGGGAGAGTTGGGGAATCTGAAGCCCTCGCCCGGGGCAAATGGCACATCTCGGCGTGCCAGTGGGTGGGTGGGTGAGACGTCTGGACTTTTTGAGCGTCCTGCGTGAGCTTTTCTGCAGACTGCTAGCGGAAGCTGGGAAGGCGAGGTTGAGGACTCATGCTGCCCATTGACCCCTTCGCCGAGCCCCTGTTATAGTTTCGCTCGTTTCGGACGGTGTGACCCCTCAGGCAGATTGCAATATGAAAGCAGGCCCTTCCCCCAAGCGCATTTCCCCCGTTCCTCCAGCTGCGCAAGCTGTGACCGTCAAACGCAAAGCCAAGCCATCGTCCCAGGGGAAAAAGTACGCGGCTATTCGTCGTGACCTTGAGCGGCAGCGCAAGGCCAAATTGGAGGAAGCGGTCGAGGGCCTCGCCAATCCAAACGGTCAAGAGGCGTTTCCGGATGTGAGCGATCAGGCGTCTGCGGAGGCTGAGCAGAATTTTCTCATGCGTATACGTGAGCGAGAGCAACGGTTGATCAAGAAGATCGACGAGGCGCTTGAACGAATGGACCAGAACACCTATGGCATCTGTGAGCGTTGCGAAGAAGAGATTCCCTATCCCAGACTGAAAGCCCGCCCGGTTACCACCCTCTGTATCAACTGCAAGACGCTCGAAGAACAGGAAGAGAAGGCTCGGCGCTGAACGGGTGCTTCTTTCCAGTTGGAACCGTCTAGAAATGGAATGGGATCCCTCCTACGACGAGGTTTGACGCGATCGTGACCTTCTCGCTGAATCCCGGTGCAAATCCGACCCCGTCGTAAGTAAATGTGCCCCAACCTGTAGTTCTCTTCCATTCCCCGAAGAAAGCAAAGTTTCGAAAAATGAAAAACTTGACGCCGGCCAAACCTTGGATGGCTGGGGAGTAACTCGTTTCTTGATGTGAAAATGTGGAGTCCGAGAGGTGAGTGCGTTGCACACCGATTCCTGCGCCAAGATAGGGATACCACCGACCCTGCGGCATCTCCGGTGTTGCCCAAATGGGATAGCGAAAGAGCAGGTTGGCCGCGACGATATTCACACCGAAATCTTGGTGGCGGGTGAAGATGACAGATCCCGCTTCAAAACCAGGGGTGAAAGAGGTACCAGTGGCTCCGGTTATCTGTGGGTCAAGGTCTGCAGTAAAATTCGTGTAATCTAATTCAAGTCCGATTTGTGGCTGCCATTTGTATTGTCGAGGCAGATGCCAGGCTGTGATCTTAGCGCCAAAAGTTAGAGAATCATTCAGGTTTACTCCATGGGCTGTTACGGCCCCAAACCCAGTCCCTGCCCCGGCGTTGAATTTGATCTCTTCATTGGAGTGAAAGGCTTTGCCTCCGAATGCGCCGACTGAAAATTCCCAGTCCCGTTCGGCCTGAGCCTGTAGCGGCAGGAAGAGCAGGGCCGTGACTGCCAGGACGATTGCATGCACACTTGCCCAAGTCTGTAGCTTCATGTTGTTTTCCCATCCTTTCATGCAGAGCAATGGGAGAAGCCTACCGCGAGATCGGTCTGGTACCTAATGAAATCGCAGATTCGGCACCTGGTGAGGGGTGCGAATGATCAATGGAGGAAGGCTAGCGTTTCAACGTCTTGATGCGTTGCTGGACGAGAGCCATGCGACCAGCTTCATCGGGGATACCTTCGACCAGCGCGAGGTAGGTCTCGTATTCCGAGATGGCTCGTTTGGGGTTTGTGGGCTCGTAGGCCTCAGCCAAGTGATAGCGGGCGTTGGCATAGTTGGGACGGAGCATGACGGCTTTTTCAAATGAGGCGAGTGCATTCGCTTTGTCTCCCAGCTTGGTGTAGACCGTGCCGAGATTGTTCAGGATTTCTGGAGTGCTGGGCCTGATGGCCAACGACTGAAGCATCTCAGCCTTGGCCTTCTCGTGCTCTCCCTTCCCCTCCCACGCCAGTCCCAGTTTGTGGTGAGCTTCTGCCAGCCGCAATTTATTCGTAATGCCGTTTGTGATCGCTTTCTGATAGGCAACGACAGCGATATCGTAGTTCTGGGTCCCGCAATAGGAGAGTTGGGCAGTTTCGCCGCGTGCGAATTGCTGGAGCGAGGGGAAGGGCTCCATGTCCTCCGAACCTTGACTGTCGAGTTGTTGCCCTGGCTTCCGGCCACTTGGATAGCGCAACCGTTCCAAAAATTCACGTCGATAGGGCGAGAACAGCCGTACATAGGGGTCGATCGTCATAGATGCCTGGAGCAAGACCGGCTGCTCACGCGTTCCCTGGACCAGATACTGTGTCGTTGTTTTCTCGTCGCCGGTTTCGTACAAGGCGCTGGAGTTCATGCTCGTCATTGAGGACAGTTTTGCCACATTGAGATAGAACTCCAATGTGGGCTTGAGCAGCGTCAAGGTGTGGCGAAGGACTGGGTAGGGATTCAAGTCAAGCCCGGACGGAAAGGTAAAGACGGTTCCAACCAGCAGACCATCTTCATCAAAAAAGTAGGATTCATCGCCATGTGACGGGCTTCGGTCGGCAGGGAGAACCAACTCTTGTCCGGCGCCCCAATCTTGTGGTTTCAGAGTAGAGGCAGGATGTGTCTTGAGGAAGTCGGACTTCGACGTACAGAAGGTCGGGGATTTTAGGAGGACCAGATCGGTGTCAGACGGTGGGAGGGTTGCTCTTTGAACCGGAGTTCCGCAGGCGTTGAGCAAGAGACTCAGTCCTAGCCCGCAGACCACCCACAGTCGAAAGGGCAGAATACGAGGCGCCTGCGTGTCACATGGATTCTGACTCACGAAGGAAGCATACATGAAACGCGAAAAGGTTTGCCAATGAGGTGAGGCAGCCACGCCCGCTCTCGCAAGGAAAGCGGGCGTGGCTGCCGAACACGATCTCTATGAAGAGTTAGCGCCGTTGGCTATCCAACATCGAATCCTCAGACGTGTACCCGAAAAGATATGGCATCTTGCTGGAGAGTGTGTAAAACGAGCGATTGACGGCGTAATCTATCCCGACCCCGAGCGGATGCAAGAAAAAACCAGCCCAACGCCAGGGGTTATCGTTTGCGGAAGCTCCGGCCGCCACATCGGTATAGATCAACGATGTGGGGTCCATCACACTGTAAATGCTGACCGGGGGGGTATAGCCTGCATCAGCATCGGCCAAAGCCTGTTGCTGACGGTTTTCGGCACAACCGACCGCAGTGGCTAGGAGGAGAATTCCCAGAGCAAGAGCTGTAGTCCTCATAATAGATGACCTCACATGTCTTGGACGGTTCAGAATCGCCGGTCTCTCGATAGACTGAAGTGTAGCCGACCTCTAGAATTCTGTCCAGGATTGGAGCAGTTCAGGCAGCATCACGAAAACCGTCAGTTTGGGCGAGCCAGCATCGATAAGGAAGGGAGCGGTGGAGAAGGTGGTAGGCGATACTGGTATCGAACCAGTGGCCTCTTCCGTGTGAAGGAAGCGCTCTACCCCTGAGCTAATCGCCTACATGAAGCGAAGTCTAGCATGGGGTCATAAATTGGATCAACCACAACGTCATGCGTGATGCATAACGAACTCGCCTTGACATCCCTAAAACACGGTTCCTACAATGCCACCGCTTTCAGTTTGTCTTCTCGGGGATTTGCTCGTATGCGCGACGATATTGTCATCATCGGGGGTGGACTGGCCGGGTCTGAAGCGGCGTGGCAGGCGGCCAATCGCGGAGCGAAAGTGACGCTCTATGAAATGCGCCCGAAAGAGATGACACAAGCGCACAAGACCGGTGGTTTGGCAGAGTTGGTTTGTTCGAATTCGCTCGGCTCTGCAGATCTCCTGAATGCCCCAGGCATCTTGAAAGAGGAAATGCGCCGCCTCAACTCACTCATTATTCGGGTGGCGGATGAAGTACGGGTTCCAGCCGGATCGGCCCTGGCCGTCGATCGTGAGCAGTTTTCCCTCAAGATTACTCAGGCACTGGAAGGGCATCCGAACATTCGTATTCTGCATGAAGAGATCACAGAGATCCCAACGGACTGTCTTTGCATTCTGGCAACCGGCCCGCTGACGTCCGACAAACTGTCTCGGGCGATTGCCCAATTGACCCACACGAAGCATTTGTATTTTTACGATGCGATCTCTCCGATTGTGGATGCCGATTCCATCAATATGGATATTGTATTTCTCGCATCCCGTTACGACAAGGGTGGGGATGACTATCTCAACTGTCCCATGGACGAACCGGCTTACAATGCGTTCTATGACGCATTGCTCGCGGCAGAGAAAGTCCAACCGAAAGAATTCGAAAAGACTCCATATTTTGAAGGTTGTATTCCCATCGAAGTGATGGCCGAACGAGGCCGCCAAACCATGCAGTTCGGTCCTTTGAAGCCCGTGGGCCTTGAGAATCCCAAAACGGGTGCTCGAGCCTATGCTGTGGTGCAGCTCCGGACGGAAAATGCCCATCGCTCCTGTTACAATCTCGTGGGATTTCAGACGAAGTTGACCTACGGGGAACAGAAGCGGGTGTTTCGCATGATTCCAGGTCTTGAGCAGGCCGAGTTTCTGCGTTACGGCAGCCTGCATCGCAACACCTTTATCAATTCTCCCCAACTGCTGCGTGATACCCTGCAGTTCAAGGCGCGCGGCACCCTCTTTTTTGCAGGACAACTGGTCGGCGTCGAGGGCTATACCGATTCCGCTGCGATGGGAGGGTTGGCAGGAATCAACGCGGCCCGTGGTCTTTCGGGATTGCCGTTGGTCACGCCGCCTCCCACCACGGCGCATGGCTGTCTTGTGTCGTACATTACGACGACAGACCCTCGTCGCTTTCAGCCGATGAATACGAATTTCGGGCTCTTTCCTCCCCTGGCCACACCGACGAGAGACAAGGAACGCAAACGACGGCTCACAGGACAACGGGCGCTTGAGGACCTGACGGCATGGATGACGCAGTTCGAGCTTTCATGACGTTCCTTGAGCTGGAACGTCATGCGTCGCATGAGACCGTGCGTAGCTATGTGTCGGATCTTCGACAGTTTCAGGCCTTTATGAGTGCGGAGCATCCGAGCGGGCTCGCGCTCAATCCTGTTACCGTGAAGACGGAGTCCATCCGGGCGTATCTTCACTGGTTGGATCGCAAACGTGAGAAAAGCACGTCGATGGCCCGGAAGCTTGCCTCTCTCCGCAGTTTCTTTCGCTATTTGCAACGGGAAGGCCTGGTCGGCCTCAATCCCGCCGAGGCCATCAGGACTCCCAAACAGCCGAAACATCTTCCGCGTGTCTTGACCAAGGACGATGCGGCAGCGCTGATGGAGTTTCCCGCCGATCAGGCAGGCGGGAAACTCAGAGACCGTGCCTTGCTGGAGACACTCTATTCGACCGGGGCTCGCGTAAGTGAACTCGTGGGCATCAATCTCGAAGATCTCCGTGTGTCCGAGGGGCTGGCCCATCTGCGGGGAAAAGGCCGGAAGGAGCGCATCGTGCCGATCGGAGATGTGGCCTTACGGGCCATTCAGGCCTATCTGAATCAGCAGCCTCTGATGGTGTCTCGGGATCGGAGGACGACGAAGCGCGTTCCGTCACCGGTCTTTCGAAACAGCCGAGGAGGACGGTTGACGACCCGGAGCGTCGCTCGCATTGTGGCCCGCTATTCGAACCGGCTTGCCGGCGGACCCGTGAGTCCCCATACGTTGCGTCACTCGTTTGCCACCCACCTCCTCGATGAAGGGGCTGATCTGCGATCGATCCAAGAGATGCTCGGACATGCCTCATTGAGTACGACGCAAAAGTATACGCATCTGGCCACGGACCAGATCCTGGCCGTCTATGATAAGACTCATCCGCGGGCCGGTCGCCCGACCAGTGCGCGTGTCGTGAAGGCCATCAAGCCGTGATCATCATGCGATTACCAACGACACGCTGTGCCAGGCGAAAGTGGGGAAGTGGTATGGGTGGCGAACTGACTCGTCCCGCGTGTCTTGCCGTTCACGCTTTTCTCGTCATGGGAGCCAGGATATGAACAGACTGATTAAGAAGGCGAACGTCCTGATCGAAGCCTTGCCCTACATTCGCACGTTCAAGGGCAAGACGATTGTCATCAAATATGGCGGTCATGCGATGACCGATGCGCCGTTGAAAGAGCGCTTCGCGCAGGATGTCGTGCTCTTGAAATATGTCGGTCTCAACCCGGTCATTGTGCACGGCGGAGGACCTCAGATCGATAAGATGCTTGATCGCTTAGGTATCGAAGCCAAGTTTCGTCATGGGGTGCGGATTACAGATGAGGCCACGATGGAAATCGTGGAGATGGTGCTGGCCGGTAAAATCAATATGGAGATTGTCGATCTCTTGAATCGCCACGGCGGCCTCGCGGTGGGTTTGAGTGGAAAGGACGGAGGGCTCATGCTCTCCCGCCCGCTGACTGCGAAAGCCTGGGCGGCAAGTCTGGAAAAAGATCTCGATGACGGCGAGGGGGACGAGGATTTTGGCCTGGTCGGAGAGGTCCAGTCCATTGATCCCACGTTGGTGCGGAAACTTCAGCAGGATCATTATATTCCCGTCATTGCACCGATCGGTACCAACCGGGAAGGGAACACGTACAATATCAATGCCGATCTGGTGGCTGGGGCAATGGCCGCCGCGCTTGGTGCGGAAAAGTTGGTGATGATGACCGATGTGAAAGGCATTCGCGGTACGAACGGGCACCATCTCTCGACGGTCTCCCGCAAAGATGTGCAGCGGATGGTGAAGAAGGGCACGATCAGCGAAGGGATGTTGCCCAAAGTCCATGCGTGCTTGGATGCCCTCGGCGGCGGCGTCGGCAAAGCCCATATCATTGACGGTCGAATACCCCATGCCATCCTCCTCGAAGTATTCACACGTAAGGGTATCGGGACCGAGATTACGTCGTAGTCGTTCATCCAACCAGTCTCTTTTTTGTGGCGAACCAACACGTCCGAATCACCCGCCATCTTGAGACCCTCGTTCGGGAGCGTCATCCTGAGACGAGCCCTCGCGCGCTTCGGAAGGCGGCGCACTATCTGTCGACGCAGTTTTCCAAGGAAGGATGGGCTGCCACTAGCCAGCTCGTGAGTGCCTGGGGCAAGGTCTACCGCAATGTGGTGGCGATCAAGTATCCGGACAGGCCTGGGCAAGGAGAGGAGTTGCCCCCACTCCTGATCGGGGCACACTACGACACCGTGTCCGGATCACCTGGTGCGGATGATAACGCAAGTGGGTTGGTGGTGCTCCTTGAGGTGGCATCCCTCCTCCGCGCGCGCTGTCTCCTGCGACCTGTTTGGCTTGTGGCATTTTGTCTTGAAGAGCAGGATCGACTGGGGAGTCAGGTGTTCGCGTCCCGTTTGAAAGCCGAACGCCGTGAGTTGGCCGGTGCGATCATTCTGGAATGTGTTGGGTTTGCCAGAAGCGAGCCCGGTACGCAGCAGATCCCACCCGGTGTGCCGATCGCGGTGCCGACCCAGGGAGACTTTCTTGCCATTGTGGGCAACGAAGCATCCCGGGCGTTGGTCACTCAGCTTGAACAGGAGGCCCAGCGGTATGCGAGCCAGCTCAAACCCCTGTCATTGGTGGTGCCAGGCCGAGGGGAGGCCCTGCCCGACACCCGTCGTAGCGACCATGCCTCGTTCTGGGATGCAGGCTATCCGGCGGTGGTGTTGACCGATACGGCGAATTTCCGAAACCCCCATTACCATCGTGCGACTGATACCGTGGACACATTGAATCTTGAATTTCTCTCCAAGGTCGTCGCGACGGTGACTGCAACCGCGATTCACATCGCTGGGGTACGACCGTGACGACGAGTCGTACGAGGCTAGCCCCCGCGACTCGACGTCTCGTGACAGAAGTGTATGGTTGTCTCGACTATGAGGCACTGGGACCGGTCTATTGTTATGAAGGTGGCGATGAGTTTTGGCGAGCGAAACGAGGGCCTTGTGGCCGTCTCGGGAGTCGAGTCGCCGCGGTGTTGAGGAGGAAACTGACCCGGGGCGGGCGCAGTCTCTATGTCGGGGCCGGAGTGGCGGAGCTTCCGGCATTGATTATGGAAACGGTAGAGCTTGGTCGGACAGTGGAACCCTATAATCTTCGAAGAGCCGAAGTCGCAGCTCTCAACCATGTCTGCGACGTGATTCCTCTCACGTTCCATGTGGCTGATGCAGCCAGCGCGAAGGGCCAATTCGATCACCTCTGGATGGTCAGCGTGTTGAATGACCCTGAGCGGTCCCCACATCTGTCGCCATTGTCTTATGGACGAGGCAATCCTCTCACCCTCGACCCGCTGAAGTTTGCCAAAGAGCGCCGCATCGTGCGCGCATTGGTGGCACGTTGTATGGGAAAACTCGCGAAGCCTGGCCTCGTCACGACTACGACGGAAGAAGTCCTGTGGATTGCCGAGTGGTGCCACAGGTATCGAGTGCCCTACCGGGTTGGGAAGCGGTACTACCCGACGGCATTGGTCGGCGATCCGATCTGCTTTATTCAAATCGGCAAGGGAGACTAGCAGGCTGCTGAAAAAGGGGGAGTGGGGTAGCTGGGACGATCCCCTTGCTCGCGGAACGCGCACGATAGGAATGTGCTCGTTCGACGCGCGCAGTTGGGATCATCCCAGCCATCCCTTATAAAGTGACACTCGCTGCGGCCTTGCCCGAGGAACGGCGCGTCTTGGCGCGCCGGGGTTGGGCGGGTGAGAAGTCTGGCCTTTTTGAGCAGCCTGCGGGACCGTGCTCTTGTTGTACGACTCGTGCGGACCATCGATGTGCTCGCGTGCAAATATAGTTTTTCCACATACTGCTAGATTCGGAAGCCGGGCTTGATTTTTGAGGAGTTGTCTAGATACTGGCCAGCGTATTTGACGTAGTTCTCCGCCGACTCCTTAATCCACGCGAGTTCGGCTTCTGATACGACACGCCGAACACGGCCCGGCGATCCAAGGATCACACTCTTCGGTGGCACAATCATGTCCTCTACCACCAGCGCACCGGCCCCTACAACCGAATCCTCTCCAATCACGGCTCCATCCATCACAATGGCCCCCATGCCGATCAGCACACGATTCTTTATCGTGCAACCGTGGAGTATCGCCGCATGGCCGATGGTCACCTCGTTGCCGATGATCAGTGGATGGGTATCGTGGGTGACATGGAGTATACAGAGGTCCTGCATGTTCGTCCGCTCACCAATCCTAATGAAGTGCACATCCCCGCGAATGACGGCATGGAACCAGACACTGCAGTGTTCGCCCAGCACGACATCGCCGATGACGATGCCGGTTTCCTCGATAAAGCAGGACGTGGGAATGGTGGGTTTGATTCCCTGAAATGTACGGATCATGCCTCGCACTGTAGGGGAATCGGCCCGCGACCTGCAAGGGGGGTTAATGGAGGAGGGTGAGGGAAGGGGTGCGGACCCGCTGATCGAAGGCGTGTCGCCGCAATGGATTGTCGATTGCAGCAGAAGCCCTCATGGGTATTGTAGGTAAGATACCCGCGCCT
>Ga0207104_1305_pt1 | contig 10496 bp, 8 predicted proteins | sample Alteio_BWMinHeat_79_FD_153538 | JGI IMG/M metagenome (GOLD analysis project Ga0207104, IMG submission 153538) | Enriched cells from forest soil in Barre Woods Harvard Forest LTER site, Petersham, Massachusetts, United States -... | ecosystem: Environmental > Terrestrial > Soil > Temperate forest >...
GGGGTTATTTTCTTCTACCCCCTGGATTTCACCTTTGTTTGCCCATCCGAACTAATTGCACTTGATAACCGCATCGAAGAATTCAATAGCCGCGATACCCTGGTCATGGGTGTGTCCATTGATTCCCAATTTACACATAATGCATGGCGTAACACCCCCGTTGCCAATGGCGGTATTGGACAAGTGAAATATCCCCTGATTGCCGACGTCAATCATCAGATCTGCCAGGCTTATGGCGTGGAACATCCCACTGCCCATGTGGCCCTGCGCGGTGCTTTCGTGATTGATAAGCAAGGTATCGTTCGTTCACAAATCGTGAATGATCTGCCGCTCGGCCGTAATGTGGATGAATTATTGCGCCTGATCGACGCACTCGATTTCCATGAAAAACACGGTGAAGTTTGCCCAGCCAACTGGAGCAAGGGCAAGGCAGCCATCAAACCAACTGCTGAAGGCATTGCCAAGTATCTTGGCGAAGAAGCAGGGTCGCTGTAAGTCTCATCAAACGCGGTGTAGGTTGGGCTGAGCGATTTGTAGGTTGGGCTATGCGATTTGTAGGTTGGGCTGAGCGCTTTTCAGCGAAGCCCAACGGTTGGCTGTTGGGCTTCGCTGAAAAGCGCTCAGCCCAACCTACAAATCGCTCAGCCAACCTACACCGCGTTTCATCCGGGCATCAAACCCACTTATTCACAATATGACAAAACAATTCCGCTGTCCGCTCTGCATCATATATAGCTGAATGCGCCTGATTGACATCAAAGGGAATACGCGCCCGCCTTGCTGCACGTGCCAGCACCGTTTCACCCAAGGCAATGGCAGAAAGGGAGGCGGTATCGAAGGTGGTAAAGGTATGAAAGGGATTATATTGAATCCTGGAACGTGCCACACCTGCCAGAATAAAGCTCAGGTCAAACCAGGCATTATGCCCCACCAGCACCGCGCGGTAGCACTGGGTTTTATCCAGCTCCTCCCGGATGGCAGCAAAAATGCGATACAGGGCCTGACGCTCAGGAATGGCAAAACGCAAGGGGCCGCCTGGATCAATGCCAGTGACCTCAAGTGCTTCTGCATCAAGACGCGCACCGAAAAAAGGCTCCACGTGAAAGGCAATGGTTTGATTTCGATAAAGTTTTCCTTCCTCATTCATGGTCAGTGTCACTGCCGCGATTTCGAGCAAGGCATCGGTGGCAGGATTGAGCCCCGAAGTTTCAACATCGATAACAATGGGCAGCAAACCCCTGAAACGACGTGACAATGGACTTGATTTGTTACTTGCGGATACTTTCATTGATCTTTTCACTGGCCAAATAACTTATTTTCACTAAAATAGGGGGCCTTATTTACCTATGCACACAATAAATTTTGGGGAGTAATAATGCTCATGCAAAATCCATCCAGGCTTGATTCCCTGCGCGATAGTATCACAAAAGCTTACCGAATGAAGGAAGATGAATGTCTGGCACCCCTGATTAGCACCGCAACATTTCCAGCCAGGGAACTCGCCCAGATTGTAAACACTGCCAAACAGCTGGTCATGGAAACCAGGGAAAACAAAAAGCGCCAGGGCAAGATTGATACCCTGCTGCATCAATATGATTTATCCACGGAGGAAGGCATTTCCCTCATGTGTCTTTCCGAAGCCCTGCTGCGCGTTCCTGACAAAGCCACCATGGATAAATTTATTTCTGACAAAATTTCAACTGTCGAATGGAAAAATCATTTAAGCCCTGACAATCCCCTGTTCGTGAATGCCGCCACCTGGTCATTGCTCTTGACTGGCAAGATGTATGCACCCACACTCGATAATCAGCAAAATCTTTTTAGTAGCTTAAAACGTCTCATTAGTCGCATGAGTGCCAGCGTCATTCGTCCCATCGTGCTGCAAATAATGAAAACCATCGGTGCCCAATTTGTCATGGGCGAAGATATTCAATCCGCGCTTGCACGTGCAGCAGAACTGGAAAGCACAGGTTATCGTTATTCCTTCGACATGCTGGGTGAATCAGCAAGAACAGAAGCTGATGCCAAACATTATTATGATTCCTATGTGAATGCCATTGATGCCATCGGCAAATTTGCCAGGGAAACCAGTCCGGCGAAAAATCCTGGCATTTCCGTCAAGCTATCTGCCCTGCATCCACGTTATGAATTCACGCATTACGACCGTGTAATGAAAGAAATTCCGCCCATGCTGCTTGCCCTCGCGCAGCAGGCAAAAAAATACAATATTGGCTTGACAGTGGATGCCGAAGAAGCCGATCGCCTGGATATTTCCCTCGATATTTTTGAAAAGGTATTTACTGATCCATCACTTGAGGGCTGGGAAGGATTGGGCCTTGCGGTTCAGGCTTATCAAAAACGTGCTTTTTACCTGCTTGACTGGCTGAGTGAACTTTCCCGTGAAACTGGAAAACGCATCATGGTACGCCTGGTCAAGGGCGCTTACTGGGATGCCGAAATCAAGATGTCACAGGTAAGTGGTCAAAAGGATTACCCCGTCTTCACGCGAAAAAATTCCACGGATGTTTCCTACATTGCCTGTGCAAAAAAAATGTTGTCGCAGCCTGAGTACTTTTATTCCCAGTTTGGCACCCACAATGCCTACACGGTTGCTGCCATCATGGAAATCGCCGGCAATCATACTGATTTTGAATTCCAGTGTCTGCATGGCATGGGCCGACCGCTTTATGATCAGGTGGTTGACAAGACAAAATTCAATCGTCCCTGCCGCATCTATGCACCCGTTGGCACACACCGCGATTTGCTGGGTTATCTGGTCAGACGCTTGCTGGAAAATGGCGCCAATTCTTCCTTCGTCAATAAACTTGCAGATGATAAAACACCCGTCGAACAAATGATTGTGGATCCGGTTGCACGCATTGCAGCACTTGAAAGCAAACCGCATCCGCGTATTCCCTTGCCGAAAAATATTTATGGTGAATGGCTGAATTCGGATGGCATTGATTTATCCAATACTGTCGAACGCGAAAAACTTTTCAGTGAAATGGAAGCAGCAAAAAAACAGGACTGGACCGCAGCCTCCATTGTCAATGGCAATGTCCTGCTGGAAAAAGGCGCGCCTTCCGTTACTTCCCCCAGTCATTTGCAGCAAGTCATCGGTCATGTCAGCAAGGCAAGCGAAGCGGATGTGGAAACTGCCTTGCAGACAGCAGCGGCTGCCATGCGCAAATGGGAAGAAACGGATGTCTCAGAACGCGCAGCCATTCTCGAAAAAGCAGCTGAATTATTCCAGCAGGACATGCCGGCCCTCATTGCCATACTCAATCAGGAAGCTGGCAAATGCATTCCAGATTGTATTTCTGAAGTACGCGAAACCATCGATTATTGCCGCTATTATGCCTATCGTGCACGCAAGGATCTGGCGCCTCAATTCCTGCCAGGACCCACGGGTGAAATGAATCAATTGTCATTGCATCCCCGCGGTGTGATTGCCTGCATCAGTCCCTGGAATTTTCCACTCGCGATTTTTGCCGGACAGATTGTTGCATCACTTGCAGCCGGCAATCCTGTGATTGCCAAGCCGGCAGAACAAACACCACTGATTGCCTTTCGTGCCATACAAATCCTGCATCAGGCTGGCATTCCAAAAGATGTGCTGCAATTGCTGATTGGCAAGGGAAGTATCGTGGGCGCAAAACTGGTGAATGATGAGCGTGTTGCCGGTGTGATGTTTACCGGATCCACTGAAACGGCCAAATTTATCGAGCAATCCCTTGCAAACCGCAATGGCCCGATTGCACTTTTCATTGCAGAAACTGGCGGACAGAATGCCATGATTGTTGATTCATCCGCACTGTCTGAACAAACCGTCATGGATATCGTGCAATCTTCCTTTAACAGTGCAGGACAACGCTGTTCTGCCCTGCGCGTATTATTCGTGCAGGAAGAAATGGCACCCAAATTATTGGGAATGCTGAAAGGCTATATGGCAGAAATCAGCATGGGTGATCCCTCATTATTATCAACAGATATCGGCCCTGTGATTGACAATGGCGCCCTGCAAATGCTGCAAAACCATGCAGCGAAAATGAATCAGGAAGCCAGCCTGCTTGCTTCTGTCGATATAAAGGATGTACCGAAAGGATTTTATTTCGCTCCTTGCGTATACGAATTAAAGGATTTAAAGCAACTGGAGGGCGAAGTCTTTGGTCCCATCCTGCATGTCATCCGCTTCAAGGCAAATGAACTGGACAAGGTCATGAATGCTATTATCAACACGGGTTATGGATTAACATTGGGCATACACAGCCGCATTGATACCACCATCCAGTACATTGCAAGCCGCATGCCGGTTGGCAATATTTATGTGAATCGCAACATGATCGGCGCGGTCGTCGGTGTGCAACCCTTTGGCGGCGAACGCTTGTCTGGCACTGGACCCAAGGCAGGCGGTCCGCATTATTTGCCAAGACTGTGCATGGAGCGCACGATTTCCAACAATACAACGGCCGTTGGAGGAAATGCGCGTCTTGTATCATTACTTGAGGATGATTGATGGAAGAAAGCCACGCAATATCACATATCATCTTTTTAATATTTTTTGGCACCGCAGTTTTATCGACTGCTGCCTTGTTTACCAGACAATCCATGCTGGTTGCCTATATTGTGCTGGGTGCCTGCCTTGGACCCTGGGGATTAAAACTCGTTTCAAATAGCGACATCATCAAGCAAGCTGGCGATATTGGCATTGTCTTTTTGTTATTTCTGCTGGGCCTGCACTTGCAGCCGCAAAATCTTTTTCACTCCCTGCGCAAAATGAGCATGATCACCCTGAGCAGCTCATTCATTTTTTTCGCCATGGCTTTTGTTACCTGCCTTGCCTTTGGCTACGATCTCAATCAAAGCATCGTGATTGCCATTGCCGCCATTTTTTCCAGCACCATTATTGGTCTCAAATTATTGCCAACCACCATCCTGCATCATCAGCATACGGGTGAACTCGTCATCAGCATTTTGCTATTGCAGGACATCCTTGCCATCATAGCCATTCTCATCATCCAGATCATTGGCGACAGCAGCGGCACTGCAAATAATCTCTGGCTGATTGCGATTGCCTTTCCCATCCTGCTCACGCTTGCCTATTTGTTTCAGAAATATGTCCTCACCTTTCTGCTTTCAAGATTCGACAAGATTCACGAATACATTTTTATTTTATCGATAGGCTGGTGTCTGCTGATGGCAGAATTGAGCGGCTATTTTGGCCTCTCAGAAGAAATAGGCGCATTTATTGCAGGCGTTGCCCTCGCCTCCAATCCCATTTCATTTTATATTGCAGAAAGCTTAAAACCCTTGCGTGATTTCTTTCTGGTGCTTTTCTTTTTCTCGATTGGTGCCAGTTTTAATTTTGGCTATTTCAACCAGGTCTTTGCCTCTGCCTGTATTCTCGCACTCTTTACCCTTCTGCTAAAACCCATGATATTCAGCTATTTGCTGCATCGCTCAGGTGAAGTCAGATCGGTGAGCTGGGAAATTGGTGTGCGCCTCGGACAAATGAGTGAATTCTCATTACTCATCATTTACCTGGCGCAGCAAACCCATTTGCTGCCGGACGCAGATGCTGCCATGGCACAGGCAACCATTATTTTCACTTTCATTGCTTCCTGTTACTGGACAGTCATGCGCTATCCCACTCCCCTTGCTTCCACTGACAAATTGCGCAGGGATTAACAGTGAGGCTCCGTTCATGAAACGCCGTCTGCGGGCATATTTGAACGATCATGAACGGGAAAAATGCTCACATACTGGCATGTATGCTGCGCTTTTTCCCGTTCATGATCGTCCAAATCTGCCTCGCAGCCGACGTTTGCTGCATACCCAGGCTTGGGCTGAGCTATAATAGGAGACTTATGACACACCAACATTCGCACAATCATCACCATGCTGCTGCAAAATCCTTTAATTCTGCATTTGCCATTGCAGTCACACTGACATTTGTCTATACGCTTGCAGAAGGCGGCCTCGCCATTGTCGCTGATTCCATGAGCCTGCTCGCGGATGCCGTGCATAATTTGGGTGATGTGCTTGGCCTGGTGCTTGCCTGGATTGCAAACTGGCTATTAACCATTCCTGCACGCAAGCGTTACAGTTATGGTTTTAAACGCACTACCATTATTGCCTCACTGGCAAATGCCTTTATTCTTGTCGCAACCTCTGCTGTGATTGCCTATGAATCGGTTTACAAATTATTTAATCTCACTACCGTCAATGAAACAATAGTGATCGTCATGGGTATCATTGGTATTTTTGTCAATGCAGGTGCCTCCCTTCTTTTCATGCGCGGTGCAAAGGATGATATCAACATCAAGGGTGCATTCCTGCATCTAATGGCAGATGCCCTGATTCTTGTCGGTGTGGTAATTTCCGCCATCCTCATTCATTTCACCCAGTGGCACTGGATTGATCCGGTGGTGGGTATCAGCATCGTCATCATCATTATGCTGGGAACCTGGGGATTATTGCGTGATTCTGTCATCTTGCTGCTGGATGCGATTCCTCATTACATTGATCACCTCGGCGTGCGTGATTATTTGCAAAACTTGCCAGGCGTGAAAGCCGTGCATGATTTGCATATCTGGGGATTAAGCACACGCGAAGTCGCACTCACTGTGCATTTGATCATGCCAGAGCAGCAATTATCTGATGCGGATTTTAAAAAAATAAATGATGAGCTGCATCATCAATTCAGGATTAGTCATGCAACTCTGCAGGTGGAAAAGGGAAGCAAGGAAGATCCCTGTGTGAGAGTGGAGACGTGTTAATTCCGTCATTGCGAGGGAGCGAGTTTTACAATTTTTATTTCTTCCGGTATGAAGTTTCTATAACATTTTCAATTTTTTTAAGATCCTCTTCAATTTTTTTAACATCCTCCTTCTCGTTTTTCTTTTTCTTTTCGACATATGCTTTCTTCACAGCCTGGAAAGACAAAGCCTGCAAGGAGGATACCTTTGGTTTGATGATATCAATCGCGACTTCGCGCGGAACTTCAGCATAGAAACTGGATAAAGCCTCAATGCCTTCATCAGTAAATTTATTACCTTTTAAGCAAAGCTTCTCCAGGGTTTCATTAGCTTTTAGTGCTCCGACAATAGTTTTGACGCTTTCATCCCCAATCTTATTGTTGGTGATAGAAAGATCTGCAAGATATGTTCTGATTCCTATTTCCTTGAAAATAGCCTTGGCACCATCATCTCCAATCTCATTGCCATCAAGATTTAATATTTGAAGGGTTTTGTTGGCAGCAAGACCCTTGGCAATTGCCTTGGCACCTTCATCCCCAATAGACATAGACAGGATTTGAAGCTCTGTGAGGGATTTGTTAGCCAAAACACTCCCGAGTAACTCACAAGCTTCAGGCTGAATACCAATACTTGCCAAGGTAAGAGTTTTGATTTCGGGGTGTTCCTGCAGGTAGTCAGCGATATTTAAAATATCCTGCTTTGAGAGCGTCTTTCCTGAAAAGAAACGATTGTCAAAAGTCAGGCTATCCCCACCTTGAATACAATGCTTGAAATCTTCCTTGGGAAGATTAATTAATTTGTTGGCGTTCATGATTTTATCTCCTCTAATTTATTTATACATAAATACTGCTAACTTAAGCTCATTAAGGAAGCCTTCCCCCTTCGGGGGAAGGTGCCGAAGGCGGATGGGGGAATAAAAATAACAAATCGTAATTTATATTCCCCCATCCGCCCGTTGGGCACCTTCCCCCGAAGGGGGAAGGCTTCCTTAATGAGCTTAAGTTAGCAGTATTGATTTATACATTATTTCCGCATCTGCATTGCTTGCTCCAGTTTACTCATTTCTCCCCTGATTTCCTCCAATGCTGTTCCTGTTCTCGCTGTAGCCAGCTGCTTGTTTTGAACTGTCCTGCCTATCAGTTGTGCAAGTTCATTTTCCGGCGTGATTCTAACATCATTTATCACTTTCTCCAGTAAACTGATTTTCATCTTCTTGGTATCACCACCCGAGAAAAAATAATCCAGTTTTGAATCAGCCATTGATCTTAATTCCTCCCTTAATTCCGCAATTCTATCATTCAGGATAATAATCGCCATTCTGGCAGGAAGGGAAAGATTCACATCATTACAGGTAAGAGAATTAATCTGGTATTTGGCATTCTCATCAAATGTTTGTCTAAAATCATTGGTAACGAATAATCTCACTCTAAATTCACCCTTTATATCATTTATTTCCCTGTCAATTTTTTTCAGGTTATTTTTATTTTCATTCAATACATAAGTTATTTCTGATTCAGGACTGTTCAATGATGCCATCATCATGATTAATTTTTCCTTGTCATGCCTGTTATTTTTTATGTATTGATAAATACTCTCTTCAGTGCATTTTTCATCAAGCCCAGGGATTGGGATTCTTGTCCTGTAGGTGACATGCGGCTCTCTTGGCAAGGGTTGAAATGACTCCTCCTTCAGGATGCAAATAATATTGCTTTCAACTCTTTCATGTTCATTCATTAATATATTTTCTTTCAGCTTTATTTCCGAAATGATTTCTTCCCTTTGCTTATTTAAGGCAATTAGCCTTGAATCATTTTGAATTTTCTGGAGGTCCTTCTCCCTGATTCCATAAATTTCAACCCGAAAAAGCTCATAACCCTGATCCTCATCATCATCCTGATACATTTCGCAAGATATTATTACTCTCTGATCAAGCAGTGTTTCCTTGTTAATAAAATTAATAAATGCATTAACAGTAACATTGGTATAGTCCTTCGATTGCAATTCCTGATAAACCTTATGCGCATAACTTTCGACATCCATGCCAGGTCCGCAATAACCAATTTCACAACCCAGCAAATCAATGCTTACTGGCTTATTTTTTTCAAGACCATGCTGTATTAAAAATTCTGCAAATTCCTTTGCCTCGACTGCCTGCTCGCCAAATGTCCTGGTGCTGGCATGGCCCACAAAAGTGATTCTCGCCTCATCAGCAAAGGAAAGAGCCTTGTTATAAATAAAAACAGCTTCATCATATTGCCTGGCCATACTCCTGCCATCTTTAATAATATTCACCTCAGGACTCATGATAATAATCATATGATTTCTCATTTAGGCCAGACATGGGAAATGCCATCATAGGTATGCTGGCTGTCATTCATGTAATGTATGAGATCCTCTCCTTTCCAGATTAATTTTTTGGCTTGCACATCATTTCGATTGATTCCATACACTTCCCAGGCAGAGGATGTCGCCGCGGGAAATAAAAGCGTCATGTCATAACTCAGGACGCAAGGCACATGCACTGCCATTTTCCGGCGATGAAATTGTGCAAAACATCTTGCCAATTGATGTGAAAATGCAATCAGGCTTTCATCAGCATTCATGTCCTGCATGATGAGATAGATATTGGAAATTTCCTGTGGAAGGCCAGCCTGCACCAGGTAATCTGCAAATTTTTTTGCTGTGAAATGAGATGCCAGGGAAAATTGAGTATCAATATCAAAAATAATGAGTGAATCTGATTGCGATGTTTTGGAAAATGATATTTCAGGATAAATTTTTATGTCATTGGTATGCAATTGCGTAGCAAGCAATGCTGCACATTGCTGATTGAGAATGGAATCAGATAATAGAAATATCATGACAAGCCCTCGTTTTTAATGGTGCTTCTTTATGTATTTATTATAGCCGGTGTATGGTTATATTTTTTTCTGATGGAAAATTGGCTGAATAAATATGAGCTTGGGCATGTCCGTTCGCCCTGAGGATATTTAAAACCGTGACCAATCAAATCACTTTTGATATAGGCTTATATTTATCATTCACTGCCTTATACGTTCTCTTCCAGCAATCAATGAGTTGCTGAATAGTATTTTTATTGCTGATGATCTCCGTGCGCAGCCTGGTATTATCCTCCAGCGCAAACCTCATTAATTCTTCATCACCATGGACCAGACCATCCTGCATTTTTTCATTTCCTAAAATTGCATCGCGCAATAATGTTGTTGATGCAGACTGATCATCAGCATTACAAGGCAGCGTCAGGCACTTGATAAAATTCATTCGTTTTGCCTTTCCATGATTCACCCACTGGGAGAATTTTTTCCGGTCTTCAAATGCGGCCTTGAAGAAATCAATATTTTTTTTGATGAAGGCGATGGCTTCATTATTTGCATTCCTGCTATTTTCCCCAAAATGTGCTGAGGACATGCCTGAAGCCAGGACAAGTTCATCACTTTGCCTTTTTGCAATCGCTTTCCAGTCTGAATCAAGAAATATATTTTGTTTCATATCATATAATACGCTACGTTCACGAATCAGCACTCCATCATCAGCTGCTTCTCTCATGCCATCCATGCCGCCAGCTTGTGAAGTCTGTGTATTTTCAAATAAACGCACATAGCAACGTTCAAGCATGCTGCCAATCCAGGCACCTGCCGCAGCCATGATCCCCAACAATACACCGATGCCAAAAATTCCCAGCACTTTTGCTGCCACACCAGCAAGCGCACCAGCTGT
>Ga0207104_1081_pt1 | contig 10385 bp, 16 predicted proteins | sample Alteio_BWMinHeat_79_FD_153538 | JGI IMG/M metagenome (GOLD analysis project Ga0207104, IMG submission 153538) | Enriched cells from forest soil in Barre Woods Harvard Forest LTER site, Petersham, Massachusetts, United States -... | ecosystem: Environmental > Terrestrial > Soil > Temperate forest >...
CGTTATAGTTCGCCTAAGAGGATGTTGTCGAGCAAGATGTTGGTTACTCGTTCTTGCCGACGAATTCTATCAGTTTCCCGCCAACCCCCTCCTGGCAATCAGGTATCGTCGGTAGAAGTCGAGGTGACAGGTCCTCCGCGACAAGATCCGGATCCGAGGGGGCCAGTGTGGTACGCTTGATCTTTTCAATCAACGATGCCCCTCTCTCGCCGGTCCGCATCTCAATCTCCAATTTCACCATGGTCGAAGCGTTGATGGAGGTGATCGCCGGGTGAAAATTCCAGAGCTGATCAGCGGACAGGAAGATTGCTGGTAGACGAACGGTGATATGTTCCTGAGATAGGACGCGGCGTAAATTGTCGTTCATCGGGGTCTGGAGATTGAGAATCGCCGACGCGTGAGGCGCGAGAGCGGCGAGAGAAATCACATACTTGTGGAGACCATCTTGAGAACTGGATTCAACCATCCCCGTGGCTTCGACGTTCGGTGTCGCAGACAATTCTGTGGAGGCATTATGGAGACGGGTAACAACTCCCATACGGAGGTTGGTGAGTCTCAGCTCCGACAGATTTTCAAGGAGCAACTTACTCAACACCCATGAATGTAGATCGGTGACCTTGACGGGGCTTTTGTGCAGCGTTGGGGGAAATCGCCAGAGGGTGCAATTGGAAACAAGGTCCTGCGTCCTGGTGAGCGTGGCCTTGGTTGTTCCTTCCACGGTGAAACCACGCTCGGACGTGTATATCGCGACACCGACATGGATATCCGGATTCGGCTTGAGCCAGGTGATGAGCCAGGTGATTGTGGCAACGAAGAGAATGAGCACAGCGGCTACTTCTGCCGCACCTTGGAGCATCTCCCCCAACGTGAGACAGCGGATGGCCTCCCGTATACTCATGCCCTTGCGCTTCCGGCCTGACAGAGTTTTGAAGAGGATCGTTGGCATCATGTACCCTATGTGACGAAGTATCCGGCGGGAGCCCTGCACTGGGCGTCGCGGCACGAGAAAGAGGAATACGCGGTACGCGGAAGAATCTGAGATGGACGTGAGTGCCCACGGACAGGATCACGGCTTGCTGCACGCCACTTTCCACAGAGCCTGATCAATGCTCCGAGGGATAATCCGTTCCCACTGTTGTTCTTCTGTGGTTTTGTACACCACTCTCCCGCGCCCCATATTGCTCGAGAACCACGTATAGGCGAGCATGCGAGTACGCGGTTCTGTACAGTTGTATTCGTTATGTCGCTGGATAGACAACAGCGAATCGCCTGCCACGCTTTGTACCGTCTTGTAGTCGTACAGTTGCCACATCTTCGCCAGATTCCCCTGGCGTCGAATGGTTTCCCGATCGACGTACACAGTCAGTTTTGCTGAATCGTCGCCACTCACCAATTCCCATTCCGCCTGCACGGGCCCAGGATTCAGAAGTAGGAGGGTGAACAGGAAGCAAATACTCAATAGACAGAGCTGCGGCTGTGCGAGAAATGCACCCGCGTGGGAACTCACGGAACAGGGCACAAGGACGCAGCGGTAGGGCCGAATAGTGAAGCACATAGGGGCCTCGCAGGGATAGATATTGTAGGAGGGCAGAGGTTGAGGATGCAAGGCCGGCGCGTAACTTGTCATAGCTTGACAGTTCGGTTGGTTCTTCTTAGGATAAAAAACGCAGCCGTCACTCGGAGGGATGCCCATGAAGACCAAGAGATCTCACGCCCTACTAGATGAGCAGGATCTATCGCCTGAGCCTGAGTCCATGCAGAAGTATTCGAACGAGCTGAGAGAACGGATCGCGAAGAAAGCGTACGAACTCTATGAGCAGCGGGGGCGACAGCCGGAGCGACATGTGGAAGATTGGCTGAAAGCAGAGGAAATCATCCGCAAAGAGATGAATGACAATCGTTCATGAAATGACTCCCGCCCCTTGGCCGATCCGTTGTGTGTGATGACCGGCCTGCAGGTCCTGCGGGACAGTCGGATCGACGATGAAAGTGAACCGCCGACCCAATCAGCATCAGCTTCCTGCCCAAGGGTCCCACAGGTCTCGGTGCCCCCACCCGCTTCTTCCCAGTAATTGTATTTCACCGAATGATGGCACGAGGTCTCGATGGCAACGGAATCCGTAATGTTTCCGCTCGGAAGCGCAGCGCCCTCCTTTACCTTGCGCGACGTGGCGACAGGTCAGGTCTACTCGCTCGACTCGTTTGCTGGAAAGTCCGCTTTGCTGGTCATCTTCCTCAGCCGGCATTGTCCCTACGTCGTGCATGTCCAGATGGAGATTGCCAGGATTGGACAGGACTATGCGAACAGCAAGCTTGGCCTCATTGGTATCAGCAGCAACGATCCAAAGCACTATCCTGAGGATGCCCCGGAGCAGCTCAAGGAGATGGCCCAACGTCTCCACTTTCGTTTTCCCTTTTGCTTCGACGGCACCCAAGAAGTCGCGAAGGCTTACAAGGCCGCCTGTACCCCTGACTTCTACCTCTTTGACAGCCGGCAGCGGTTAGTCTATCGCGGACAACTCGACGGGAGTCGCCCTGGCAATAATAAGCCGGTGACCGGTCTCGATCTTCGTGCCGCGATCGATGCCGTGCTTACCGGGAGCCCGGTCGACGGGAATCAACATCCTAGTGTCGGCTGCAGTATCAAGTGGAAGCCAGGCAACGCCCCACCCTATGCCTAGGAGAGGGCACCTCCTATAGACGTGGAAGTTGCTTTCCTTATGTTCGTTCACAGGACAGGAATCCTGGTGGATTGGAGTGAGAAGCCCGAGGAGGATATGTAAACCGGGAAGGACGATGGCCCTGGCGCTTAGGGTGCCGGGGTCATTTCAAACGCTTTGGCTACGAGTGTTTTCTCCTTCATCTTCTCCACTAGACCCTGGTAGGTGAGATCGCGGATCAGGCTGGTGAATTGTGCGTGGTAATTGCCGACGATGCTCGCGCCATCGATGACGACATCATAGACCAGCCAAGTGCCTTGCCGGTTCGCCAGACGGAAATCGAGGAGTGTGTCCACCTTGTCGCCCGTGAGCTGTGTTTTCACTTCGGCAAACTGCCCCTCTCGCTGTTCAGACAGATAGACCACTTGCTCGCCCGTATAGTCGTCAATTCTGCCGGCAAACGTATCGCGAAGTAGCTGCACGAAGAGGGCAACAAATTCCTTCTGTTGAGTCTTGGTCAGTTCTGCCCAGGGTTGACCCAGAGAACGTTTGGCCATTTCTTCATAGCTCACTCGGTCCTTGACGACATGCTCGATCTGCCGGCGTCGTTCCATCGCGCTGGTAGGCTGTTTCAATTCAGCATTGTCGAGGATACGCACCACATCGGCGATCGTGCGCTTCACTGATTCAGTAGGAGTGGGCTCGGCTAAAGCCAAGCCGGTTCCAGCTGGCCCAAAGAGCGCGACCAGGGCTGCCAAGGTTACCAAGGTCCTATAGATAGCGGTGATGAAATGGCGTGGAACATGACTGGAAACATTGTTGGTCACATCGTTCATGGTTCGTCTCCTCTCAGGAAGTGTCACGCACGCGTTACGGATAGTACAGTAGAGCAAGACCCATGCTGAGTGGCCAAGAGACGATTTCTCCAAGTTGCGACCGGGAAAAAGACACATGAAGCCGCGGATCTATGCGGAGAGGTTGGAGTTGTCTAATACAGAGCATCGGTGAGGAGGCACCGGAGCACTGTGGCGGAGAACACGAAAAAGACCTCAGGTGTAGCCTTATTGCCTCAATTCTGGAGAGTGGTTCATGTGCCCGCTTACCGATTCCTACCAGTCACCCGCCGTTCCCTCCGGACATGCACGTGCCTTTGGGAGAAGCTGATAGGACATATCTTCATCGTGAAGATCCGGTTCGTCCGAGGCTAGCATCTCAAACTCAATCTTTTCATCCGCGAACGTTTCATCGCCGGTTCGCAGAACACTTTCCCGGTTCAAGATCTTCATGGCGTTGAGGCGGGATATTTTGAGGGGAAACGTCCCGAACTGATCCGCTGATAAAAACGGCATCTGAATCGTCACCCGGCCACGATCCATATACAAAAACCGTCGCACCCTCTCGTCGATTGGAGTCTTCAAGATCAGAACTGATGCGGCCGAAGCGGCGATGACCGGAACAGCAATCACATAGGTGGGCGGGGCATCCTGCGCAGTCGCGTCCAACGTTCCTGTGGCCTCAATATCCCTTGTCGTGACCATCGTGGTACTTGGATGGAGGAGCGGAGACCTGACACCAAGACGGAAATTCGTGATGTCCTGGCCGGACACGTTCTCAAGAAGAAACTTACTTAAGACCCAAGACTGCGGAGTGGGGGTCTTGGCGCGGCCTTTCGGCAGAGTCTGTTCGATTCGCCGGAGGCTGCATTCGGAAACCAGGTTTCGGTATTCATAAAAGTATGTCTTGGTGTCCCCTTCCAGAATGAAGGCACGCTCGTACATATAGAAGGCTACGCCGACATGGATTGGGGTTGGTCTGAGCCAGGACACAGCCAACGGGATGAGAAACAGCACCAACGAGGACGACAGGCCAACGATAATAACCTTGTTGAGCCAACTTTGCCGTTTAAACCACCGCCACCATTCCTTCAGCAGCGTCATACCCGGTCACTCGTGGAGAATCTCTACCGACTCGTGTGCCAATCGCCGCACATAATGAATCAAACGAGCTTCCGTATGTTTCGACGTCTCAACCGTCTCGACGCCAAACTCCTGATGACGCGACCAGCGCACGACCGCTTCGAGAATTTCAATTCGTTGCTCATTCGGAAGCGTCACGGTGAGAGACAGCGTTTCGCCTGGTCGCATGGGCAGATCGCCGGAGAGTCGCCAGCCGGTGCAGGAGAGGTTCCAGACCGTGCCATGGCCCTGGAATGGCCCGGCGTTATAGGTGACAGTGCATTGCACGGGGAAGCGGCGGAAGGGACGGAGTATGAAGGGCATGAGAGCCTCTCAGGCTAGGTGTGGAGCTGGACTGGAATAGAAGTCGGTGTCCCCCACCCTGTTGCACGTCGCACGCGATCCATCGCCAGAATGATGGTCGTCAGCTTTCCCGACTGATTGCCCCGATCGGATAATGGTAGTGAAGACTTGGAGGATTGTTGTGTCGCCGGTCCGGGTGTCGGCGCAGGATTGCACGCAGGCACATTGGCCATCATCACGAGGAGAAGAATGAGGAGTGGCATAAGGCACCTCCCAGTTGTACCGAACCTTTAGCCTAGTCCTTGGCTTAGCAATGCGTCAAGGAGGGCTTGATGGCTTCCTGTCGTGCGTTTATCAATGGTAGACGTGCTAAGCTGATGGAGGCGACTCACATCATGTTCTGCTGTATGCCGGGATCGCAGACCGTCCCGATAGATTCCGCATATGAATGAAAGGAGCGACTTCGATGAAACTACAACCGTTGCACGATTGGGTATTGATCCGCACCGGCGAGCCGAGCGGCAAGAGCCATGGTGGGATTATCATTCCGGACAGCGCACAAGAGAAACCGGTCGAAGGAGAGGTCCTAGCCGTGGGGGGTGGTCGATTTGTCGAGGACAAGGATTCCAATGAAAAGGTCAAGAAGAAGACATTCGTGAAGACAACCCTCAAGCCGGGCGAGCATATCCTCTATGAAAAACATGCTGCCAGAGAGGTGGAGGGCGACGATGAAGAATTGGTGCTGGTGCGTGAAGAGGATGTCTTGGGCTATCGTCTATAACTGACCTGCGTTGACAAACTTTGGGCTGAATTTCCCTCCGGAAATCTGGCTGCAACCCAGACTACTTCTTTCTGGCGCCGATCGTATCCTTCTCGCGAACGGGAAAGAGACGACGCACAGGGCCTGCAGGCTTGTTCTGATATCGGGCGATAAACATGTCGCCCTGGGGGCGGGCATGGTCTTCAGCCTCCTCTCGTGTCGCGAAGCGCTGCTCCCCTACCTGCCACCAGAGGCTCGCACTCATGCTTTCCCCTAGCAAGTCCGTCACCGACACCCTCAGTGTCTTTGCCAATCGCACCAAGGTGCTCAACGTCGGGTCGTGCTGTCCCAGCTCCAGCCGCGTGATGAATGTCCGCGACAGGCCCACGTTCACGGCGAGCTGCTCCTGCGTCAGACTACGGCCGGTTCGGAGTCGCTGGAGTTGTTTGCCGAAACGCTGAGCTGCGCGCATGGCCCTCTTGCATGCAACGAATACTAGTCGTGGAGATGATACCCCGCTCGCTCCAACGCCCGGTGCACCGCGTTCATGACTGCAGGGCTGTCGTTGTACCGCATCACGGCCACTTCCGGCGCGGCACGGAGGGCAGTCAGGATCGTCTCCCCTTCCGGGCCGGCCAACGAGTCACAGGTTTCATACAAACCGGCCGATCCCTCCTCCAATACATTGTGCTCGACCAAAATGCCTTGGATCGTGGCCAGAATCGCCGCGGTCGGCGTCGGCATGAGCAGCGAGGCCAGGGCCCCATGGTCAAGCCGCAACTTGGCGGCCAGGGAGAGTGGCTCTCCGCCGCGCTGTCGCTGAGCGGCAGGTAAGAGAATTTTTTCTTCCATGCCAATATGGCGAAGGAGCCCAGCACGAAATTGCCCGTAGGCGCGGTCATCGACTGTGCTGGGGTGAGCCATAGCCGCATACAGCAGCCCATCAAGCCGCCGGTGGTCTTCCACAAGAAATTCCGTCAGCATTCCCGCCCTCTCTTTTTCTGGTTGTCCCATTAGTCGACTCCAACTATGGATTCAGCCTCGCATAATATAGATCTGGTGCCCGAACTGCCAGCCGTCTCCTTAGGGAGGATGGTTTGTTTGGTCTATCTGGCTATGTTGGTCTGTCTGATTTCTCCAAGACTGTGCGAAAATCATCTATCTCCCGTCGTGCGCCAGTTCACAAAGCAATTTAATATGGATTTAGGCTATCAAATGCAAATCATCAACACCCGTATAGAGAATATGGTCAACCAGATCAACAATTGCATCATGATCAACTTCATTATTAATTTATAGCAGTCCTGGCTTCATGATGAGCATATTCACTGTGAGTCAGACTGGTCAGCGAGTGAGCCCATCTTCTGTGCTTTCGTCTTCTATGTGCAGTTCTCGCACCTCCACCGAAGAAATCCAAATTCGGGCCCTTCCCACATTTGGCAAACTCTGCTATACCATGTGCAGCACACACATTTAGATGTCGAAGGGGGGTGGAAGTCTCATGGCGACGAAGAAAGCAGCAGCAAAGAAGCCAGCCAAGAAGAAGTAGTCGGCGCTTCATGAGGAGGCGACGGTCACGTCGCCTCCTCACCTTCCTTTCTCCTCGATCCTTCTCGCTCTATCCGCATCTCACACAGGACTGAACAATAGGAATCTTTCCCGGAAGAATATTCCATAAGCTTGTGTGCTCGGATTTGACGAATTCTCTCGGTCCAGAAACCAGCAGGACGACGGACAAGACTTGTTCCACTCTCGTAGGGCAGGACTCGTATTGGTTAGTCAGATGAGGAGTGAGACAATGCAAGAGACGAATTTCGGCAGACTGAGATCACTACAACGAGCAGTCAGAGCAAAAAATGGGGAGGTGATGGCCACATCACCTCCCCCGACTTCCACTGCGGCAGGGAAGTCGCCCTAGCCACAAGAAAGCAGCAACGAAATCATAACATGAAATATCTTGTGAAATCATGGTGATATTATCGTTAATAATCAACTACATACATGGTAATACGGGCAGAATCCCTTACGGAGTCGAACAGACACCACCAGACCTGTCTATCACACCATTTGATGTTCATTCGCAGTTTTCGGTCAGAATAAACTCACGATACTGTTGTTTTCTTGAGTACTTCTTGAGCGATGAGCAGGTTGAACGGTTTATCGTGATCGGTTCAACGGTTGAAACGGCACCGATGGGTTATATTCGTTCATGGGGTTCAGCGGGTTGTTGGGATGATATTGGTTAAGGGGATTGTAGGGATTGCTCGGATTGTATTGGTTCATCGGATTTGCGGGATTGCCTGGATCATACTGATTGATGGGATTCAAGGGATTTTTTGGATCATAGTCGTTGATCGGGTTCAACGGATTATCGGGCTGATATTTGTTGATCGGATTGAGGATGTTGTAGTCGCGCTCGTACTTCGGATCGAATCCTTGTTCGGCAGACGCAGGTGTAAGGGAGAAGAGCAGCGGCAGAACAAGAAGGACAACACCCCGCATGGCGAGCCTCGCAAGGCGTGAGTGCCAATGCCCCAAGCATACACCCCTACTGGAACATCGTGCAATTCTCCTCTCCTGGTTGGGCCTTCAGCCTGGCCTCTCCTATTGGCAGAGTGTTGTGAAAGACCGTGCCGGTAGGTACAGGAGTGAGGAGGACCAGGGAATTATCTGTTGATAAATCTTATTTAGGTAGTACAATCGCCCCAGCCAAGGGGCTATCACGCATTGGACCGCCGTGTGCGTGGGCTGTGGCTCATAAGCGGCCGAACGAATTGATCGCAACCGTCCGAAGATAGAGACAAGGAGTCAGTATGGCCGGGTTTGTACTTCGGAAAGTTCAACGGCTCAAGACATTCGCCACGGTGAAGTACCGTGGCGACATGATTGCCGGTGAAGGGATTGTCAAGGATCTTTCGCTGAGCGGGAGCTACATTACAGGAAATGTACCGGTTTCCGTGGGAATGGAACTCTCCCTACAGATGTTTGTGCCGGGAGAACCAGAGTTGTTACTGATCGATCGTGCTACTGTGAAATGGATCAAGAGGGCTGAGTTTGGAGTGGACTTCCATGATCTCCCGCCGGAAGTGACGGACCGAATCACGCAGCTCATCGCCACACTGGTCAAGCGACAGCATGGGACACCGCCGGCAAAGAATTAGAGCGGGGAGCGGCCAGGGGTCCTTCTTGCTCGTAGGGAGTTTCAGCAAAGTGTAGCGGACGCCAAAGCAAGTCATGTGCTGCCTAGCCTGTTCCTGTCAAGAGACTCAGACGCTCGGATAAGATCCCAACGAAGTGATTGCCCTATAGTGGGACATGCCGTTCCAGCAGGAATGCCGGAACCGTTTTTCGGTCGGATCATACACACAATGGAGGAATAGCATGTCCATCGGCGTACTCATGCATCACGTCCAGAGTCCTCTCTCTCGATTCGCCATCACCAATGGACGCTCTCCGATGAAACAGCTCCGGCTTCTCTCTTTAACCGTTGGGCTGCTTCTCTCTTGCACGTCTCTGGCGTCGGCGGAAATGCTTGCCCTTGTCAACTATGAGAGTAAGCCGGACCAGCCAGTGAGGCGAGAAGGGATTGCGATTATGGAGATTGACCCCGAGTCTTCGGACTTCGGGAAAATCTTGATGGAGATTCCGCTTCCGCCGGACCTCGTCGCTCACCATATCTTCTTCACTCGCGATCGAACGAAAGCCTACATTACAGCCTTGGGCAAGAGTCTCCTGCACGTCATTGATCTCACACGCTTTCCCTATCGGCTGCGTACCATCAACGTACCGGACTGCCAGGTCTTGGAAGACCTGGTGGTGTCGGAGGATAACCGGACGTGGTACCTCACCTGCATGGGTTCGAGTACGGTCATTATGGGCGATGCGGTAAAAGATGTGCCGATTAAAACCGTCCGTGCGGCTGAACCGGCAACGGCTTCGATCCTGTATCCGCACGGCATTGCGATTCACAATGGCATTGATCGGGTCCTCGTGACCAGTACGGTCAAGCCTGACGACATGGCGCAGGCGGGTGATTCAGTCACCGTGTTGGAGGCCAGCACCGGGAAGGTGCTGTCGACGCACAAAGTCTCATTGAAACCGTCTCCTGCCAACGCCGCTCCAGTGGAAGTCATGTTTGCTCCGAAGGCCAATCCTCCGGTGGTGCACATTACCAATATGTTCGACGCGACGCTGTGGGTTGGGATCTGGGATCCGAAGACCCAGTCGTTTTCCTTCAACCAGGTCGATGACTTCGGCGCCAGGGAACAAGGGATGCCATTGGAGATGCTCTACAACGCGAAGGGAGACCGCTTGTACGTCACCACGGCCAAGCCGGGGTTTGTCAATCTTTATGACAATACCGATCCACGACAGCCGAAGTTTCTCAAAGCCATTCCTGCCGCTCCAGGCGCCCATCATACTGTTCTGTCGCCCGATGAACGGTACCTGTTTGTCCAAAATAGTCTGCTCAATTTGGAAGGCATGAGCGATGGGTCCATCACGGTGATCGACCTGACGAAGGACACGGTCCTGGGAAGCATTGATACCTTGAAGGCGCAAGGGTTCAATCCCAATTGCATCATGCTGCTTCCGAATCATTTTCAGAAAGCCGGGCTACGTCTCAGTCAGATTCTCGAGTGAGCGGGCGTAAGATGTGAGCGAAAATGATTCGGAAGCAGCATGATGCAATTGGGATTGAACCCTTGC
>Ga0207104_1308_pt1 | contig 10365 bp, 12 predicted proteins | sample Alteio_BWMinHeat_79_FD_153538 | JGI IMG/M metagenome (GOLD analysis project Ga0207104, IMG submission 153538) | Enriched cells from forest soil in Barre Woods Harvard Forest LTER site, Petersham, Massachusetts, United States -... | ecosystem: Environmental > Terrestrial > Soil > Temperate forest >...
GGGGCTGGGCTTTTTGTATGCGGATCGGCATTCGTCCGATGCCTCTTGGCTCATCCCAATTGGCGTCGGGGTAGACTACGCGCTGAACGAGCAGCTCAGTCTGATGTCCACCTTCCTGCTCAACTTCACCGATGTCGATACAGGACATCGGTCTGGCGCCACCGTGATGCCGGGGCTGACATTTGGCATTCGTTTTTAGCGGAGAGGTCCAGCAACACACAGACCCGCTGTGCTCATTTTGTGCTCAACGCCATCTCACTCCAGCTCATTCCAGCCTATTCCAGCCAAAGTTCGGCTTTCGCGCAAAGCTTGGCCGGAGTGGGCCTGAGTGAGGCTGAGGAGGCTGGGATAGGGTGGTGAGAACGGGTTTCCTAAACCGCTGGTCGGCTGTCCATAAAAACCTGCGAGTACTTCAACCTCCAAGATCTCGAAATCTCAGCCTGCCAAAACTAACACTGCACTCTCCTCCACCGCATCACGATCAGGGAACCGCGTTTCCCCTCCGCGGGTCATCTTCGAATCGCGCGTATTGGTTGACAATTCTGCAGGTGAATTTTGTCTGTGCTGTGAGTGTGCCTGTGGGAGGCGCACACGAAGAGACGTTCAAGGGATACGGGACATAAGGCAGCTCATCTAGCCCCGCAGTTTCTTAACGAGCGGGCATTAAACCCATCGAACATCAATCGTACTCGTAGCTATGTGGTAGCAGAGCGTTCTAACCACTCGTTCTCTCAAGCGACTTAGATTGAGAAGCAAACTAACAAACCGCAGGTCAATCTGACCGATCTCTCGATTCCATGTGTTTGAGAGAATACGGTATTTTTGGATTCATCATTCCTAAAGATACATCCTGATGCACTCTCTCGGTATTCTGTTGAGAGGCCTCGGCTGTCTTCCGCTCCGATGGGTTTTGAATAAATTCAGTGGGTTTCCTGCATCCACCTAACTACGCTACCTGTCCACCAGTTAAGTGGGGCACAACTTTGACGCCCTCATTACAATGTTACTCGCCAAGGCTCCGTATGTAGGCTAATAGATTCTGAATATCCTGGTCAGTGAGCCGTGTTTTCCACGCCGGCATCGCGGCCCGACCTTCTCGAATCACAGTACGCAGATCCGTATCGGATTTGGCCCTCGCTTGCGAACCGGTCAAATCCGTTGGTGGCGGGCTGAGTGATGCACCAATGACGCCGTCTCCCTTTCCGCGCTCTCCATGACAAATCAAGCAATTGGTCTCGTAGATTATTTTCCCATTTGTGGGATCTCCGCTCGCGGCCAAAGTCAGTGAGGCCTCCAATTCTGCCATAAAGAAACAGGATGCGGAGAATAGAACGAGAAGTCTCAAGCCGTTCACCTAGCCACCTCTCTTTTTGTTTAAACCGTGGTTGAAATCGTGTTCATCAGTAGTTTTAAAGGACTGTGGTGACGTAGGGCGCGTCCCATTCGGTCCCGTTGCGTCACAATTATTGACACAAGTGTGCTTCGTTTGGATGCGTCGGATTTGTTCAGAGGCAATTAGAGTTGCTCCAGTAGCCGGCTTCTTGTGCTGCGATACTCTTCCTCCGTGATCAAACCCTGATCGCGGAGTCGTTTCAAGGTTTTCAAGCGTTCTTCCATCGAGAGGTGCTTGGATTGCGGTTGAAGGAGGAGTGATGAGCTGGAGCCGTTGGGCAGTGCAGAGGTGGAGAGGGGTTCATCCAGTAGAAGCGGTTGATAGGCGATCGAAAGCTCATTGACTGTGGTTCTCAGTAACCCGTCTTTCTGATCTTGGATCACAGTCTGATGGTCACCGGGGACCAACTCATACACATTGATCTGGCTAGAAAGGGGATTCTCCCAGACTAGCTCCCGCACGTTCGGCGCGGTCACGGCATATCGATAGTTGGCCAGGAGAAGATGGAGGTGCGATTCTTTCATAAACCACCCGCCGGTGGTGATCTCGGATACGTCAGGTGCGCCAGGCCGACTCAATCCAAACACCACCCACTCTGTGGGTTGTGCCTGAGCGAAGGCGAGGCTGAGAGTCCGGCTGAGGTATTCGATTTCGTCTTGCGTCAATGCGTTACTGATCGGGCCCTTGGGCAATGAAAAGAAGACGACTGGTTCACCCTGTCTTTGGACACGAACACTGCTCAGGATGATCTCCCAGTCCTCGGGACGGAGACTGACCGGATGAGAAAAGTTCGGTACGCGGTCTCGTTGTAATCCAGGCGACGATCCTTGCAGCCGGACGAACCGATCTTGTTCCTCACACTCTCCGCAGACCATGCGACAATTTTCACAGATCGGGCGAGGCGGGTGTGGCGGCCCAGCACAACCCTGAAGAAGGCTGGCGATCAAGCCTCCGGTGAGCATCGCCACGACCACGCAGGCTCTTGTCGTACGTGAAATCTGAGTCAAGCCGTGCGGCACAGTGACCTGTAGGTCTTCCTGGAGTTCCCGTTTGTGGGGTGTCACGTGATTCGTTCAAACTCCTGATTTATGGGAGGATGCCTTGCCGCTCTTGCTCTGTCAACCAGTGCGTGGACAGAAGGACGGTGGTGAGAGGAAGAGAGGAGGCAACACCCGCGGCGGTGAATCGGCTGAGCCCTCTAGTTATGAAGCGGCTCATCGAGATCTCCGACCGTCAGACGATCTGAAGGCCACCGGTAGGTGCCCCGTACGGCAGACGCGATCAGCGCATGGCCAGGAGCTTCTTTTCTGACAAATTGACCGAGGAGGTCCGGCGTCGGGTGTCCATCGATCAGATAGACCACGCCTTTCTCATAACCCGTGGTCGTTGACGGGGCTGGAATGCCGACAGTGGCCAGCGCATTGTTTGCTCGGGCTTTCTTCAACGTCGACAGGTAGGTGCGCACTTGCTCCGGGGTCCATCCTCCGAGATTGGTCACCGCAACCGAGAAATCTCCGATGACCATGACGTCGATCACCGGCATGGGGGCATGAGTCGCCGCGCTAAACGATGGCTGCGGCACACGCTCAGGTTCTCCACGATCCATGAACAGCTGGATCATGGCGAAGACAATGAGGACGGCGGCGCCTCCAAGCAGCAACTGCCGACCTGACAGGCGGTGAGAAGGAACGGACTGACCTGGTTGGGATGGCATGAGATCCTTTGCTGGCACGCATTGGCGCGTGAACCTGGCGCAGAGCCCGGCGAGTGACCTTGCCGGACTCTGCCCTCGAACCACATGGACACAGGAGGGAAGACGTATGTCAATGGAAACTAGAAGGAGAAGTCGACTCCCGTGAACATGGTTTGGCCGATCAGATTCCCTCCACTCGTCGCGACGCCCTTTGTCTGATACCAGTTGTACTCCCAATGCAACGCAACGTCGGTCCGCGTGGATTGATGGATGAAATAGCGGACCACGGCCGTGTGTGAATCCACATTATTAAAGTTCTTGTTGAAGCCCGAGAACCCCTGCCGGTCATTCCGAATCACATCATACCGGTAAGAGAAGAACCAATCCGGCACATTCAAGAACGGCAGCAATGTCGGATAGTAGTCCAGCTCTATGAAGGCCCCGTTCCATGAGGCATTCTGCGCCTGCCCGACCGTGGTCACGCCCCCCGGGGGAAGCAGGCCAAGAGTCGTCATGCTCGATAATTGGGAGGCAAAGAGGTTCTTACTGTCATTGCCGCGCATGAAGGCGCCGAACAAGTTCCACTCCCCGTTGAAGGTGGTGCTGAAATCCACACCGATTCGACTAAAGGCCGCATAGTTGCCGCCTGTGCCGGCACAGTCAAAACACGTGGCATTGACGTGCGTGGGCATGTTTCCGTACATGCCGAAGACCCCGATCCGATGGCCGGTCACAATCCCGTACCCGCCGAAAGACTGGGTCATATGGCCGTAGAAATTGACGTTGGCGCCGCCATTCGCACAGCCTGCCGTCCCCCCTGGCGTCGTCGTAGGGCATCCCCCCAAGAATCCAAGGGGAGAACTGGTCGAGGGGTTGGTGAAGAGCGCATCCAAGGTGTAGCGAAAGAAACCGCCCGTCGCCTTGGTTTTCGTGAGTCCCGTCAACTCGATCCCCGGCTGATTGTCCCCTATGCCGAACTGGTTCGGGTTTAAGTACCCCCCATTGATGGGGAATGAGCTGCCAGGCCTGATCGTCCCCGAGGTAAAGGCAACCCCCGGGACGTAATGGTACATGGCAAACGACGTGTTCAGCGTTGGACTGCGTTTCTCGCTGAACGGGACATCCACTTCATGTTTGCCGACGAGGAGGTTGACAAGATAATCGCCCGGGTCGCTCTTGATGCCGAGATACTTCTCCAGCCGCATCAGCTTGACCGCCGCACTTTCAAGGTCCGGCGTTTTCCCGGCACCGCTTCCGAGCCCAAACGAGCCCGACGGCTGGCCAGTCAAGACGATGCGGTGCGCGATGTCCCGATCCAGGGTGCCGAAACTCAAAATGTCCAGTGCGGTAAACCCGACACCGTTCGTACTGATATTTCCAGTCGGCCCGGTGTGCAGGCTGCCGAGTTGGTTGCCCACCGTGGTCCGGAACGACACCGGCCAGAAGCCCATGGTGATGCCTTCATACGTGGGCAGGTCCGCATCGGAGCCCAATTGATAGCCCCGGTCTCGGAAGAGGTTGCCGAAGTCGTTCAGCTTCGGGAATCCTGGGACATGACAGACGTTGCACTTAAAGTCGTATTTCCGGGCGAAGGCCGGGATGGCTTCTGCCTCTGGCGCACGATAGGTGAGTTCATGCGATAGGAGGACAATACATACCAGAACAAGAAAAGGAGCTCCTGTGACGATTATCTCTCTGTGGCGCATGATCAACCTCCACGGTCGGATTGAAGGTGCGATACGATGGCAAAGTGAAGTGGCACAAACGGGCGAACCCCCTCCTCCAGCCTCCCCAGTGCGCGACCACGTTCACCTCATCCTTCTTCTTGTCCTGCTCACCGTTGATGCGCGGTGTCCATGACGGACAGGGCTGAGCCACGCAGCCCTGTCACAGCGATATAGCGTTGGTTTCATCTTTCCCCGTCCATGCAATCCCCTCAAGATAGGCCCTAGTCCATCGTGACCTGGCGGACGGGAAATTCAAACCGTGCCTCCACCGTTTCGTGTGGTTTGACGTCAACTTTCTTTCGAACAATATGCGGGTCGTCGTAGATCGGTCGGGAAGAGTCTATTCTCACGATCTTGTACCCCTCATGCCAAGCCACGAGGGTATAGGTGCCCGGAGGCACGCCATCAATCTCAAACTTGCCATCCGCATCGGTGATTGCAAAATACGGATGATCGAATACGGCGGAATATCCGGACATATGAACATGGACGTCGCACTGATACGGTAAGCCGACCCCATGACCCCGAAGCATGGTGTGATCGATCTCTCGGTTCGGCGTGGGCATGGCCACATTAAAGAGACTGGCGTGTTTGTCAGTGAAGAAATGGGGATTGTGGAGAATCGGGTCGAAATTGATTATCGCGACGGGCCCTGTCCGGACAAACGGGAGGATATGTTCCCTGAATTGGCAGACCTGCGTGTCGCGTTCCTTGCCGCTCTCGTCTTTTCCCATATGGAGCCAATATTTCTCCTCAGGCGCTTTCCCCTTCTCGACTTGCTCCAAATACACCAGGACGTGCTGGAGCCCCTTACTCTTCGGATCCACCTTCAGCACTGGTGACGGCACAGTTTCACCGCACGTATCCAGATCCGCCTTGACCGCGAGCGGGGGAATCGTCGGAATCTCGCCTTCCCAGATCGCCACACCCTTGATTGTCCCGCCGTCCGTCACACCAACTATCTGATAGTCGGCAAAGGCGTTCCCCGAGACACTTGCCAACACGAGTAGACTGATCGTGAGTGCAGGTGCACGGAAAATAAACCGAGCTTTAAGCCTTGTCATTGCGTCACCTTCTGCGAGGGGTTGTGACCACTTGCAAGTCGTCCAATAATCTCTTCCGCCATATAACGTTCTGGGGCCATGAGCCCTCCTTTCTCCGGTTGCGACCCGAAGGCAGATCTGACCTCTGACGTGGTGGAGATAACAAATTGTCAGAAACTTAGGCACTAGGGAATGTCCTAGTTGTGAGGGGAAATTCTACTGCAGGCCAGCAGAGGTGAGAGTGAAGATGATGCGGAAGGCTGTACTGCCCCGCTTAATTTCTGAACAGTTTATTGAACATTGCTAACCATCACTTCTACGGAAAATCTAGCCCTTTTCGATTCTCCATTTCTCAAGAGATACCCAGACACACTCGCTCGTGACTTTGGTACGAGACCTCAGCTGTCTTCTGCTGCGATGGGTGTTCAACAAAATCAGTGGATTTCCTGCACCCGATCGACTAAGCCACCTGTCCACAATTAAAGTGGGGCATAACACCACTAACTCTTTTTTCTTGGCTCCTCTGAAGTGCAGCTGTCTTCTGCTACCACGCTGCTACCAGGACAGGACAATTCATCCCCATCTGTCCCCTTGTCAGACGCATCCTGGTTTGTGGTTTCTTGTGGGGTTAGGTTGTCTGTGTGTGGATCAGGTGAAATTCGTAAATCGCAGGTCGGCGGCTCATAAAGCACCAACGGCAGGCGAGAACACGCTCACAAATTATCACAGGGAAAAGGACCTCGAGTTTGAATCAGCGAGAGCAAACCTCCTGTTCGATGCTGCACGGGGGTACGCGCCGGCGGTAGGCGCGAGCATCGCTCATGGTCTCACTCTGTCCCACTGATCACTCTTTCAAGGCGAGGCCCATATGATGAGTATTATTACTTAAGTAATATACCAAGCAGAGCACCGCGCGTACGGAGCGCCACAGTAGCGCGATCAGGGACACATGTTTCCCCTCCGAGGGTCCTCGCGGAACTCCGCGCCCTGCCTGCGCGCGGCGCCCTCCCCGTGTGGCACTGTGCGCCATTGTGCCCAGGCTTTCGCTCCCCACCGTGCGCGCGGAGTGCCCGGCCGTTACCGTCGGGCTGGGTGCCGCGGTCTATGCGCGCCCTTGCGCTGGCCCAACGGATGGTGCCCAGGGAGACTCGGGACTGGGCGGCGCGACGGGATCTTTTCGCCGGCGCGTGCTGCCGGGGCGCGACTCCGCACTCGCAGCCGGCGGAGTCGTCTTCGATGCCTCACGGTTCGGTGAGCCGGCCTCAGCCTCAGGTGTGAGGCCGAACGTCTGCTGGATCCAGCGGAAGACCGCCGACGTGTGGGCCGGGAACTTGAGCGCTAGCACGACGAGTCCGACCAGGGCCCCGAGCACCAGGAGCCATATCATCTCCCTACGCCACTTCGCGTCTTTCTTCGCGCGCGCGGCGTCCTGTTTCGCCTCGGCTTCGACGAACCGGGCGTCGAGCACAGTCTGGATGATCGCGTGCGCCTCAGGGACCGACTCTCGGCCGGTCAGCCACTCAGTGAGTCGTAATTCGATATCGACGAGCACACTGAACCGATGCTGCCCGATAATCCCCTTGGCCTCACACCGTGCGCGGGCCTGGCCTATGGCCTGCTCGATGAGGGTGGTTTTCCGGCGATCCGCCCGATGCCCTGCGGCCATGTCTTCAATTTGCTTGCGGTGCCGTGCCTCGCGCTCGGCATTCTGACGCTCGGCCTCCTGCGCATGTCTGGTGAACGTAGGGGCGTAGCAGCGCTCGCGGATTGCGATCGCACGCTCACAGACTTCGTCGAACGGAAGTTCTTCCAGCGGGAGGATAGCCATTTCCCGTTCGATTGCCGCTTTTGCGGCTCCACGCATGGCAGGGGTAACCTGGCCCAACGAAGTCCGATCGTGGTCGATCACCTGCACCTTCGCCGCCTGAAGTATCTTCCGTCGCTGCTGCTGGGGTGTTTGCGGCGCGTCCCGTTTCGTCGAGAGCTCGGCCATCGACTTCAGCAACTCGCGCCACGGCGTGGTGGGATCAGGCTGTGCGACCAGTGGGTTCGATTGGAGTGGAGGGGTCGCGGCCGGCGTGGACGCTGCCTTAGGCAGCGCCTGCCTAGGCATGGTGCCTAAGGCACCGAAGCCTGTCTTTCGAGAAGTTTGGTATCTCTCGCATCGCCGTAAATGCGCGCGCACGCCCTGGCTCGACTGAAACTTGCGCTGACAGAAATTACAAGTTGCCATCGTTTCCTCCTCGGTTTGGTGATTCATCAGCACTTTTATCTTTGCGTCCCCTTGGTTCTTGTCGCCCTTTGTGGTAACCAAGAATGTGGACGCTGCTGGATGCCAGCCTACGGCATATGAGAGTGGAGAACAGTGACAAAACCCCGAACACTTTTGACAGGGCCACCCCAACCCCCCGGAAGACGTCTTCCCTCGGAAAAGGAAATACTCGAAGCAGCGGATATGGTGTCGTTCGTCTTCGAGCGCCCCGAGGCCACAGCCCTGAAGAAGCGCTTTCTGGAAGATGCCGAGGCCTATCGGGATTGGTTACGACTGCAAGACCAAGAAGAAGTGCGAGCGATCACGTATCTCCTCCAGTTGATTCTGCGGTGCCCGCAACTGCTGAAACGGCCACCGGAGTGTGAGGGCAATGCGAGAACTTGACGAGTTCTTAGTCCAGCGAAGCGTCGATCGGAGAAAAGACCGAGCTTTCTGGAAGGCAATCAAACTGGTCCGGAAGGGGATGCGGACCGGACGGCCACGAGATAGGCTTCTGGATTTTTTCCGTTACAGCTTCATCCAGGATCTCATGTATCCTCCCAAGGAACTGGAAGGCTTGCTCAAAACGTTCAAGAAGACCAAAGCAGTAGCTCAGGCGGCTGAGGTGGAGGAGAGGCTGTTTGGGCGAAGCCCCGATACACGCCAGATTTGGCGCTCGTTCAAGCGGGCCGATCAATTCCTGCGGCAGATCGCGGCCCGCATGCAGGCCGAGTCTTCCCTTGCTCGTCCGCCGACAAACCAGCTCGGCAGCGAACCGAAAGAAAACCCCAAGAACACTAAGAAACGGATGAGGCGCAAAAAATAGCGCTGTGGCCTGCCTCGAGGGATGAGCACAGGAGGAGCACAGGCGAAGTGTGAAGGCCGTGAAACCCGCAGAAGCGGAAGGACGTTCTGCGGGGACCTGCGGAGGCGTAACCTGCGGCTGCGACTAAGAGTTCCGAAATGAAGCTGGGCTCTCTCGCGGGGAAGAATGAGTCAACGCACATCTCAGTGGAGAAATGAGGAGCAGAGGAGAATCGACACCAGCCTTTTCAGGGCCAGACACAAGTGTTCCAGATCAACAAGTTAGAAGAAAATGACAATGCGGAAAGTGACGTTTTGTGTCAAGCAAGACCAAGGAGTTACAGGACTAGGTGCCACTAGTGGCACCTGCAAGTGGAAATCTAAATTTATTGTCCCCGAATCGCAGCTAGCTGCCAATCCTTATAGCGGATTCACCCCGATTCCTGCTCTCCTCTACTGCTCTCCTACAATTTCCATTTAAATTTCAAATATCCTTCTAGCAATTGCTTCAATGAGCGAGTAGCGCCCACATCTAACTGCCATGCTGACCCACACCCATCTGAGAAGCGGTTTGCCCGGAACTCATGCGGCTCAGCCATCCACAATCCAACCTCTTGGTGAAGCTGTAAGAATATGGACGCACCCAGATGCTGCATCTTGCTCCCGAGATTGGCTATCGTCATTTGGCGCTGATATCGGTTTTCAAGCCAGGTATGCTCAAGGGCCTTGAATATCTCCTTATAGTTGAGAGTGCAAACAGTAGTAATTCGGTCTGCATGAATGTTTTTCAAGTTATGCGTCTTCCTCAGTGCATCCACTCTCCATTGGTTTTCGCCAGAAGGAGGAACTCCTATAAACCAAATGATGTTCTCTTCAGCTGTCTTGTTCAGCTCTTGATCACGGGCAACTATTGCATTCATCCGCATGGCACTGAAATTTGGAATTGCTACGAGCAAACTAGCCGTGTTCCCTGCATTCATTTCCGCAAAGAGAGGAGATGGGTAGATGTCCTCAACCCCAAGACTTTGGAATCCAGCGTTCTCAAACGCGTGCACATATAAAGAAGTTTCACTCTGAGCATGACTATTGACCCCTTCCCACTCCTCAAGTGTCGGGTAATAGCTCTCGGCCTCGCAATAGGCGATAGTCAAGTCTATGTCTTTTTCTAGCAGTGCACGCATCGTAGGATAGAAAACATAGGACGAACATGTGCTAATGTCCCAAAGCACCCTCCTGCGGCTGCCCCCTAAAGCATTTCCGATTGCTTCTGACACATCGTTCTTGAATGTACGACTTGCGTATGTAACGGGGGTTACACCTGCCATTCTTCCTGAGGCTGCTAGGACAAGTGGCCAATTTCCCTCATTGTCAGCCTGGTTCGTGGGATACTTCACCAGAACCACTTTTGCGTTGGAACAGAATCCCTCCTTGGCCAACCGCGTTAGGATCTCGGG
>Ga0207104_1309_pt1 | contig 10317 bp, 9 predicted proteins | sample Alteio_BWMinHeat_79_FD_153538 | JGI IMG/M metagenome (GOLD analysis project Ga0207104, IMG submission 153538) | Enriched cells from forest soil in Barre Woods Harvard Forest LTER site, Petersham, Massachusetts, United States -... | ecosystem: Environmental > Terrestrial > Soil > Temperate forest >...
CCTCGAATGGAGCTTCGCTCCTCTTTGGTGAGCGGACGGATGATTTTGGCGGGCGCACCGTACACAAGCGAGCCCGAAGGAATCTTTGTATTTTGTGTCACCAAAGCGCCTGCCCCAAGAATGCATTGATCACCGACCTCGCTGCCATCCAGAACAATCGCTCCCATGCCGATAAGGCATTCATTTCCTATGCTGCAGGCGTGTATGACTGCGGAGTGACCGATGGTGGTGTATCGACCGATTCGGCAGGGAAGGGCATCGGCATTGTGGAGGACGGCCGCATCCTGGATATTGCTGCCTTCGCCCACATAAACGGGCTCGATGTCGCCCCGTAGAACGGCGCCGTGCCAGACACTGGACCGTTCTCCGAGCTCCACATGGCCGGAAATGTGGGCGCCTTCCGCGATGAAGGCAGTTGAAGCTTTCTTAAGTCCGACCGCGAGATGTCGGCGAACCCGACCCTCGAATGCACTCATATTCGAGGAAGGCTTGACGGGCACAAATTAGAACCGGTAACCGAACGACAACTCAGGGCCTGCAATGTCACAGGCGCGATTCGCGCGCTGAGGTTCAGAGAGGCCAGCGTTCGAGAAATGTTCATAAATCGCCTTGAGGCGTACAAACCAGGCATCGTTGATGTCGTAGCGTGTGCCGGCAGCAATGCCGAAGTTGAAGCAGAAATCTTCTCCCTGGCCCACCTGCTTGGTGCCTTCCGTAAGGCCTCGCGAATCAGTGAAACCAAACCCGACATGTCCTTCGATGAACGGCACAAACTTCCAGCCGGGCTGAACGAAGTTATAGCGTGGTCCATATTGCATTCCGACAAACCGCGATTCGTAGCCGTCCGTGATTGCCATGCCATACGCGGTGAACATGAATTCCGTATAACCGCGGAAAATGCCACCCATGAGGTTATCCAAGGAAACATCGTCCATCTTCATAGAACCTGTCAGGAAAGCGGGAACCATCGTATATCCCTTGAGATCTGTTCGCACGTCGCCAAGGAGGATGCCGCTGCCGGTTTCAATGGACCAATCGTAGTTGAGTTCGGGGGTTTTGACGGTGGGAGTGGTCGCGTGAAACCTCGGTTTCATCGGAAGCGAATCGTCCGCTTGGACACAAAGAGTCGAGATGGTGAAAGCGAAAAGAGGGAAAAGAAATTTCAAGTTCATAAAGATTGTTGATCATCAATTTCTTTAAATGAAATTCAAGCAGAAATGATTCATATGTATTAAGTAGCTCTCTTACAATAGCTTCCGTATGCGGTCAATCGAAAAGCCAAGGGATTCGACGAGTTGTTTTGTTCCTTATTCCAAGTTCAGCCTTTGGTGCCGTTGAAAGCACCGGTAAAAGGGGGTTCCGAGGTCGTCAGGCCTAGATTTTGGATCGTCTTCAGCAGATCCATGGCACGCAGAAGCACCATGTCATCATTCGTAGGAGGATTTTCCGATTCCTTTTTATCCTTTTCCTTTGTCAGCAAGGGTGGGTTCGTCCGGCCCGTCAGAATGGCTTCGCTAAAAAGAGGCGCGTCGGGTTTGAATTCCGGAGGCACGAAAGGTTTGTTGTAAATTTGTTTCTCGAGTTGAACATCCATGACGACTTTCACGTCGGGCTTCATTCCTTTCAGAAAGAGGTCGGTCCCTCGGGAGAGTCGCACCTTTCCGGTCGCAAGCCTCAGGATTTGTCCATTGGTCAGCTTGATATCCATCGTCTCAAAGCCTTCCCCCGAGGAATCGGAATCTCCGATCACCAAGGCGCGTCCTTGATCCTGCATCACCGCAGCGAACGTTTCGGGAGCTTCGCGGGTTTCGGATCCGATCAAAATCGTCAGCGGCAAATCGGTCGGAGCCGCGATGTGGGCACTTGCAAATTTCTCAATGCCATTGTTGCGCTGAATTTCAAAAAGCGGCGTCGGAGATGCAAGAAAAAGAGAAGCCGCCGATGGAATTGCATGGAAGTCGCTTCCCTGGGCGAAGCGCATGTCGAGGATCAATCCTGAAATCTGTTTTTCCTTGATCATCTTTTGGATTTCCGAATCCAACTGCTTGACGGCTCCCTCGTCGAGTCTTTCGCAACGGACATAACCAATGGCAGGTTGAAGGACGACCCCATCTGAAATCGCGGGATGGCTGACATCCGGCTTGGCAATGGCAGCGGCGTCCAGGAGGAGCGCGGAATTGTCGAGGGAGTTCAGGATCCCCTGGATTGCCGCTTGATTAATTTTTTTGGATGTCAGCAACGCAGGATCTGCATATTTGGACTGCAGGACTTGGAGGATCTCCTGATTCAAGGCCTTATCGATGGTCGTGGCTTTCGCGGTGCTATTCGTCCCGATTGTGGCTGAGGGTGCCGCATTAGGAACAGAAACGTTGGCCGTGGCAGGCGTCTTCTTCAATTCCTTGTCGTTATCGGCCGCCCACAAGGAGCTGGGGCTGCTGGAACTGCCTAGGACGGCAAAACCGATCACAGAAATGATTCCGAATCGTTGAATACGACGCATATTAAAGTTTCTCCTGTAATTGACGATCGCTCTGTTCAACCTTTTCCTTCATCGAGCGTTTATAATCTTTCAATTTCTTTTGTAACGTTTCATCGCCCAGCGCCAGGATCTGAACGGCGAGCAAAGCCGCATTGATGGCGCCGAATTTCCCGACAGCGACGGTGGCGACGGGAACGCCCGGAGGCATTTGGACGGTTGCGTAAAGCGCGTCCACACCCTGAAGTTCCGTCGATGCGATCGGCACCCCGATGACGGGGAGGGTGGTATTTGCGGCGATCGCGCCAGCGAGATGCGCGGCGCCTCCCGCTGCTGCGATAAAGACCTTCACTCCGCGCTTGGGGGCGCCCTGCACGAAAGCGGCCACCGCGTCCGGAGTGCGATGGGCGGACATGACACGGACTTCATGTTCCACTTCGAATTCCTGAAGCGTCGCACGCGTCTTTTGCATCACGGCGTAATCCGAATCGCTTCCCATCAAGATCGCGACTTTTGCTTTCATCCACGAAGTCTAAAAAATATCCGGTCCGAACGAAAGATTAATTGAGCGCTTTGCTTCCGATATCCCTGCGACAATGCTTTCCGTCAAATTGGATCAAATCAGCGGCTTCATAAGCTCGACGGATCGCTTCGCGCAGATCCGCTCCTCGTGCGGTAACCCCCAGCACACGGCCGCCCTGGGTCACCACATCGCGGCCGTTCACCGTCGTTCCAGCGTGGAAGACAAAGCTATGCGGGCGGGCAGCCGCGGCGTCGAGGCCCCGAATCACATCCCCTTTCTTAAAAGGGCCGGGATAGCCGTTTGCAGCGAGGATGACACACACGGCAGCTTCCGAACTCCAGTCGAGCCGGACGCGATCCAATTCTCCGCGACAGGCGGCGAGCAGCGCCTGACCCAGGTCGGATTTCAAACGCATCATCAGCACTTGCGTCTCCGGATCTCCGAAACGGCAATTATATTCCAGAATCTTCGGACCCTCCGGGGTAAGCATCAAACCCGCGTAAAGAACACCGCAATAAGGAACGCCCTCTTCCCTTAATCCCGTCAGGGTCCGGTCGAAAACTTCTCTGCGGACCCGTTCCTCCAAGGCCGGTGTAAAGATGGGGGCAGGGGAATAAGTTCCCATGCCTCCGGTGTTCGGTCCCTCATCGTGGTCAAAAACGCGTTTATGATCTTGAACGCTGGGCAACATTTGATACGACTTCCCATCGGTGATGGCGTGAATGCTGACCTCGGTTCCCGTGAGGCACTCTTCAATCAACACCTTTTGGCCGGCTTCACCAAAAATACGCTCCTTCATGATTTGGGCGAGATGCGATTGCACTTCTTCTTGTTGGACGCAGATCACAACGCCTTTGCCGGCGGCAAGGCCGTCCGCTTTCAAAACCAGCGGTTTGGGCTGCATCTTCGAATATGCCAGAGCTTCCTCGTAATTCGAGAAGGCGCGCGCGCGACCTGTCGGAATCTTGTGCTTGAGGAAAAACTCCTTGGAAAAAACCTTGCTCCCTTCGAGTTGAGCGCCGGCCTTCGTGGGGCCAAAGATCGCCAATCCTCGATTTTGAAAAATCTCGCTGATGCCTGCGACGAGCGGCGCTTCAGGACCGACGACTGTCAGATCCACGTGTTCCTTTTTCGCGAAGTCGGCCAGCGCCGAAAAGTCATTCGTGTTGAGCGAGGGAATGCTTACATGAGCGGCCACCTTGGCAGCGGGATTTCCCGGGGTCCAAAAGATGCGATCGACACTGCTGCTTTGGGAAAGCTTCCAGACAATCGCATGTTCGCGCCCACCTCCTCCGATGACGAGTACTTTCATAAACTGTTCGGACTGAAGCTTTGTGGAGTAACAAAACGCTGCTCAAAACGCAATGGAAGACGTCGCGACGCAACCGTTCCCATTTGTTTCCCGTCATGCTAACATGGGGCTTTATGGTGAAACCCAATGCGCATCTGGCCCAGCTTCCCATGTATGAACCCGGGCGTCCCATCGAGGATGTCGCAAGAGAACTCAATCTCGATCCAGCTCGCATCATCAAGCTTGCATCGAACGAAAATCCGCTCGGACCTTCGCCACGGGCCATTGAGGCCATCCACCGGGTGGCTTCCGGTTGTCATCTTTATCCCGACGGAAACGGCTTTCTTCTTCGCCGCGCCATCGCCGCCAAGCATGGCCTCGATGTCGGACAGGTTGTGCTTGGAAACGGTTCGAACGAAATCATTGAATTTGTGGGGCACGCTTTTCTATCTCCTGGAGACGAACTCGTCATCTCGCAATACGCGTTTGCGGTGTATGAAATCGTGGGAAGGATGTTTCAAGCGGTCGTGCGCGAAATTCCCGCGCGCCATTTCGGCTGCGATCTCAGCGCCATGCGCAAGGCGATCACCTCCAAAACGCGGGTGCTCTTCATTGCCAATCCTAATAACCCGACGGGAACGATGGTTTCGCGCGCCGAACTCGAGGAATTTCTCTTGAGCATCCCCGGGCATTGCCTTGTGGTTGTCGATGAAGCCTATCAGGAATTTCTGGCAAACCCATTGGACACGCCGGGATTGATCGCAAAGCTGCCGAATCTCGTTGTCATGCGCACCTTTTCGAAAGTATTGGGACTCGCCGGTTTGCGCCTTGGATATGGCCTGGCCGATGGCAAGGTCGCAGCGCACTTGCAGCGAGTGCGCCAGCCTTTTCAGGCCAATCTTGTGGCGCAAGCCGCCGCTTTGGCCGCCTTGGGCGACGAAGAGCACATCACAAAAACCGTTCGTGCCGTGACTTCCGGTCGCTCATGGCTGGAACAACAATTCGCCCACCGGCATTTGGAATTTGTGCCTTCTTATGCGAATTTTGTTCTCGTCAAAGTCGGGGATGGCCAAAAAATCTTTGAAGCGCTGCTGCGAAAAGGTGTGATCGTCCGGCCTATGAAAGGCTATCAGCTGCCGGAATGGATTCGCGTGAGCGTGGGAACGGAACAGCAAAATCAACGTTTCATTGCGGCCCTCGATGAAACGATGACTTCATGATGAATCGAATTTCGTTTGCGCGATCTCGGTCAAATCGTTAGAACTCTGTGAACCTATGGATGCGAAACAAGAAGCATCTTCTGTTTAGTGTGAATGATAAGCCATGCCTACGTACGAATACGAATGTCAGAAGTGCCATAAAACCTTTGAATGCGTCCAGTCGATGAAGGATCCTGTCCTCAAAGTTTGTCCCAAGGACTCCTGCCGCATGCGAATCTGGGGCAAAGGCCGGGTTCGCCGCCTGATGAGCGCCGGCGTCGGACTGATTTTTAAAGGAAGCGGTTTCTATATCACCGATTATCGAAGTGACAACTATAAGGAATCCGCCAAAAAGGAAAAGGAAGCCTCGACGCCCAAAAAGGAAGGCGAGAGTGCTTCCAAGAAGGAAAGCGACAGCGGAGTTAAAAAGGAAACCAAGAAGGCTCCCAAGAGTTCGAAGGCCTAGATCCTACTTTTTTCCCACATGATCATCTGTCCCAAATGTCGGCACGACAATGACATCGGCCGCATCTTTTGCGTCAAGTGCGGTGATAAGCTCGATATCAGCAAAGTCCGTGCCCCAAGCAGCGCGCGTTTGCGTGTGAAAACGGAGCACGCCCGCAAGTTTCAGCAGACGATCAATCGAGCTTCTAAGAAGTTGATCAAAGTGGTCATTCTGGCAGCAACGACGGCGTTTTTGACGATGCTCTTCCTTCCTCCTAGCGTCGACCTAAAGGATTTTGACGCGTCCCATTTGTCCTCCTACGAGGATAAGCGCGCGCAACTTGATGACGCGGGAACATCCGAGCAGAAAATCAAAATCGTTTTTACCGATCAGGAGATCAACGCAGCCATCGCTCAAGCCATCAGCAATACGGCCAAGAATGTGGATCCGAACGCGATCAAACTTGAAAACATCTCTTTTACTTTCAAGCAAAATGCGGTTCTGATCACGGTGCAAAACAAATGGCGCTGGTTCCGATTGGTGCTCCAAGAGCGCTCGTTGCCTATCCAGGAAAATGGGGCATGGACGTTTCATCCATCTTCCTTTTGGATCGGCAGGATCCATGTTCCGCCCATGCTCAACCATTATATGGACGATCTCTATTTCTCGAGAATGTGGAATGGTTTTGTAACTGAAAAGGGCGTCCTTGAAAAACTCAGCTCTCTGGAAATCAGGCCAGGCGAAGCGATTCTTCTGACCTCGGGAGGTTCTTGAGTTCTCCTCTTTCATGATTCAGGCGCGATCCCGGTTCCATGGTCGTTCTTGGAATTCACGAAAAATACACCTTTTCTTCACCCTGGTCATCATGCTCGCACCGCCCATCGCGGTTCGCGCAGAACCCAAGATCCAGTCTTCAAGCAAGCAGGGTGACTTCGTTATCTATGCGGGAGATCTCGCCCTCGCCGATGCGGCGACACAGAAGGCCGAAGAAGTTCTTGCCCAATTCGAATCGCGTTTGAAGATTGAGTCACGTCCCGCCAATGTGCCGATCATCGGAGTCTTTCAAGCAGGAGAGGGGACGCAGGAAGGGGCGATACGGGTTTTTGCGCGCCGCCCGGGATATAAACTGCAGATCAACTGGAACCAAGAGCGTCTTTTGCCAGACGCCTATCGGAGAACCTGGGTGCGGGCGTTTTGCATTCGTGAGGCGATCCATCGTACGGCAGAGTCGGATTCGTTCCTGCAGGAAATGACATTTCGCGTGCCGGTTTGGATTCCAGATGGGATTGCCGCGCTCTTGGAAGACCCTGATAGAGTCGAGGAAACCATGGCGCGCGTGAACCTCCTTGCCAAAGTGGAGCCCAACTTTTCTCTCGATGATTTTGCGCTCGAAATGCTTGGCCAACGCGAGGACGATCCGGCCCGACGAGCCGTTTCAGCGTTTGTCTGCGCTCAACTCATAAGTTCGGACGAAACACGCGCGCGCATGCTTCAATCATTGAATTGGGGTCCCAAAACAACCGTTCGTGACTGGTTGCAATCGGTTCTCGGAAACAGGGACACCGAAAAGTGGTGGCGCGAAATTTGGAACCACCAGGCAACTCAATTTTCCGTGCTTCGGCTCAGCGTTCGGCTGAGCGAACTAGAACTCTTCCAATCCTTGGAGAATCAATCTGCGGCAGTTGAAAGTGTTCTCCATCCGTGGTTTGCGAGCTATCTCGCTTCCCGCTTTCCGGGTGATGCGCGCCATCGGATGACGCGGGAGGATTTGACAGATCTCACGATGACGGTGCGGGCTCATCGTCTTGCTTCGTTGGATTGGATCGATCAATTCTCGGATGGAAAACTGGGACGTGAGGAACTTCTTGACTGGAAAAGCGCCCATTCCAATCCGATCACGTCTCCTCCGGGACCCATCCGTCAATGGTTCGATACACTCGCGAAATAAATCAGACGTAGCCACATTGACAGAGCCTGGGTTCGTCGATAATATATATAGATAGACTTTTTCATTGTGAGAAACGGCGTCTTCTTTTTCTTGGTCGGTTTTTTTCTTGCCATTCAAGGCCCCGTCTCTGCCCAGATGAATCCCAACCCAGCGAATCCGTGGGAAGGCCGGCATCGTATTCATACGCACCAGTTTTTTCTTGCGGCTTTTCCTTCCGGCAACACTCCCGCTAGGATCCGGCATGCTTATGGATTCGATTTGATTCCTGAAACTGGAAAGAATCAAATTATTGGCATTGTCGACCCTTATGGCAGTTCCACGATCCAGGCCGACCTTGACAAGTTTTCAGACACGTTCGGATTGCCGAGGACAAAGATCGGTTTTTCCTATCCGCAAGGATTGCCCCGAAAAACCGATGATGGAGCCGCCTTGGAAACCTCATTGGATGTGGAATGGGCTCACGCCATAGCGCCTGAGGCGACCCTTCTGCTCGTCGTTGCAAAATCGAATTCGTTTAATGATCTCTTGGAGGCAGTCGACGCCGCCGTGAGATCTGGAGCACGACAAATTTCCATGAGTTGGGGCGGTTCGGAGTTTTCGAGTGAAACCGCTTATGATTTTCATTTCAACAAGCCCGGAGTGACCTTTGTAGCGGCTTCAGGCGACAGCGGTTCAGGGGTGGTTTGGCCTGCAGTATCGCCTTACGTGCTGGCGGTCGGAGGGACCAGTCTTTATATGGACGCGTCGGGCGATTATGTTTCCGAAATAGCATGGGCTGGGAGTGGCGGGGGTATGAGTGCTTTTGAGCAAAAACCGCCTTTCCAAAAGACCAATTTGGTTCCCTTCACGAACCGGAGTGTTCCGGATGTAAGCTATAACGCCGATCCAAACACCGGTTATTCTGTTTATATCGGAAACTATGATAGGGCAGCTGGCTGGATTACCTTGGGCGGAACCAGTGCCGGAGCGCCGCAATGGGCTGCTCTGATCGCTCTTTCAAACGCCTCTCGTTCTTCTCCCCTGAGTTTCGCAAATGCGTCGCTCTATGCGCTAGCGGGAATCAATTATCCACTTTATTTCTTTGACGTCACGTCAGGAAACAATGGCGGATACAGCGCACTCCCGAAATACGATTTGGTGACAGGATTAGGAAGTCCCATCGCCAATCAAATCGTCCCAGCTTTGCCCCAAGATTAGTCCTCACACCTCGGTTTTGGGCAACGAATCCAATCGGAGGATGATCGGTTTAAACCAAAAAACCGGTCAGTTGAAGAAAGGAGTTTCCTTGATGTAAAATCCAAGGATCATCAAAAGGCTGGGAAGCATAACCGCTCACCATCAAACTTGAAATGCAAATAGCCATCCAAAGAAAGATCTTTTTGACCATATCTCTTAAGATCCTCCAGCTCTAAAAAGACTGCATTAAAAATAAAAAAATGGAGCGGGTGAACGATGGAGGGTTGAAACGGCGCAGCAATCCCGCAGCCTCCAATTGATTTAATTTGAACGATGACAATCCCGGAGTCGAGTTTGTCACGGTTGTTCCGAAACCTTTTTCAAAACCTTCGCCACCCAATTAAATCATGAGTGACATTCAGCTTCCATATTTAACGACTTAATCCCAACGATTCTGGTTTTAACAAATCTAATAAACCATTTCTACACCCTGGGAATTATACGGCCATGAAATGCCTGACGGCAAAAAGTTTGGAAGCGGATAGCCGTAAAATGGACCTAAAAATGAGAATCCAGGTGCGCTATGAACTTGCCATTCCACTCGCCCATCCACAAACAAAAGGTTGCTGCCCGCGTTTCCATCCGGATAACTCGCGGCATGGGCCGTCATGGTTGCATAACATCCTGGACCCCAAAATACGCCGTCTCCCCAGCCAGCAAAAGCGGTCCCTGTTTGCATTTGAATTGTAATAAAGCCTTCGGAGACTATGGGACCTGGTCTAGGATTCGGAAAATCACCGGTGTGAAAATAAAAATTAGGGCATTCGAAGGCTAAAATGTATTTTGGGTCCATAGCTGTGGTCATGTAATACATATATCCATAGTGATTTTGAACTGTCGCAACCTCAGCCCAACTTAAAGGAAGGCGATTGTTGCCAAAATCAGGCCAATCAGGACCTCTGACGTTTTGTATCAAGGCAGAGGGACAATATAATAGCTTGAAACTGGCCAAATAATTGGATAACCCCCACCAATACCTCCCATTCGATGTATAATTACCCCTGTCACCCACCGGAGGTTGCTCACCAAAAAAATAAAACTTTCCCGAGTTATCCGCAGCATACATGCGCTCGGCGAGTCCAATCTCGTGAAGATTGGTCATGCATTGGAGTCGGCGAGTCGTTTCACGAATACGAGAGAACGCTGGAAAGAAAAGAGTAAGCAAAAGGGTAATAATGCCCACGAGGACTAACAATTCA